>Ga0207991_1000231_pt1 | contig 39578 bp, 39 predicted proteins | sample ETN07SmetaG_FD_185786 | JGI IMG/M metagenome (GOLD analysis project Ga0207991, IMG submission 185786) | Marine microbial and viral communities from oxygen minimum zone, Eastern Pacific Ocean - ETNP2014F14-07SV275 (SPAdes) (version 2) | ecosystem: Environmental > Aquatic > Marine > Oceanic ...
CGGATGAAGATTTTCTTGCTCTCCCCAATTCTTGAAATAATCAACCATGATTCCTTGTAAATTATTCGAATCTTTATTCCATAAATAAACCATTGCCCAAAGCCCCATTATCACTCGATGCTCCGCCAAAAAATCTGGCCGTGGTGGAAGCCCCGTTTATAGTTGAAGGCGAGCCTAGTTCTGGCAGCTGCGCCATTGCACTAGAGCTTAAAAAAACCGTTAGAGTTAATTTGAATAAACTATTTAATGAATTTTTCATTGGCTCATGAATCCTAATTTTCAAACATATCTCCCTTGTAGCGGAAAATGGAATTTTTCCTCTATCAGTTGGTTTAAAAAGAGATAGTCAACTAAAATTGTTCTTCTTATTGAAAATATGGCGGAAGACACATGATCTTCTTTCCGCCTTCTCAGCGACGGTTTCTCCAGACTATTGCTGTGACAGAACCGCCTAGTAGTAAGGTAATGAGTGTAGCAATAAGCTAATCAGCAATACAACAAGAATTATAGCCGAATCGGAAGCTAACGCTTTGAATACATCTCACTCCACCCTCTCCTGGGCCCCACTCCGATCTGCTGCCAATTACGCAATATAAGACCATGTCCGCCAACTTCGAGCCGCAGAGTACGAAGCCGTGGACTTCGACGGGGGTTGCTTCTATTCTTAGGGTTCTCACAGTTCCAGAACTCTAAAGCTGAAACCAAAGGGAGCAACCCTATGAAGCTACATGCCATTTGGATGATGATCATGCTGGTGCCGCTGGTCTCGATTGCCGCCGAGACGGAGACGGCCCGATCACTATCCGTTGCCGCGACGGTGGCATTTACAGAGGGACCTACGGTAGCTGAAGATGGGACAGTATTTTTCACTGACCTCTACAATAATCGGATAATGCAACTATCCACTGACGGGGTACTCTCGACCTTCCGCCAGCCCAGCCACCGCGCCAACGGGCTGCTCTTCGACAGTGACTGGCGACTGCTGGCCTGCGAAGGCGGAGACGGCGGGTCGGTGTTGCCGCGAGTCACGCGGACTGACATGGAAACCGGTGTGATCGAGGTGCTCGCCGATGGCTACAATGGCAAGCAGCTACATCAGCCGAACGACCTGACATTCGACGGCCGCGGCCGTATTTATTTCACCGATCGACCGGGGCCCAATCCGAGACCCGATCAGACTGGTGTACACGGCGTCTACCGGATCGATCCAGACGGTAGTATCGAGCGTATTCTCACCGAACCGGAGGTTATTCGCCCCAACGGCATCATAATTTCGCCAGATGACAGGACCCTGTATGTCATTGAGACCGAGCAGGGTGCGCAGGGGCCGCGACTGATCCGCGCCTATGACCTGAGCAGCGCCGGCACCGTCAGTAATATGCGGGTGTTTCACGATTTCTTTCCGGGACGCAGCGGCGACGGCATGACGATCGATAGCGAGGGCAATTTATACGTCGCCGCGGGGCTGAACCAGCTGCGTGGGACTAGCGAAACGTTGGCTACTGTAGCCGGTATCCATGTGTTCTCGCCGTCAGGTGAACTGCTCGAGCACATTCCAATTCCCGAGGACACCATCACCAATGCAGCCTTTGGTGGGCCCGATTTGCGCACCTTGTATGTCACCGCGGGCAAGACTTTGTTCAGCTTCAGAACTGACATCACCGGAACCCGGCGCTGAAACACAGCAGGCGCAGCAGCAACAATGAGTGCAAGAAAGTCACCGTAGAATTTATGCGCTAAAGTACTTCGATACCCGTGAATAAACCCGGGTTTGCCTGGCCAACTGACGCTCACATAAAAACAAAAGAACAATGCGTATTACATTTACAGCTACAGCTGTTTGCTTCGTAGCGACACTGGCACTGACCCCCGGGCAACCTATTGGGCGCCCAACTGCCACCGGTCGAAAGTTTTCGTATTAACAAAGGGACTAGCCCAGGGGGACGGATTTATTTTTCTGCTTTTGTCAGCAAATGCAGCTGGATCAAAGTCTGATATTACTAAAAATTGATTTACCGCTTCACAGCTATTGACTGTACCTCGAAGCGCGCATCAAACAGCAGGGTGCCCGCACCAAGAAATGCCCTGGCAGGAAATTCCCGAGTAAAGTAAGTGCGATACACCGCATTAAAAGCGTCGTAGTGGGCGACATCGGAGCAGAATATCTGCACGTATACCAGGTCATCCATGGTCATGCCGGCCTGCTCCAGTGTGGCCTTGATCGAGTCCAGCACCAATCGGGCTTCTTCCGCCGGATCATCGGGAACCTGGCCATTGACCAGACCGAGCATGCCGGACAGATATAGAGTCTCTCCTATCTGCACCGCGCCACTAAATGGCGGCACACCTGATTCTGTTGCGCTGCGGGCATTGATATAGTTTCTCTCTTGCCCAAGTGCCAGGTTTGACCCAAGCAGAGCCAGTAATATGAATGTTGAGGCCAGCATCTTGTTCTTGTTCATTGCAATTCCTTTCCTTTCTTGATTGTTGTTCGAGTTAAGCACCTTATCAGGTTCATTTTCACTAAGCCCTATTTACCCCTGATTTACATGCCGCTTGGTTCCGGAATCCCGGTGATTACACGTGGTACTGCGAGTCAATTGCGGGGGCTATCAGGGTACTCTGACAGCCCGGATTTCAATTTCTACCAGCCAGCCCGGTACCACCAGGCCCGCGATCTCGATGAAGGAACGCACCGGTTTCAGCGGATTACCTTCACTGCCGAAAAACTCCCGGTAGGCGCGATTAAATCCATCAAAATCCAGCAGCCCGTACTCGCCAGCCACTGCGAAGGCTCTTACCTGGACAATATCGGACATGGACCAACCTTCGGCCTCCAGAGTGGTTCTGAAATTCGTGAAAGTGCTTCGGGTCTGCTCTTCCATGGTTCCCATCGTGCCATCTTCCTTGCGCGATGCGCCGGAGCCACTTAAGTAAAGCGTCTCTGCCCCGGCCGGAATTTTAATGGTGGCGTAGAAATGCCTGCCTTCACCTTTACGCTCGATACCGCCGGTGCTGGTTGCAATCGGCTCCGGTGCCGACGCTGTTTCTACTGCCGCTGCGACCGGCGCATCGTTTCCTGTTGCCAGTTCGTCGGTATTACCACCACCTGCCATCCTGACAACGACAATCACTACCGCCAGTCCCAAGCCGGTGATGAGGGCCATATTAAAATTGCTCATCCGGGGAGGAACTAACTCCGACTCAAGCCCTTCCTCTGCCACCACTTCTTCAACGATGTCGCTAACTTCTGCTTCGCTATCTTGCTCTACATTTTTCGGCATTTTTATTCCTCGGTTTAGTCGTAAGGCTCTGGCCAGTTAGCAAGTCCAGGGACTCGTCAGCGCCAGTAAAAGGGATCGATTTTTCCTGCGTTGAAGTCTATCTCTGTGGGTGGGTGTGTTTGTTTTTTATTCCAGCGTACCGATATAAGCGAGCACATCGTTCATGTCCTGGTCAGTCTGAAGCGCCTGCATACCCGCTCGCATCTGTCTTGGTTAGTTGGTACAAAAAACTAAGCAGCGCAGCAAAGAAGATTAGATTTAAGATCGCAAGGGCTGACATATTAGGGCTCCTCAGTGCAGGCCGGTGCCTAGGTAGGCTGCAGTTTTGCTTAAATTACTCGGTTTACAGACCGAATTGTTGTTTTATTGAGTAACAGTAGCTCACCGGAGTATATAGCTCACTCACAGTTAGACCAAGTTTGGTTTGGGTCTATTCAATCTTTAGTAATAAAACTATTTACCCTTACCCAGCGTGTTGATGTAACTGACTACGTTGATAATGTCACCTTCGCTGGCAAGAGTTCGGGCCATGATCGCCATCTGTTGCCCGTAAGTGTCCCCTGGCTGATTTCCACGATAGCCTGCCAGAAAATTCTTCAACTGTGTCACCAGGTACCAATCGTTCTGACCAGCTAGAGCAGGTGCCCCAAGACTTTGATTACCTTCTCCCTCTGCCCCATGGCAGGTAACGCAGACACTGTAGAACTCTCGTCCCGCCATGGCATCGCCCTGAATCGTGACCTCCGAAGGCTTATATTCCCAGCTCTCTACCCAATCGAGTATTTCAGCGATGCTTTCATCTGTTAATTTGGCCGCCATCGGCTGCATAGCGACTCCTTCAATATCACGCGGGTGAACTCCACGCAATCCGGCTCGATAACTTTCAAGTTGTCGCTTTAGATACCAGTCTTCCATTCCTGCTAGCCGCGGCGCTTGAACGCCATAGTTACCACGACCATCGGCACCATGACATGTAGTACAGTAACGATCATCATAGGATTCATTCTCTTCAGCCGCATTTGACTTCATCAATTGCAGGCTGAACATAAACACGAGGGGTATTATTAGTCGCATTCTATTCATTCTAATGTCTCAGAAAGGGCCAGGTATCCGCCAGGTACATAAAACAAGTTTATGCTAATTCTGCACGCACTCGCTTATCCAAATCTTCCATTGCCCAGTGTGCAGATTGAATCGCACTCTCCATCCAGGCTGCATGTACTGTAATTTGATCACCTATAACATAATGTCGGCCATTAACAGGTTTTTGCAAAGTATCGAACATAAGCTGTTCCTCCGCTGTCCAACCACTAAAGCTTCGATTCCAACGAGCGGCACAACCAAGCATGTGATTCATCCGGTGCCATGCAATTGTGACTGGCTTTTCAACTAGACTTCGATAGTTTGAATGTACTTTCTCTCCATCCTTTATATGACTTTCGATTCTTTCCTCTTGTGTCATGTTGGTATGATACATGCCTCCTTGGAAGTTATACGCAGCGAGAATAACTCCTTTATTTTTATGTATCCCACCAGAAGGGTACCAAATGCTCGAACTACGATTGTTCATTCGAGTAATACCCCCATAAATGTCCTCTTTCTCCCAAAACCTTTCTTTTGCTTGGAATGCTGCTTTATATGCATCACCCCTTCGCACATACTTCATAGCTTTAACATAGTCAGCCGGAAAATTGTGGTCCAAGCCAGTAATTAAATGAGTGGGGATACAACTAAAGCAGTAATCAACATTTAAAGAATGTCTAACTCCATCTTGGTCATAAGTTATTTCTACACCATTGTTCGTAACATTTATTGCTGAAACCATAGCCCGGTATTTCACTTCCTGACCAACCACTCTCAGAAACCCGGCGATTATGTTATCCATGCCGTCTTTGGCTTGAAATAAGGGAGGGCCTTGCTCCCCTTCACTTGCCGTCATTGTCCTCCCTCCCAATCGACTTTTTAAAAGATCTCGAAACTCAATTATGTCCTTTTGCACACCATGTGTGGTGTATCCTCCAGTCTTGTATCCGCTTCTCGAACTTCCTGTATACTCGCCACCCTCGCGCAAATCTCCAAATGAATGAATAATACTGAGTAGATTTTCTGCCTCAAGCTCGGTGAATGGCTCATTCATTTCTTGTTCTGACATTGATTTTGCCAACATTTCCGCAAGAAAACCGCGAACGTTGGTCTTGTAGTCTTTTATACGGACAGGTTTACCGCCTAAAAATGCATCATCTTGGAAATAGGCATTGTTGTTTTCCCCAACGAAAACCTCGAGCTCTACATCGAGCTCTTTACAGTAGGCCAGTAAATTATTATGAAAGCTAGGAATGCGCGCGGCGCCGCCGTTAAAATACATGTGAGGGTCATCGTCAAACTCACAGTAATGGCGATTCCCAATTTCATCAATAAGGTCCCCATTACGCACAGTAAAGACTCTGCCTCCACATCGATGAGAGGCTTCCAATATGGTGCACTCATATCCTCGCTTACGTAATTCATAAGCGACCGTCAATCCAGAAAGCCCCCCTCCAAGAATTGCTACTTTCTTACTATTCGTGCCAAGGGCGAAAAGATCGAGTGCTTTTGCAGTCTTTGTGACTGGTAACAATCCTAGTGCCGAACCTGCTCTGAGCGCTGCTGAGGTCCCTCCTACAGCTCCTACTAGATTAAGAAATTCGCGTCTCGTTACTAACTTCTTCATTTCAACCTTCCTAACCGTGTGGAGAAAAGACACATGCCAGCAATCTTTGGTGCAACACCAATCGTGCCTGCGTGCTCTAATTCACTAAAAAATCAGCAGCTGAGTCGACACGCTGCGGATTTACGAGGAAATCTCAGCAGGGAGGGTCACAATGGTTCAGGCATTATATCGCCGGCATAGCGGAAGTGCATGGAAATTTGAATCACTTTTCAGCCAGGTATCGTCGGCAAAATTGGGAGTACCCTGCAAGGGGTTACCGGATTTCCCCACGCCACGACAAGCCGATCAGTTCTGCTCGTACTGGGTTTTGCTGGAGTCAGATTCTGCGCCGGGCTCCCCGAGCAGTGACACATTGTACCCCGTCAGCTCAAGTTGGACATAGTCTCCATTCCTCATAGCTTGCTCCGGGAGGAGAGATTGGTTTGCGTGGCCATACCATAAGAATGCTTCGGCTAATTCGGCAACGCTCACTCGGAAAATTCAACTGCCCCCAATCGAATCGAATTCTATTGCTTACCATAGATGATTTGGCTCGTTTGTATCCGGCATGATAATTGATTTATCGCCAGGCTTTCCGGGAATCCCAATAAAAAATTCGGCATATCGACTAATTCGCACGCACCGAGAAGTTGTATGAGCCTTGATAGACTACGGGTTCGTCACCAACGACTGTAGTCCAGTGCACCGTATATTCACCCGCTATAAGTGGCTGCATTATCTCAATCATAAGATCATCCGCCGCCATGGTATGCAGGCCCCGTAAGGGATATTCGCCAGCCGGCCCGGTCAGGCTGACATTGCTTCGCGACACATTCGGCAAGGCATCATAATACAGTCTGAGAGTACGTGGCGCCCTAGTGAACTCTCCACCAATTTCAGGCTCGGCACTCAACAGAGGTGTATAAGCAGAATTTCCTATACAGCCTGACAGCAGGACGGCAATAGTCGTCAGGTAGAGGGCAAATCGGATATTTCCAGTTGCAGCCATGACAGTATCTTTGGGTACGCAATAAGAACCAAGAATGGACTTAATAGTAACGCCCGCAACGGAGAATTACATCCCCGGGGAAAGTGCGGGCAATATTCTAAGAGATTTCCGGGAGGGACAGAGGTAGTGACTAGCGTGGCTAAACAGTGTTGTTGCAAGAATCAGGGGAGGTGTTCTAGTGCTGGCTCCGCTTCAACTTCACTTGAGATAATTCTCTGGCAAATTCATCAAGTTTCATCCTGATCTCTGCTTCTTTCTTTAACTTCAAATAGAGTTTGTCGCGGTCGGATAGGTCTTCTTGAACAATTTTATTCACGGACTTATCGACTACTGCTGGCGCGATTTTATTCATTCCTTGCGGCTCCGGCTTCTGTCAAACGAAATTCCAATATTGGGTAAATGGATTTTTTCTAGCTAGTAGTGTGTTTGTTCTTATTCTCTTTGTAGCCATCTTTACTTTAGTTATCACGATCAGAAGTAATCTAATTGCCCAATATCAGCATTGTCTTCACCGCCTTTTTCTGTCTGGAGCGCTTCCTTACCCAAAAAAATCAATAAGTTAGCGCTTACTATGGATCGCAACATATAGTGTTAATTAATCAAAGTCAAACAATATCTAGTAGCTATCACATCAAATTCCGATAATTGCGGCCACAAATAATAAATGGTAAACCAGCCCCTAAACCCCCACTCCCGATTCCCCCACCTATATCCTCAGCCAATCCAAACACTTAGCTAAATTTCTCCACATTCAGATTCATCTTTTATATGGACATCCAATTAAATAATAATTGGATGTCCCATATTATGTCATTGAATTACTATATTATTAATTCCAATTTCGTAGGATGAATCTTGAATCGGGGGAAGAGGAAACTCAGGTTTATGTGGGGAATTGAGGTGGTTACGAGACCCGTGTGCAGGGTAACGGTATTGGTTTGATCTAGCGGGGGTGTTGCGGATGCTTTTAGGATCAGGTGCCGTATAACAACCTTGCTGACTGAACTCCTCTAATCCACTTGTGGGGATGTTTCAGATCTACCCCCAATTTGATTCGGCGGCGGTGAAAGTGGAGAAGTGATTGCTCGGAACCGGCGGCGACTGAATAGTATTTGTGAAAAGCGGTTGCGCCTCGTAGCCAGCTTTCGGCATGAATACCCAGCTTCTGGAAAATCTGGTGCTTCTGCTCCAGCAGCCGAAAATTTTCCGGCTTCAGTCGATCACCGGCAACTAAGATTTTACATGTCGTATCCAATAAGTCGAAGTAGCTCTTTTGCGTCAGAGGCAATGTGCCTCCATTACTGCCATGCTGACTCGCCAGGGCTTTCAGTTTCGCCTGTTTTTTGGATCGACGCCCAACAAGGTGTTTACTGGCGCGCCGTGTCAGCAGCCGATGCTGCCGATAACTGCGGTGCTTCACCTTCATGGCATGACGGATCAGCCGCTCCTGGATAGAGGTAAAATCACTGCCTTCCAGTGACTCACTCAATCGCGCCCGTACCGGATTTAAATCTACATAGGCCATGCAGGTAACCAGGGCTTTATCGTCCAACAGGGCCTGGCTCTTGAAGCGGCCTTCCCAGAATCTTCCCGTGCACTCATCTTCCTTATTCGCCGCCCTAGCCAGGGTTTCATTCAGGCAACGCATAAACCAACTAATATCCACCAACCGTTGCCGCCACAGACTCACGCTTTTCTGTAGTTGTCTCTGAGCTGCCCTGCTGGTTTTGTTTTTCAGCAGGGTCTCAAGCAAAGCCCCGTTACGTGGAAACAGCGCCGTCCAGCGGTTGATCACTTCAGCGTCTGTCCATGCTTCCGCCTGCGACTGATTTACATACAGAACCAGATGGTAATGATTACTCATTACAGCGTAGGCGCAGATTTCCACAGAGAATTGTGCAGCAAGTTGCTTAATATGTGTCACCAGCCATTGCTTGCGGTGATCGAAATTCTTACCGGACACAGGATCTTCGCCACACAAATAGGCACGGCGCACGCAACGAGAAATGCAATGGTAATAGGGCGTATCCTGCAACGATACTTGTTGGTACCTGGCTCGAGTCATTCATCGGCCCATGTTAAGTTGTCGCTTAGGTTCTAACATTAATCTAAGGCGGACCGCCGATTCTAGCGGGTTTGTAGTACTATGCAAGGAAAATTGAAACCTGCCTGAAGTGACACTGACACATGGTATTGTTGTCACCAGCTACTAATCAGAATTTCGAGGTACTGTATGAGAATCGGCGTAGATCTGGGCGGCACCAAGATAGAAGGGGTGCTCATATCAGATACGGGAGAAGTTTCAGAAAAAATTCGCAAGGATACACCGGTAGATAATTACGACAGCACTCTGGACACGCTTTGCAACCTCGTCGAGGAACTTCAAACTTTCCACAAGACGTTGCTCACCGTTGGAATAGGGACTCCTGGCACCTTATCTATGCCGGGAGAAATAATGAAGAACTCTAATTCAGTTTGCCTCAATGGACAGACACTAAAGAAGGACCTTGAACGACGCCTGGGCTACGAAATCCGCCTGGAGAACGACGCCAATTGTTTCGCTCTGTCAGAAGCACATTACGGCGCCGGCAAAGACGCAAGCTCTGTATTCGGCGTCATCATCGGCACCGGCACCGGTGGTGGCATCGTGATCCACAAAAAATTGCTTATCGGGACGAACAACATAGCAGGCGAATGGGGGCACAATGCCGTACCAATCACGGTTCGCGAGCTCTTCGATGCAGATCGCAGCTGTTATTGCGGGCGACTTAACTGCATCGAGACGGTGCTGTCAGGCAGGGGGTTGAAACAAACGTTCCAGGAACGCTATGGCGGCGAGGGGGAAGCTGTGGCCATTGCTCACCTGGCCGATGGCGGCGATCAAACAGCCATAGAATGCATTCGGCTTTACTGCCAACAACTGGCACGTTGCCTCGCCACCGTCGTCAATGTAATCGATCCAGACATGATAATTCTTGGTGGTGGGCTGTCGAACATCTCTGAACTGTACCGCTCAGTACCTGAACAAATGCAAGACTTCGTCTTCACCGACATCCTAATCACCAAACTGTCCCCCCCGAGCTTCGGTGACGCCAGTGGCGCCAGGGGAGCGGCATGCCTGTGGCCGCCGCGAGGAATTATTTAACGATCAGTCATCGAATGGGTGGCGAAGAATAATGGTTTCTTCCCGATCTGCGCCGGTGGATATAATGTCAACTGGCACCTCCACAGCTCTCTCGATATACTCGATATAGGCTTGCGCATTGGGCGGCAAATCATCCAGATTTTTGGCGCCAACTGTGGAGCCTTCCCAACCCGGTAGCTCCTCATAGATTGGTTCCAGGTTTTCGAAACTATTCACATCCATCAAGCTACCCGATGTATTCTCGCCGACACCTTTATATCCTATGCAAACGTTTATTGTGTCCAGCCCATCCAGCACATCCAACTTTGTCAGACAAATTCCGGATACACTGTTAATTCGCATCGCCAACTTGACCGCAGCTGCATCAAACCAGCCACAGCGTCGATCCCGACCGGTGGTAGCACCCTTCTCATGCCCCACCGATGCCAGATGCGCACCTACATCATCAAACAATTCAGTTGGGAATGGTCCAGAGCCGACCCGTGTCGTATAAGCCTTGGTTATACCGAGCACATAGTCCAGATATAGCGGCCCATAACCACTACCGGTTGCGGTGCCGCCGGCAGTGGTGTTGGAGGATGTAACATAGGGATAGGTACCGTGGTCAATGTCGAGAAGTGCACCCTGGGCGCCCTCGAACAATAGGTTGTCCCCCGCCTTACGATGTCCGTGCAGAATGTCGATGGTGTCAGCGATCATCGGCCGAACCTGCTCCACCATTTTCAGGCTACTATCGTAAGTCTCCTGGTAATCGATAGCGCCGACTTGATAATAATTTTCCAGCCAGAAATTGTGGTACTGCAAAAGTTCGTTCAGCCTTTCTCCAAAGCGCACTTCGTTAAGCGTCTCCGCAAGACGTATACCGCGTCGGGCAACCTTGTCCTCATAGGCAGGACCAATGCCACGCCCGGTTGTGCCTAACTTTTTACTGCCCTTCTTACTCTCCCTGGCCTGATCCAGCGCTATGTGGGATGGCAGGATTAAGGGACAGGCACCACTGATGCGCAGTCGATCGCGCACCGGAATATGCCTGGCTTCCAATTCGCCAATTTCGTGCAACAACGCTTCCAGGCTAAGGACAACACCATTGCCAATGACGCAACGCACGCCTTGTCGAAGAATTCCGGAAGGCAGCAGATGCAGCACCGTTTTCTCGCCGTCGATGACCAGCGTATGACCGGCATTGTGCCCGCCTTGAAAGCGCACCACCACGGCCGCTTGATCTGTCAACAGATCGACAATTTTTCCCTTACCTTCATCACCCCATTGGGTGCCCAGTACTACTACAGATTTGGCCATCTTAATTCACTCAGTCGATCTACAATCTCGATACATCAGTTCCAGGCCCCGGCTCTAATCGAAGTCTTCCACCAGCCATTTGCCATCGCGGCTAACGATTCGGCGATCACAGCTTAACTCTTGCCGGTCTTCTTCAGTCAACGCTTCAGTGCACAAATTATTGATCACAATGAAACCATCGGCACGGAGCTGGGTCACCAGCTCCAGTAATTCATCACTCACATCGTTAGGTGCAAGAATGCAGGTTCTGCCTTGATCTTTTTTTGCGCTCAATTTGGCCAGGGTTTTCAGGTCACTATCGAAACCTGATGCGGGCCTGGCGCGACCAAATACTTCGCCGATGTGATCATAGCGCCCGCCCTTCGCTACCGCGCGCCCATACTCTGGCGTATAGGCCGCAAAGACAATACCGGTGTGATACTCATAGCCTCGTAATTCGCAGAGATCAAAGTTCAGCACAATTTCCGGTAGCCGCTTCTTCACGCCTTCAACAATCGCAACAAGTTCCTGTAACTCGCTCTTAACAGCAGCTGGCGCCTTGTCAAAAACTTCGATCGCTTCAAGGAGGGTGTCCTCGCCACCGCTGAGCCGACTCAGTCGCCTCAACATCTCGCTCAGCGACTTGTCGGCCACGGATTCCTCCAGCACCGAATCTATCTCGCTATAGGCCTTGCGCTGCACCGCGTCGAACAGAGTTTGCTCAATAGCCTGATCGAGCTTCGCGGCCGTTAACAGTGATCTGAATAAGCCGACGTGACCCAGGACTATTTGAATGTCACCAATCTCGGCGACAACCAGGCTTGCGTGCATGAGGCACACCAGTTCGATGTCACATTCCACGCCGGCATGACCGTACAACTCGGCGCCAACTCGAATCGGCACCCTGCTGGTGAGCAAGCCACGCGGCCTGGTATGCAACACGCTGTCGGCGTAACAGAGTCGCACTGGCCCTGCGTGATTAAGACAGTGGGCGTCGATACGGGCGGCTTGCGGTGTGATATCGGCGCGTATTCCCATCATGCGACCACTGAGCTGATCGGTAATCTTGAAGGTGTGCAAGTCGAGGTCGTGAGAAGATCCAACGAGGAGGGAATCGAGAAATTCGATCAGTGGTGTGATGACCAGCTGATAACCCCAGGATGCATACAAATCCAGCAGCTGGCGGCGCAGGTACTCCAGCTTCCGGGCTTCTTCAGGCAGTATCTCCTCGACGCCGTCAGGCAATAACCAGGGCTTTGCAGAAGTCATATCAAATCCGCTTTCCAGAATTCATGTCACTTAATTGGTGTCGCGGGAGTCCGAGGGGCTCCCTAATTAATAAAATAGAGCAGTGCAGTACCGGTTAACATGCTACCGAGTCCAATCATGCGCATCGTACGGTCATCAATTTGGTCCAGCACCTTTAACAGTTGGCGCCAGCGCCCGGGATTAACAAAGGGAATAATACCTTCTATTACCAACATCAAGCAGAATGCCACGGCTAAATCATGCCACATAACAATGCTTCTTCACTCCGACAGCCAGTTCAGCCAGATGCCGCAGGCAAAGCTGACAGAACCGACTAAAACTCAGACCCACCGCAAACCCGAAGCGCGGTGATAAAAACGCTTCAGGGGTTTCATGTTTTGCGGATTATTTTTCGTTTATGGGTTGTTTCCCAAATCTGTCGACTTACTGTGGAAGATCTCCACCTTTAAGGTATCTAAAAAAATCACTGTCGGGGTCGAGCAGTAACACATCCGCTTTCGAGCTGAAAGTTTTCCGGTAGGCGTTCAGAGACCGGGTGAATGCATAAAACTCAGGATCCTTATTGTAGGCATCGGCGTAGATGCCAGTCGCTTCCGCATCACCTTGACCTCGAATTTGCTCGGCATCACGATAGGCCTCGGCGCCGTAGATAATTGCCTGCCGTTCCGCATCGGCACGTATGCCAATGGCCAGCTCCTCACCCCGCGAACGGTGATCCTGTGCTTCGCGATTGCGCTCGGTAATCATACGATCATAGACCGATTGTCTTACGTCATCCGGTAAATCGATGCGCTTGACGCGCACATCAATGACTTCCAGGCCGAGATCGGCCACCGTAGTTTCGTTCAATTCTACAGTGAGAGCCAACATCAGTTGGTCGCGCTCACCCGCCACTACTTCCTGCAGGTTACGAGCACCGATCTGGTCGCGCAGGCCATCATTGATACGCTCCGCCAGACGGCTACCGGCGACCGCAATGTCACCACCGGTAGAAACATAGAATTGCCTCACATCCTTGATGCGCCACTTGGCAAATGAGTCGACTTCCAGGAATTTCTGCTCCAGCGTAAGAAAGCGCTGCTGCGGCGAATCCTCGGTAAGAATACGGCCATCAAATATCCGTACCGTATTTACCCAGGGAATTTTCACGTGTATTCCAGGCTGGATATCGGCCTGAACTATTTCGCCAAACTGCAACATCACTGCTCGTTCGGTTTGTTTCACCACAAACAGACTATTGCCACCGATAACCAGAACCAGAAATACCAATCCGACTAAAATAAAAGTTTTCATTAGCGTGCTCCTCTCCCACTGGTGGTCAAGCGCGATCTGTCCACCGCATTGGTTCCGCTCGGTGCCGACAGATAGGGTGCTATTCGATTAGCCAAATCTCTTAGCTCTTGCACGCTGCCGCTTGCCGTCGCGCCGCGCTGGATCATCTGATCCAGCGGCAGATACAACATGTTATTGCCGCCCTCTACGTCGATTAAAATTTTGCTGCTGGAGGTCATCACGTCTTCCAGGGAATCAATATACAGGCGTTGCCTAGTAACCTCCGGTGCCAGCACATACTCAGCCAATAATTGTTCAAAGCGTGAGGCATCACCTATGGCCCTGGCAATGGATTCTTCTTTATAGGCATTAGCCCGCTCCATCTGTTGCTGCGCCTCACCCCGTGCTTCTGGAATGATGCGATTGGAATATTGAAGCGCCTCATTCTGTACCCGTTCTTCATCTTCCCGGGCGCGGATCACATCATCGAAGGCTGCTCTCACTGCATCCGGTGGTTGTGCATCGATGACGTTCACCTGGCTGATCACGATTCCAGTATTGTACACATCCATATAACCCTGTAGTCGATCCTGCACATCGACCGCGACTCGATCTCGGCCCGTAGTCAGAATCTGGTCCATGGAATTACCACCTACCACATGTCGAATCGCCGATTCCGCGGCGTTGTCCAGACTGCCCAAGGGGCTAGCTACGGCGATGACATAATTTACCGGATCATCGACCCGAAATTGCACCGTAACGGCAATATCGATGATGTTTTCATCGGTGGTCAGCATCGACCTGGCATCGTAGGTCTCGGTATTCAGCGCCAGGATATTAACCAGAGTAACGTCGTCGATGATGGGCGGGTTCCAATGTAATCCGGGCTGTACGATACTATCCAGCACCTTGCCAAATCGGAGCACCACACCGCGTTCTGCCGCGTCGACGATGTAAAATCCCGTGAATGCCCATATCACCGCCACCACCACTGCCACCGCGGCGATGAGGCCACCGGACAAGCGGCCGCCTCCAGGCACGCTACGACCGCTACTGGATCCGCCGCCGGAGCCACCGAACAGACTATTGAATTTCTTGCTAAGGTTTTTGATAACCTTATCGATATCGGGTGGTCCCTGGTCACCACCACCGCGCCGGCCACCACCCCCCCAGGGGTCCTTGTCGCCGCCGTTATTTTCAGGTTCATTCCATGCCATTGGTTTCTCCATAGCTTTGCTAAGTACACATAAGTTAGATACTAGCGGTTTATTGCAGATTTACACAGCATTTTGAGCACATCAGCCAGGCTGGCCGTCAAGATTCACGCTGTCTTAAGTTCCTTGGGCTCAATGGACTCACTGCTGACGGACAGCTTACTCTTAAGAATGACAGTACCCGTCTGCTGTAGGATTCGATCGAGATCCTGACGCGGTAATCTCAAGCTCAATAGATAATGGCCAACTTCATCGATCTGTTCTGCCTCGATGAAATTCCGTGCATACAACTGGCTGCGAAGCCGTGTCTGCTCAGGATCGAGTTGCAGCCTGACTTCGACCAGGGCGCCGGCGAGCAATTCTGAAATTGCTACGTACAACAACTCCAGGCCGGCACCGGTTTTCGCCGACACCCATACCCGCACTGGCATGCCACTCTCATCACGCTGAATCTCGGGCTCCTGGCCCGGGATCAAATCAATCTTGTTCATTAGCTGCAACTGCGTTACCGAGTCGGCGCCGATGCGAGTGAGCACGGAATTTACTTCGCCGATAAAATTCTGATGGGATTCATTCGCCGCATCGATTATGTGTAGTAGCAAATCTGCAGCCGCGGTTTCTTCCAGCGTCGCCCGGAAAGCCTCGACCAACTCATGGGGTAAATGACTGATGAAGCCCACTGTATCCGCCATCAGGGCAGCACCATAGTTCGGTAGATCGATTCGTCGCAGGGTCGAATCCAGGGTGGCAAACAACTTATCCGCTACATAGTTATCTGCTTGAGTTATGCGATTAAACAGCGAAGATTTGCCAGCGTTGGTGTACCCCACCAATGATATGGTTGGCAACTCTGCCCGTTGCCGGGAACGTCGACCCTGCTGACGCTGGCGCCTAACCTTGCCCAGGCTCTTGTTTATGGACTTGATGCGCTGCGCAATCATGCGCTGGTCGAGCTCTAACTGGGTCTCGCCGGCACCGCGCAAGCCGATGCCCCCCTTCTGCCTGTCCAGGTGAGTCCAACCCCGTTTGAGTCTGGTCCGCAAATGGCTGAGCTGGGCTAATTCGACTTGTAATTTGCCCTCATGGCTGTGGGCACGCTGGGCAAAAATATCCAGGATGAGCCCGGTTCTGTCCAATACTCTGCACTTGAGTTGGGCTTCAAGATTACGTTCCTGACTCGGAGACAGGGCGTGATTGAATAACACCAGCTCCGCCTTGTGGGCTTGCACCGCCGCTTCTATCTCCTGCAACTTACCGGAACCAATAAGATAGTCGGGCGCAGGCTTCTTTCGAGAACCAGTAATGTAGGCCACCGGCATGGCACCAGCGGACAGGGCCAGTTCTTCGAATTCAGTTGGATCTTCTCGTACAGATTCCGATTCAATCGAAATATGAACGAGAATGGAAACCTCACCAGATTCTGGCCGATCAAAAAACAAATGCTGTCCTCAAATTAATTAATGCTGCGTTAGTATCTGACTAGGCGTTACCCGGCTCAACAATATCCTCGGCCGGGGCATCACCTGGACCCTGCATGGGAATCTTCACCATACGAGAGGGTACCACGGTGGATATGGCGTGTTTATAGACCATCTGACTCACGGCATTCTTCAACAAGATGACAAATTGATCGAAGGATTCAATCTGACCTTGTAGTTTGATGCCACTTATCAGGTAGATAGACACCGGAATGCGTTCTTTCCGAAGTACATTCAGAAAAGGGTCTTGTAGCGTATGTCCCTTCGACATTATTTTTCTCCTTACAATCTACAATGCGATAGTTCCAAAGACCTGAAATTCAGAATGGGGCGTCTCAAAAGCAGGCTACAGAATTCCCTATCTGGCAAGTTACTTCGGTATAAAGTTCTATATAGAGATGGAATCCACGTAATTCAAGACCTGGTCGATGCAATTGGCCCTGTTTTTTCCCGAAGGATCATCCAACTTTTGCAGGTTTTGCCAATTACGAAGCCAGGTAAGTTGACGTTTAGCGAGCTGCCGAGTAGCGATGATACTCTTTTCCACCATGCCGTCATAGTGTAAATCGCCTGCCAAATACTGCCATACCTGCCTGTAACCCACTGATTTTATTGATGGTAACAGTGGATTCAAGTCTTCCCTGGCGTATAGAGCTTCCACTTCCGCCACCAGTCCAGCGCTTAACATTTGCATGAACCGCTGCTCAATCCTGCTGTGCAATACGCTGCGCTCCCCGGCCTGGATTGCAAAAAAATGCAATTTGTAGGGCAGCCTTTGATCGTGACCGCCGACATCGACGATCTCTTTCCCGTTTACTCCCGCCGGTGCTGCTTTTTCCCTGGCGATCTTTTCCTGGGCGTGCAGTTGCGTCATGGTCTTGCCAGATACCAGGAATACCTCCAGGGCCCGTTGCAAACGCTGCGGATCATTCGGGTGAATACGTGCGGCGGACTCCGGGTCCACTTGGGCCAGTTGCCGATGCACGCTAGCCCAGCCCTCGTCCGCCGCCAACGCCTCTATTTCTCTACGCACCTGAGGATCTGCGTTGGGCATGTCGGCCAGCCCGTCACGCAAGACCTTGAAATAAAGCATGGTGCCACCCACCAACAAGGGTGTATCCCCCTGTTGTAGAATCTCGTCTATATGAATCAGCACATCGCGGCGGAACTCCGAGGCCGAATAGACTTCGGCAGGATCCCTGATATCGATCATCCTATGGGGAGCGAGCTTGAGAATGTCGCTATCGGGCTTCCCCGTACCGATATCCATGCCCCGGTATATTTGCGCAGAATCCACATTAACAATCTGGAAGCGGTGACGCCGCAGCAATTCCACCGCCATCGTCGTCTTGCCTGCGGCGGTTGGTCCCATAAGGCAAATAACATCGGCTTTGGATTTTATGGCGTTCACGATTTATTTATTGAATAAATTGGTTTGCACAACAGAGATCTGACAGCAATGATAGCGAGTTGTTACTGGCCGCGGAGAAACAACTTGTCCAGCTCATCCAGTGATTGATAGACCCAGGTAGGTCGCCCATGGTTGCACTGGCCGCTACGCTCGGTAGCTTCCATGTCGCGCAGCAAGGCATTCATCTCCGGGATGCTGAGTTGCCGATTGGCTCGGACCGAACCATGGCAGGCCATCGTGGACAGTAACTCATCCTGATGTGCCTGAATGCGATCGCTGCTGCCGTATTCAAGTACATCAGAGAGGATGTCTCGCACCAGTTGTTCGATGTCTGCGCCACGCAGGATGGACGGAATCTGGCGAACGATAATAGATTCGGTAGCGGCCCTCTCCAGCTCGATACCGAGTTGCAATAGAAATTGACGCTGGGACTCGGCACATTCTGCCTCAGCGGCGCTTACCGCAATTGACAGCGGCACCAATAGCGGCTGCATTTTTAACTCTTCGTTCTGGCAAGCTTGCTTCATGCGTTCGTAGGTAATGCGTTCGTGAGCGGCATGCATATCGACCACGATCAATCCCTCCTGGTTCTGGGCCAAAATGTATATCCCGTGTAACTGCGCGATGGCGTAACCCAGGGGCGGTATTTCGCCGTCATCTGCATTAAGTCTGGCATAGGCGGCAAGCTGTTGCGCAATGGCTTCGGGGGCAGGCCCGGAACCGCGAAAACCGGATCCATAGGCTTGGCGCGTCGGCTCCGACAATGACAAATGACTCTGTGCGCTGCCGCCGAAGTCGACGCCAGCGCCGGCATAATTTGAGCCGAAAGCAGTGCTGCCATGCAGGCTTGAATTCGTCGCCGCAAGCTGGTCTGTCGGTGTAATTTTCGCCAGGGCCTTATGCAGGGAGCTGAACAGGAAATCATGTACCAGGCGGCTGTCCCTGAACCGGACTTCGTGTTTGGTGGGGTGCACATTGACATCCACAGTGCCTGGCGCCAATTCCAGATAAAGCACATAGGCTGGATGACGGCCATGATACAGCACATCTCGATAGGCTTGTTTGATCGCATGGGTGACTAACTTGTCGCGAACAATGCGTCCATTGACATAGAAGTATTGCAAGTCGGCCTGGCTGCGCGAGAACGTGGGCAGACTGACCCAACCCCAGAGCCTGAGCTGCGGCCCTTCCATGTCGATGAAGACAGAGTTCTCGACAAAGGCTGGCCCGCAAACCAGCCCCACCCGGCGCTGTTGTTCCTGCTCGGTCTTCGCCGCCAGCAATTTGTGAATCGCACGCTGATTGTGATTCAGCGTGAACTGCACGTCGAATCGACTGAGCGCGATGCGTTTTACAATTTCATCGATACGGGTGAATTCGGTTTTCTCTTTCTTTAAAAATTTTTTACGGGCAGGTGTATTGAAGAATAGATCCCTCACTTCCACCGTGGTCCCCTGGGGGTGTGCGGCCGGGACGATTTGTGTCTCCATTTCCTGACCTTCTGCCTCCACCTTCCAGGCACTTCCGTCGCCGGCATCTCCGGTTTTTGAAGTCATGTTGAGGCGGGAGACGGAGCTGATGCTGGCCAGGGCCTCGCCGCGAAAGCCGAGGCTACGAATATTTTCCAGGTCCGCCAATTCCGCAATCTTGCTGGTAGCGTGCCGGCTCAATGCCAGGGCCAAGTCCTGCTTGTGTATGCCTGCGCCGTTATCTCTAACCCGTAAGAGTTTTGTCCCACCCTGCTCCACGTCTATCTCCAGTCTATCGGCACCGGCATCCAGACTATTTTCCATTAACTCCTTAATCACCGAGGCTGGCCGCTCGACAACTTCGCCGGCTGCGATCTGGTTGCTAAGGCGTTGGCTGAGGAGAGTAATGCGGTTCATGCTTTGGACAATCTATACTGGGAGAGTGGTGGGGAACTTTCAGCATTGTAGCATCATCGATGGGGATTAAAATGATGGACCGCCGCGGTGGCAACGGCCGTGATGATACAGCCGGCGCCGAGATGGCAGTAAATTAACTGGCGGGAATCTTGAGTTTCTGGCCGATTACAATGCGGTCGCCAGAGAGCTTATTGGCCTGCTTCAGGCTGGCAAGACTCACCTGGTATTGTTGCGCGATTTCCGAGAGGGTTTCTCCCCGACGAATTGTATGCTCGGATGCTTGCGAACCAACGCCGCCGGGAATGGTGAGCTGTTGACCGATTTGAATCGTGCTAGAAGCAAGCCTGTTACTGGCTTTCAGCCCGACTAATGAAACCCCGAAACGCTGGGCGATCATCGAAAGACTGTCGCCGCGTTTAACGGTGTATGAGCCAGGCACGATGCCGTTTTGTTTTTGCCAGGCGATCAGCGAATCACTCGGCGGTGCAGCGTAAAAGTAATTCACCACGCCCTGGGCAATGGCGCCTGCAAGCCGTTGCTGAAACTGTGAGGTGTTGAGCTGGCGTGCCTCGGCCGGATTCGTCAGATAACCGGTCTCTATGAGAATCGAAGGGATGTCCGGCGAGTTCAGCACCTGCAGTGAAGCTTGCTGAACCTTGTCCCGCCGCAGGCGGGTGATCCCATCGAGTGATTCCAGCACGCGGGTGCCGGCAATCAGACTCTGTTCCATGCTCCAGGCCATTTGCAGTGAGACCAGGGTCAGGGCGACGTCATCATCCAGCACCTCCAGGCTAAGATCACCGCCGACACCACCCAGCAGGTCGGCCTGGTTTTCCTTCTCGGCGACGCGACGAGCATTCTCCCGGTCGGCACGATCACCGGATAAAGCGTAGAGGGTCAGGCCACGTGCATTGTTATTACGATACCAGTCTGCGTGGATAGCAATAAACAGGTCGGCGCGATTATTACGGGCAATTTCCGGTCGACGTTTCAGTTCCACGTAGTAGTCACTACTTCTGATCATCACCGGCTTATAACCGGCCATGCTATTGAAGCGGGCGAACAGGGCACGGGAAATCGCCAGCGTGATGTTCTTCTCCTTGATGCGCTTATCGACCCCCAGAGCACCCGGATCATCGCCACCATGACCAGCAGAAATAGCAATGACAATGTCTCTCTTCTCGGTCACCACCGGGCCTCGGGTCGCGCTGCTACCGCGCGCGCCAAACCCTGCCGGCGCCTCATCGTAGAGATCCACGACCAGGCGGTGCCCGAGCTCGGTATTCGGCGCCAGACTAAAGCCGGTGGGTTCGACGGCACTGTTTATATCCAACACGATTCTCAGGGTATTGGCCTCTCGGGTCCCACTCCTGATCCCGGTGATAGGACTATCGCGGAGATCCAGCCCGGTAAGCGAGCCGGTGAGAGAAGAATTCTCAATATCGATAACAATTCTCTCGGGATTGGCCAGGGTGAACAGATTAAAATCTGCGCGCTCGCTCAGATCGAATACCAGGCGCGTGTGATCCGGCGCACGCCAAACCCTCACCTCCTCCACTTCGGCGGCATACAGAGGTGCGGTTACCAGTACAAGGGTTGAAATCACCCGCATAACTGACTGACTTAAACTACTGCGAAAATTCATAGTAAATTGTTTACGGCATAGTTCGCGTTGTCTATAAGTTTCGGCCTGAGGCCCACAATCTTTTGGCTATAGCCTCGCCCTTTTTAGAGTTTGATTGACACCCGAGCAGGCGTCCCGTTCCCTCAATTTCGATATCCACGCGTAGATCTGGCGGTGGAATCGCCCCGATCCCTCTTTCCGCCCACTCCACGATACAGAGGTTTTCCGGGCTGAAATAGTCTCCGACCCCCAGGAATTCCACTTCCTCCGGATCATCCAGTCTGTAGAAATCGAAGTGATAGAGTTTGCAGTGCTTGAATTCATAGGGCTCCACCAGGGTAAAGCTTGGGCTCTTCACCGCGCCGGGATAACCATAGCCTCTCAAAATGCCGCGCGTCAGGCTGGTTTTACCGGCACCAAGATCACCATGCAGATGCAGTGTCCCACCCATTGTGGGGACACCCTGGCCCGTGCATACCTCAGCCAGAGAAGTGGCGGCATCGGCGAAAGTAGCCTGTGCCAATTGAGCACCAAAGAGCAGCATCGCTGACTCGTCTTTAATATGAAGCTTTTTATTAGACACAACTTGGGCACCTCTGAATAATGTCATGCAATCGAGGGATTCACTAACTGGCGGATAAACGGAAACAGATCCGTAGCCACCATGCCGCGCTCACCCTCTGCTACCATGGCCAGATCGGCGGCTTCTCCATGAATGCAGACTCCGCAACAGAGGCTGGTTTGCATGCTGTGACCCTGGGCAACAAGGCCCGCGATAATACCGCTTAGGACATCACCCATGCCCGCGGTCGCCATGCCCGCATTACCCTCGGTACTAAGAAACACCTGGGCTTGCGCACTATCTTCGCTTTCAACGCAGAGGAGGCTGCCACTGCCTTTCAACAAACAACTACCGCCCCAGCGTTGAAGCAAGGACCTTACCGCTGTGAACCGATCATTCTGGATCGCCGCTACGGAACAATCCAGCAGCGTTGCCGCTTCTCCCGGGTGCGGAGTAAGTATCCAGTTGTCTCTTTTTAAGGGGTTGGCGCTGCGTTGGGCTAATAAATTCAAGCCGTCGGCATCCATTACCAGTGGTATATTGTGAGCAATCTGAGCGCTCAAGGCCTGTCGGAATAAATCCTGACCCCAGGGTCGGCGTCCTAATCCCGGCCCCAGTACGATGACACTGGCTTTCGATATTTGTTCTGCTACTTCGGCGCCTTCATCCTCGGTGCCCAGCACCATCAATTCTGGTCGCCGCGCCAGCACGGCCGGACGATGGCAGGTACGGGTAATCAGACTGACGAGGCCAGCGCCGGTTCTCAGTGCAGCTTCTGCTGCCATCAATGCAGCGCCACCATAGCCATAATCACCACCCAGTACCACCACGTGGCCATGACTGCCCTTGTGAGAGGAGCGGGTCCTTGGCACCAGGATTTTCGAAGTGATATTGATATCGATGCGCAGTGCTGATGGCGCCGGCGCCGTGGTCGCCGAATAGACGCCCTCTGGAATATCCAGGTCGGAAAAGTGAATGCTGCCGGTGAAGTCCCGGCCACGATGGGTCAGCAAGCCCTGTTTCATGCCTATGAACGTCACCGTATGATCGGCACACACCGCGATACCGAGTTGCTCCCCGGTATCGGCACTAAGCCCGGAGGGGATATCCAGCGCCAGTACCGGACAATCCTCGGCGTTAATATGCTCGATTGCTTGCCGGTACTCGCCTGCAACTTCACGATCAAGGCCGGTGCCCAGCAAGGCATCGACGATTACCGTATGCAAATGAGCGGGGTGCGCCTCGGCAAGGAAGTCGGCGCAAGCGATCACTTGCACAGCCCGTTCGCCGGCCCACTGCCAGGCAATGCGGGCGTCGCCTTTTAGTTGCTGTGGGTCAGCAACTGCGATGAGTTCCACTCCGAGGCCATGCTCGCGGGCCAGACCGGCAACTATGTAGCCATCGCCACCGTTATTGCCGCTGCCGACGAATATACGCAGGTGTTGAACCTGGGGCCAGGCCTCCAATAACTGGTTAAAGGCGACCGCCCCGGCTACCTGCATCAATTGGAAGCCGGCGATGCCGAATTCCTCGATGGCAATGCGGTCTAATGCCTGGACTTGCGTGGCTCGATACAGATTGCGGGGCAGCTTGGTGGTGAAATCGGTCATTTATCAAACTTTTGAATCAGCCGCCGCACCAGACGCAGACCACTCTCCAACTCCTCGATGGGGATGTCTTCGGTAGTGCCAAGCGCCCAGGGATCCTGGGCCTCACGCAGCATGTTGTAAACTTCCGTGCCAGCGTCCGTGAGGGTGACGATCACCGAGCGTTTGTGCCTGGGATTGACCTGGTAAAACAAGAGGTTATCACTAACCATAACATCGGTGATGCGTTGCACGGCCTGGCGGGACTGACCGAGCGCACGAGCGATGCCGGGAACGGTCAGGCCCCGACTGGAAAGGGCGATGGCGCCGATCACCTTCCAGCGAGCGCTGGTCAAGCCCAGCTTTTCGGCCATGGCATCGCCTTCGGAGATCAACAGGCCATTTAGTCGAAACACCGAAAGAACGAAATCCAGGAATAACATGCGTTTTGGAGAATGCACTGGCTGGGTAACCTCCGGGCGACGGGTTTTGATCTAATAATGTCAGCATGTTGTCATTGCTGGGTGTGGCAGTCAATTGATCTGATACAGTTTGCGGTAGTCTGGGAACTACTAACGAAACCACTACCACTGTAGTAGTAAACAGATAGTTGTTCCGGTCAGCTTACTGGATAACGTTGAGCTCCGGATCCAGACCCTGGTGTGGACGCCAGAGTTGAGAATCAACCCAAGGATACCATCGTGATAAAAGCATTGGTTCCAGTTCTCCACAATTCGGATTATTCGGCCGTAAACCGAATCGATTCAATGCGGACGCAGGCCCGACGCTAAGCTCCAGTTAGATTACAGCGGAAACAGCCCCGGTTGTTGCGCCGAGTTTTGATGAAGTACAATACCAGACTTCATTAACTGTGGTGTTCGAAATCATCGGTGAAGATTCCGCCGACAACTAGCTTCTCTCTCCGATACCTGGCAGCACCATGGCTGGCTGCGGTGCTGTGTTGCGGTATCACCGCAGCCTATGGCGACTCAATCTACGACGCCAACCGCCTGTTGCGCGTCACCGATACGGGTGATCGCTTCGAGTCGATGGCCCTGCAGCAGACCCGTGACATCATCAGAACCTACTCGAGTATCGTCAGCATGTCGGCAGAGGTGGCGCTACCGCTGAATCTGAAGCGGACCATCGCCGCCTGTTACGCAGAAGCCTATGCCTGGGACAAATTCAGGCCAGGTATTGCGCAAATTCTTGTGCAGGTGCTGAATCAGAAAGAGCTGCTTTTGCTAATCGATTTTTACAGTAGCCGCAGCCTGCCGCCCAAGGAAATCCCGGCCTTCAAGAACGTCATTGCTAAAGCCGACCAGATCCAGCGATTGTCAGCAGATTACATATACGCCCATGCCAATAGCTGTGTGGACAGAGATGCCGAATTGATTTTCTCGTATTTAGGGAGTCTCTGATTAGCAAAGCAGGGAATAACAACGAAACTGGGGCGGACGCTGTCGATGCAGAAGAAACCAGGGAATGGATGGAAGCACTGGCAGACATCTATGATCTCTATGGCGATGAGGGGGTTAATGAACTGTTGGCCGGCCTCTCGAATTGGCGCAGCACACAGCAGATCTCTTACCCTGCAGCCTCCGTGAATACGCCTTACCTGAATACTATTCATGTTTCTGAACAGCCGGCCTATCCCGGCGATCGAGAGATAGAACATCGCCTGGAGAATATCCTGCGCTGGAACGCGATGGCAATGGTGCTGCGGGGGCAGGATGCCGGCACCGGGGTCGGCGGCCACATCGCCACCTATGCCTCTGCCGCGACCTTGATCGAAGTCGGATTCAATCATTTCTTTCGAAAAAAATCGGCGAACTACGGTGGTGACCTGGTGATCCTGCAGCCCCACACCGCTCCCGGTATTTATGCCCGCTCCTGGCTAGAAGGCGTACTGGAAACTGAGCGCTTCGAGAACTATCGACGAGAACTCCAGAGCGGAGGTGGTCTCACTTCCTATCCCCACCCGCGCTCTATGCCACAGTACTGGCAGGTGGCGAATGCGTCGATGGGGCTGTCGACACCGACGGCAATTTACCAAGCCCGCTTCGCCAAGTATCTTGAGAATCGCGGACTGAAGCCGAAGCTCGGTGGCAAGGTATGGTGTTTCATAGGCGATGGGGAGACCGATGAGCCGGAAGTACTGGGCAGCATTAACATCGCAGCGAGAGAACAACTGGACAATCTGATTCTGGTGGTGAACTGCAATTTGCAACGTCTCGACGGTCCGGTGCGGGGTAATGGCAAGATCATTCAGGAACTGGAAGCCTCCTTCACCGGCTCCGGCTGGGATGTAATCAAGGTGATCTGGGGCAGCGGCTGGGACAAACTGCTGGCCGAAGACGTAAACGGCACCCTGCGACAACGCATGGAAGAATGTGTGGATGGAGACTACCAGCGTTATTCGATATTGCCGGGAGAGCGGCAAAGGGAGCACTGGGTAGACGGAAACCCCGAGCTCGAGAAGATGATGGAATCGCTCTCAGATGCCGAGGTGAAACAAATCAAGCGGGGAGGACAGGACACCGTCAAGATTTATGCCGCCTACCATCGCGCCATCAACAATACCGGCAAGCCGACAGTAATCCTCATCAAGACCGTCAAGGGCGACGGCATGATTGGTGCCGAAGGCAGCAATACCGTACATCAAAAGAAAAACCTGGACCGCGATCAACGCCTGTTAATCGCCAGAAACTTCGACATACCACTGCATGATGACGCAATAAAAAACGCCGAGTCCTTTAGACCACCGGAAGACAGTCCGGAGCTGCAGTACCTCAGGAGCCGACGCGCAGCACTGGGTGGCGTAATTCCTGTCCGCGAGAGCACTTGCAAAAAACTGCGGGCGCCGGGGCCGAAAACATTCGAGTCCCTGCTGGCTGGTTCAGGCAAGCGGCCACAGTCGACTACCATGTCCCTGGTAAGGATTCTGTCGGCGCTACTGCGGGATAAGACTCTGAACCGATACATCGTGCCAATCGTTCCGGATGAAGCACGCACCTTTGGCCTCGAAGCCCTGTTCAAGATAGCCGGCATCTTCTCTTTGCAGGGGCAACGCTACACACCGGTGGATGCCGGGACCCTGTCGGCCTATCGAGAGGCTGAAGACGGTCAGATTCTACAGGAGGGAATCTGTGAAACCGGCGCCCTCGCCTCTTTTCTTGCGGCCGGGACTGCCTACTCTATTCATGGCTTGCCCATGATTCCATTCTATTTTTTCTATTCCATCTTCGGCTTCCAGAGGGTCGGCGACATGATCTGGACCTGCGGTGATATGTTATGCCGGGGTTTCTTAATCGGAGGCACCGCCGGCAGAACCACGCTCAATGGTGAAGGCATCCAGCATCAGGACGGCCATTCCCAGGTGGTTGCAAACACCTATCCGAATCTGAAGAGCTATGACCCGGCTTTCGCCTACGAACTGGTGGTGATCGTGCGGGAAGGCATCCGCCGCATGTATGAATTGCAGGAAAATATCTTCTATTACATTACCGCCTATAACGAAAATTATGTCATGCCGCCAATGCCGGCAAAGAAAAACCTGGAGCGGGCGATTATCGCCGGGGCTTACCTGTATACGAGTTCGAAGCCGGCAAAACAAGGTGGGAAGAAAACTGTAGATCGCGGCGAAATTCATCTGCTGGCCAGTGGCTCGATCATGCAACAGGCCATCGCCGCCAGCAACTTGCTGGTAGCGAGAGGCCACGCCGTCTCGATCTGGAGCGTCACCAGTTATAACGAGTTATACCGGGAAGCGGAAGCCTGTGAGCGCCACAATCGACTGCATCCCTTTGCTAAATCAAAGACGCCTTACCTCGAGCAATTGTTTAGCGATAAGAGTGGAGTTTATGTCGCCGTCACCGATTACATGAAGGTGTTACCTAATTGCATCGCAAGCTGGATGCCAGACAATTTCACGATTCTGGGTACCGACGGCTACGGTCTCAGCGAAGCCAGGCCAGCGCTTCGAAAATACTTCGAGATTAGCCCCGAATACATTTGTCATGCCGCCCTGGTAGGACTCTATCGGGACGGCAAGCTCAACACTATGGAGTTAAAAAAGCAGCTAAAAGGATTGGATGTGGATGCAGATAAGTTAAACCCGATGGACAGGTAGCTAAGCATCGGGTTTGGAGATCTGCATTTACTATTTCAAAGCAGACGCTACTTCTGAACTATCTCGATTCTTACGCCGTCAGGTCCTTCGGCAAAGGAAATGCGAATGTCGCGAAAATCCCGTGGATCCATGGAAAAAACCACGCCATTGGCTTTCAATTTCTCTGCCCCGGCATCCAGATCTTCAAAATTCCAACCCAGGTGATCGAAGCTTCGGCCCTCGGTCGGGGCGATATCGCCTCTGGCCTGTGCTACCAGCAGCCAGATATCACCGTAATTTAAGCCGGGCAAGGCGCCGGCAAACATCTCGCTCTCGCCACCGAAATTTTCGGCATACCATTGCAGAGTCGACTCCGGGTCCGCAGATGACAGGTGCAGGTGATGTATGCCGCGCAAGTTGGCGTCGTCTATGAGTTCGATCTTGGTGCCCCAGGGATCTTCGACAAAGCCAATCTGCATACCACTAAACTCGATCAGGTCACCGAGTTGAGTGCCTCCATCGGCAACCACAGCGGCTACGACTTCTGCTACATTGGGCATGGAGAAGCCGAAATGGTCGACGCCTGTACCTACGGATCCTCCCGTGGGTTCACGCTCGAAGAAGATCACGGCGATATTGCCATACATGACCCGGTCGATGGAAAGATTGGGATCACTGCGGCGCATAAACCGCGCCGCCTCCCCACCAAAATGTTTCACATACCAATTTACTGCAGCCTCGGCACTGGGAGCGGCGAGATGGACGTGGTCATAGGGTGCGGCCTGAGCGAGACCTGAGAACAACAAACACAGGGTCGCCAACAGTGAGCATTTTTTCATGGGGTTCCTCCTTTTATAATTATTTCAATTAGACCATAGCTGTCGGTGAGCTAATGGGTCATCGAGTACATCAGATAATTAATTCCCAGTCGATAAGCTGAATTTGCATAACGCGTGGGGTAGGCCGGATGGTAGGTGTGCTCCCAGCCATCACCCATGTCGGAATTCCAGTTGATCAACACCATAATCCGGCCATTTTCGTCGAGAATGGCGTGATTGGTGGCGAAATGGATACCCTGCTCACCGTACTCATCGGAGCGATACAGTGCCGGAATCATCTGCGGGCCATCGATATCATAATAGACATGAAAAATTTCATGGTCTGACGCCAGTTCGATGATTTCCCGATCCGGAAAAACCTGGCTGAAGGCGGCATAAAAATTATTCCACTGCTGCTGACCCCAGAAATCATCGACCAATAGAAAACCACCGCGCAGCAAGTACTCTCGCAGGTTTTCAGTTTCCCCAGGACTGAGAGTCAGGCCACCGCCTTGTCCGACTTCGAGCATGTAGAGAAAGGGATAATCGAATATCTGGTCATCATCCAGACGCAGAACGATAGGCTCGCTCATGACCCGGACATTGGTCAAACGGGAAACGCCGCGCAGAAAATTCACATCGGCATCGGGAAAATCTATGGACCAGGGGCCATAACCGCGACCTCGCCCCCAATAGGTATCGAATTGCACGCGCACGAAATTAAACTCGCCCGCGTTATCATAGGCGAGATCGGTCGGTGCTACCTGTCCGCTGACCACCGGGGCAGCAATAATAAATACAAATATGAGGTTGCGAAAATTCAACATGGGATCCCGGCTCGACGCTAAGGCACCTCCGAACAATGGCATATGGTCTCTGGATTACAGGTTTTATTCAAGTCTATGGCGGTCCTGTTTAAGCGATATCATCGCCGCCTGCTCTCGATTACCGCAGTGATGCGCAATAGTCCTCGTTACTTATTGCGGGGGTGAACCAGATAAAATCATAGGCTGGAACGGCGCCGAATTGTTGTAAGTATTCGGATGGATCGGTGATCTCAGGATCGACCTCCATGAACGATAGCGCCACAATGTTGTTATTTATTGGCGCATCGTCGGGCTGCATATTCTGGGCGCGCAAATAGTTCGGAACTCCAAGATCCTGGCGGATATGGTAATTACCGGCGACCAGCACACTGAGTTTATCTTGGTCCGTTGAATTCATACTGCCTGCCATAATAAAGTCCCGATACTGTTGCACCCGCACCATCGCCGGAAACTGGGACTCGGGTAGCAGGCCGCAGTGGCTTTCGTCGATATCGAAGTTAAGCTGCTCCATCGTCGATGCATCCAGTACGCCCTGGATCGTAGCGGGCAGTGCCTCGCTGTACACCTGCATCATGCGCGCGGAATTAATGTTCGCCGCCGTCATTGAAATGCCCCCGCGATAGAGCGCGTCGATGAGGGGCCCGTAAAATGACCAGTCCCAACCCTCTTCGTCCCACTGTAAGTAATTCTTGAGCTCGTCGAGGCTGGATAGTTGCTGCTGCTGAATGTCATCCAGCAAATCTTTAGCGTCAGTATCCAGCATTTCGAAGGCGACCTGGGAAATGAGCTGCTTAGCTATCAGGTAGTCGAGAATCGCTGCCTGCAAGTGATGATGATCGGGATTGTCGTGCTTCTCCCCTAATAGAAGATAACTGGCGCCTTCAACCGCCACGAGGAGATCGTTTAACGGAAGAAATTTTGATGTCCTGCTATTGAATATCTTTCCAACAAAGGGATGGTCAGAATACAATTGCGACTCCCAGGTTGCAGGCAGGTTGACCTGGGCCTGTACCGCCGCCGTGAATGCCAGGACAGCAGCAACAATTAGTGATCTAATTGGATCCACCCATCTTTTGCCACTGCGCATATATTTCATCGTTCCAGTAACTCTGGAAGTAGGCGATTACAGCTAACTTGTCTGCTTCATTCAGAACATTTTCGAAGGCAGGCATATTACCTCCGAAGGCGGCGCCGCCGTTATTAATGACCTGCAGTAAGACAGAATTCGGGTGATGCCAGGCATGGGCCGTGCCATTCAGTGGCGGCGGTGGGAAAGAGCCATCGTCAAGGCGCGCGCGCCAATCATTCACCAGACCCTCGGCGTTGTCACCATGACACTGCGCACAATTGTTGGCGAATACCACGGATCCGGTGTCTACCTGGGGCTGACTGTACCACCTACCGGCCTCGGCCATGGCCTCCGGTTCAGGTCCGGGTCCGATTTCTGACTCGCTGCAACTACTCAGGATAAAACTAAGAACTAAAACCAAAGGTCCAAATGTTGTCTTGATGCGCATTGTCTGTAACCACACTCAATCGGATTTCTTCGGGTAATCGAAATTCACCAATGTCGCCTCGCCCAGTGCGACATCGGCCCAGCTCTCGATGGCCAGACTCAGTTCAACCAGTCCACTGGTGGGAATATTGTCGATGTCCGATTCGGCCATCGAATTAGCAAAATCTGTAATCGCCGGATTGTGCCCTACCAGCATCGCAGACTCACAAGTTTCATCTACCAGTCTGGCTGCCTTCAGAAACATGTTAGCGCCGGCAAAATAGAGCTCCGGATTGCTGGTGATATCATCCCTGGGAAAGCCCATCTGTTTCGCGAATAACCTGGCCGTGGATTTTGCCCGTATAGCAGGACTGCAGATTATGCAATCCAGATCCGGATGTGTTTTCCTGAAGCGACCCGCCATTATCGGCACATCGCCGATGCCGCGGTCGCTGAGTGGCCGCTCAAAATCCTTCAACTCCGGATTATCCCAGCTTGATTTGGCATGGCGCAGCAAATAAAGGGTTTTCATTAATGGGCTTCAGAGCTTAACTCGACTATTCGATATGAAATCAGGACCCGGGCACCTATTTCCGGAGTTATACCGCAATTACGCGGTTAACTCCAGAGCTGACGCGGGATAGCGAGCGAAGCATTGCCTCTTCTTCCCTAAGCCGAGTCCCACTTCTGCCGAAACAATGTAGAATACCGCGCTTTTAAAAATGGAACCCGAAATATGCGATCGATAGCCTTACTATTCATGCTTACATTCATGGCATTAACAGCTAATACAGCCCTGGCCCAGGAAGAAAATGGGATAACGAGGGAAATAGAGCTAGGGGCACTGTTTACTTCGGGTAACACGGAAGATCAAACTCTTAACTTTACGGGCACCATCGGTTTGCTTCAAGACCAGTGGGAATACATGTTTTCGTTGGATGGTTTGTTCTCGTCAAAGGAGAATGATGTAACCGGGCAAAGATTCTATGCAGTTGCCAGTGCCAACTACGAGTTTTCCGAGGATAGTTTTTTCCTGACCAGGATTGCCCATGAGGATGATCGCTTCAGCGGATTCGATAGTCAGTCGGACATCACGTTTAACTACGGTCACAGACTGCTGGATAACGTAGCGGATATGGGGCTGACTCTAAACGCCGGTATCGGCGTCCGCTGGTCGCGACTCAACGATTCTGATTTCGATGAACCCATAGTAAGACTGGCCGGCGAATACGATTGGGAAATATCGGATACTGCCTCCTTCAATCAGCAGCTCAGTATAGAGGCCGGTAGTGAGACCAACATTTTTCGCTCCGAGACCAGTATTGAAACCCAAATTCTCGACAATTTGTCATTACGATTTTCGATTAACATCAAGCATCAAACCGATGTACCGGTAAGTCGTGAGAGAACGGACACCGAAACAGCAGTAACGTTTGTTATGAATTTTTAGTCGGCGTTGCAGAGGAGCCCTCGCGTTGACAACATACACGAATGCAATTGAGAGTGTATCCGCGGCAGATCTCCGAGTCGATACGAGACCAGTCTCAGTGGTGCTGCGATAGCCGGGTAGGTCGGCTGCGGCGGAGGCCATACCAATGGGTTTCCGGCAGAGCATAGATTCCGGAAAATTCCTGCTGCAGAGTACTTGAAATTGAGCTATCTTTGGATGGCGTGGTTTCGCCGCATAGCCCGACACCGAGTAATTGAATTTGAGCATCTCATCATGCGTCTGCTTCAAATCCTGCTTTCATGCTTTATTCTGATTCCCTCGCTGGGCTGGACCGACCAGACTGATCCCCGCCTGGATGAACTCTTTGTTACCCTGAAACAGACAGCCGATGGCCAGGTAATTCGAAGCACCGAAAATCGAATCTGGAGTATCTGGCTGCAACACACAAACTCCACCGTTGTAAAGTTGATGCAAATGGGCTCTGCGCGCATGAATGGCCGGCTTTATTCGGATGCCCTGCTCATATACAGCAGCATTATAGAGAACTTCCCCGATTACGCCGAGGCCTGGAATCAGCGCGCAACCCTTTATTACATCGTTGGCAACCATGATGCGTCCATTGCCGATATCGAGAAAGTCCTGACATTGGAGCCCAGGCACTTCGGCGCGCTATCGGGATTGGGTCTGGTCTATATCCAGCGCGAGGAACTTAACAAGGCCAAACATGCCTTCGAGGATCTGATTGCAGTCCATCCCAATAGCCCAAATGCGCAGCAGAACCTGCAATCTGTCATTGATAGCCTTCGCCGAAATGTAATCTAAGGAAAGTACCAGAACAACCAACCCCTGTTAACACAGAAGAAGCGAGAATACTGGTATGAAAAGTATAAACCCCCACGGGGGTGTGAATAGACGAAGAAGTCAGGATAGTCCGAGTAAATGAAGGGACTTACGCCAAGAGTCACGGCAGCTTTGGTACCGATAAATATTCGCCCATCATTCTGGATTGGGGAATAAATGCTGCCGATAGCCCCTACGTGTGGGATTAAGGAGCAGGTGTTGGGACATATTTTCCAGCGCACAGAGGACGCAGAAAGAGCGCAACCAGCCTACTTTTCGGGCACCCACTACTTCACCCACGAAAACGAGGAAAAGGCAGAGTATTACTGGACCATGGCACAGGAACTGGACCCGGATAGCTGGAATTATCTGCCCCAGGACCTGTTCTTCGAAGAGGGTGGATCGGCCAGACCCGCATGGCGCGCAAGACGGACCGTCGAGAAGAGACCTACTATGCTCCCCTGAAAATTGAGGAACAGATCAATAGTAGGATACGCACATAAGCATAAGTGGTATGAATAAAAAAGGGTCGCAACAATGCGACCCTTTGTATTTCCGACCGAGGTTTAACGGCCACTTCACCCTGCTTTCGCAAGGGCTTGGATCAATCCTACTGGCGAGTACCGGATACGCCGAAGGCACCAAAATCACTATCGAATTCGCCTTCAATCGAATCGCCTTCGACTGTGCCGCTGAATTCTAGCACCAGGGTCTGGCCCTGGGCATCGACTTCTGCCGTGAATATAACCATATTGCCATCATAGGTGATGCCATCGATCGGTGCTTCGCCGAGAGCATCGGCCGCCATGGTGCCAGAGCCATCTTCATTTAGTGTCAAGGTAGCCGGGAGTGCGCCCAGGGGAGTATTCATCTCGACACCCCATACACCTACAGCGGGAGGAGGGCCGCCTGCGGCACAACCAACCAAAGTAGCCAGGGAAAGTACCAACAGACCGCTCATTAATTTTTTCATATTCAATTCCACCTTTATGTAAACCCTATAGCCCAAATCGTTAAATAGCGAAAGCCTAATCTTGCCGTAAGATCGTGCCCCGGCAGCTTTCGCCCTAAAATCCCCCTTGTTGGGAGTTGCCTCAATTGCGAAACAGATGGCCTATTGTCCGGTTAATAGCGGTGCAGTCAACCGAAATAATCCTGTCCCTGGCCCGATCTGCCTCAGAAATTCGCCATGTCATGAAGCTTAGGGGATTTTTCAGGCGGTGAGCCAGCGTTGATTCCTTCTTTCGAAGCCCAGTGTATTCACGACTTCTCTCTCGATCCCGGCCATATGAGAAACCCCATAGAATATGCTGATGGAGAAAAATTTCTCGCCCTTCGATTGCATGATCTTCTGTAACTGAATTGGGCTAAGATCGGCGAGGCGAAAATTTACCCCCGTCGTGGGGATTGCAGCAATCAGGCAAAAAGCGACCATCCTGGCGGCAAAACAGTCCCATACAGAAGTTATTTGTCTTAACTCTATAAAATTAATTCGCTATCCATTGAAGGCAACTCCAAGCGCAGGGCATTGATCCAACGCTGTGCTGGTAACTCGAACAGTTATCAACCCCAGGCGATTTGCAGAATTTCCATGACCTGTTGCGCCGATTCCAGGCGCCGGGGATTATTCCTGACCACCGGATGTTTGATCGCCCGCTCCGCGATTGCCGGCAACTGATCAGATTGCACCTCCAGCTGCTGCAATGTGGTAGGCAAATCCAGGCTTGCAATCAGATTTCTAACCGCATCGGCCGCGCTCTGCCCGGGATGACCCAGGGCGTCGGCGATAGCCTTCTGCTGCTGGCTATTATTTTGAGAATTCCATTCCAGAACAGCAGGCAGCATGACGCAGGAAGTATACCCATGGGGCACGCCGCACAGACTACCAAGAATGTAACCAATACCGTGGCTACCGCCATGGGCGACAGTACCGAGTCCGCAGCAAGCTAACCACACCGCCTGCTGATTGAGGCTGCGGGCGCCCAGATCATCGGGGTTGTTTTTGGTTTGCGGCAGGGATTCGGCGAACAGGCGCATGGCGTGCAGGAAATGTCCATCCAGATAGGCATGGGAATCAACGGAGCAGTAACCTTCGATGGCATGATCGAGTGAACGGATCGCCGTCGACAACCACAGCCACTCCGGTGTATGCACCGAAAGTGCCGGATCGTAGATGATATGTTGGGGGCACAGATCGATGCCCCTATATCCTTCTTTTGCAGACTTTTGCGTATCCAGCACGCCAGCATTGTTGCTGAACTCGGCCCCGGACAAGGTGGTTGGTACCGCGATCTGTCGAATTTTCGAGGGTTTGGAAAACAGGCTGTAGTCGCCGGCTTTGGGACCCCGGCTGCCATCACCGAGTTGTGCATATTGCAATAGCTCCGCTTCGGTCTGAATGTCCTGGTCTATTGCCAGCTGTACCACTTTGCAGGCGTCAATAATTGACCCACCCCCCAGGGCTACCAACACATCAGCACCGGTATCTCGAGCGGCTTGTAGTGCCTTCAACACATCGGCTCTCGGGGTATGGGCGCCAATTTCTGTAAAAAGCCCGGCGTAATGATCACCGAGAATATCCTCTAAGGCCTGGAATTCCCCGGTTGTCTGGCTCAAGGTCCTGGATGCCACCAGAAAGACTCGTTCCGCGCCCATCAATTCAACCAACCCCGGCAGTACCGATGTCACTGCCGCACCACTGTTAACTGACTCGAGGGCACTGTAATTAAACTGTATTGACTCCAGCTCCAGGGACTGATTCATAGACTCTAGCTCGCTCCTCGTAATGTGGCTTTCCCTGAGTCCGCCACTATACCTATTGCCGTCCGACAAATCCTGAAAACAAAGATTCGGTAGTGCAACTTCGGTGTCGCCGCATTGCCGGAAGAACAGACTGTGCCGAGAGCATGTCTCACGATGGGTGCACTTTCGTGTTGATGCGGGTATTGGCCTGTTATATTCTTCACCCAGACATCCATCGAGGGGATTGACAATGGCAACTTTTAAGGTAAATGGCTTTGAGAAAAATCTGGATATAGAGCCAGATATGCCGCTACTGTGGGCTCTCAGAGACGAGTTGGGCATGACCGGCACCAAGTTCGGTTGTGGCATAGCCTCCTGCGGCGCCTGTACGGTGCATGTAAACGGCCGCGCCGTGCGCAGCTGTACTACGCCGGTGAGCGCGGTGGAAGGACAGGACATCACCACCATCGAAGGCCTTGCCGCAATGGCGGCAGGCACGAATGCCTCGGCGCCGAATCTAACTGCGGTGCAGCAGGCCTGGATAGATCACCAGGTCCCCCAGTGTGGCTACTGCCAGTCCGGCATGATCATGGCTACCTCCGCATTGCTGGCCTCGAATCCGAATCCCACCGATGCGGAAATCGACAGCAACATCACCAATATTTGCCGTTGCGGCTCCTACCCCCGGGTACGCAGAGCCATTCGTTCACTGGCGAACGCCTAAAGGCACAGGAGACTATCCATGAAAAAAATAAGCAGAAGACGTTTCCTGATCACCTCGGCCCTGGTTGGCGGCGGTGTATTGATTGGCTACTCGGCGACCCGACCCAGCAGACACCGACTGGCGAACACCGAACTGGCCCAACGCGGCGAGCACTATGTCACCTCTCTCCTGAAGATCGAAGCCGATAATACGGTCACTGTCTACGTGCCCCATTCCGAAATGGGACAGGGCGTACATACCTCCCTGTCCATGATGGCGGCCGATGAGCTCGATGCCGACTGGGAGTTGGTCAAAATCGAACAGGCGCCGGCGATCGATCTGTTCGCCAATGGCGACGTGATTAAGGGCTTCGCCAGTGAATTCGGCGTGCCAAGCTTTCTCGAAGGCCTGGTTAGTGTCAGCGCCATAAAAGTTGCCGAGCTGATGAATCTACAGATCACCGGTGGCAGTTCTTCGGTGCGTTTCACCGGCGAATTTGGCATGCGCACCGCAGGCGCCGCGGCACGACAGATGCTCATCGACTGTGCCGCAACTCGCTGGGGTGTGGCTGCGGACGAATGTACTACGCAGTTGAGTCACGTGCACCACAATGCCAGTGGTCGCTCCCTCGCTTATGGCGAGCTGGCGGGCGATGCCGCGCTGCTGGAACCACCTGAAGACCCAGTATTGAAAGATCCGTCCCAGTTCAACATCATGGGCAAGGCAATCTCCCGTGTCGATATCCCCGCCAAGGTCGATGGCTCTGCCAACTATGGTCTCGATGCGAAACCCGCTGACATGTTATACGCCGCAATCAGGTTCGCACCAGTATTTGGCACCAAGCTGGTTTCTGTCGATGCCGGTGACGTCCTGAACCGCCGTGGCATCAAACGCATCGTCGAGTTAGAAGATTCGGTCGCCGTGGTTGCTGACAGCTACTGGCGCGCCAAGGAAGCGCTGAAACTGGTTACTTCGGTATTCGAGACATCTGCTAACGACACCACCTCCAGCGCCGATATTTATGCTGGCTTCGAGCGCAGTCTTGCCGACGAAAATGGCAGCAAGGTTATCGAAGAAGGTGATACCGAGGCGGCAATGGAATCGGCCGCAGATGTGATCGAAGGGAATTATCGGGTCCCCTATCTTGCTCACGCCGCCATGGAACCGATGAATTGCACGGTGCATATTCATGACGACAAGGTGGACGTGTGGACCAGCACTCAGGATGCCCTGGGCATCAAAGCCAGGGTGGCAAAAATTGCCGGCATCGCCGAAGACCATGCGACTTTTCATCACAGCTACCTGGGCGGTGGTTTCGGTCGACGCCTGCCGTTCAACTGGAATGTCATCGATCACGCCACGCTCATCGCCAAAGAATTCGATGTGCCGGTGAAAACCGTGTTGAGTCGTGAAGATGATATGCAGCAGGACTACTATCGACCCGCAGTCGCCAGCAATTTCAAGGCGGCGTTCGACGCAGAAAACAATGTACTGGCCTGGCACAACCGCTTTACCGGCCCGGTGCAGACTCCCGGCGCATCACACATTCCCTATGCCATCGCTAATCAGTCCATACGCGTAGTCGATGGCGATACCCACGTGCCCATCGCTGCCTGGCGCAGCGTGGATCACTCGCAGCAGACATTCTTTACCGAATCGTTTGTTGATGAGATTGCCCATCGTGCCGGCAAGAACCCCTACCAGTTTCGTATGGAACTGTTACAGCAGCACCCCCGGCATCGCCGCGTGTTAGAGGTGGCGGCTGAGGCTGCGGGCTATGGCCAGAATCTGCCCGAGGGCCACGCGCTTGGTATTGCCGTACAGGAAAGCTTTGGCAGCATCGTCGCCGAAATTGCGGAAGTGTCGATCGGCAGTAATAACGAGCCCGTCATACACAAGGTAACTTGTGCCATCGACTGTGGCTGGGCGGTTAATCCCGACACGGTGGAAGCCCAGGTAGAGAGCGGCATTATCTTTGGCTTAACCGCCGCGATGTATGGCGAGATCTCCATCGAAAACGGCAGAGTTGCGCAGAATAATTTTCCTGACTACGAGATGGTGCGGATGGCGACTTCACCGGAAATTGATGTACATATCGTTGAATCTGGTGAGGCACTCGGCGGACTTGGAGAACCTGCGACGCCACCAATCGCAGCCGCGGTGACTAACGCGATCTATATTCTGACCGGTCAGAGAGTGCGGGAATTACCCATCAAGAACCACGATTTTTCCCGCATCAATCCCGTAGCCCAGGTTTAATAAATGGGGTCAGGTCTTACATGTTAGCACCGCCAAACGACAGTGCTAACATGTAAGACCTGACCCCATTTAACGCCCTTTTCTGGTTTCTGCCAGACTAGCGAATGTTTTCGGCGATACCGTTGAGCGTCGAAACTAAGCCTTCGTAACGCGTGCGGGTAATTCCACGGTAACTACCTGCTTCTTCGGCAAAATTTTCCGCCAAATCTTCAAGCGCATTGGCCGCGCGTCGGTTATTGCCGTTGCCACCATCCAACAGGGATTGAGCAGTATCCAGTGCCTCGTTTAATGCAATGGCCGAATTGCTGGCAATGTTGTTATCGCGCTGCAATTGGTCGAGATAGGCGCGAGCTACTACGGGCACATCGGGCCAGACAATGATCTTCTGAGTCTGAGCGTTTACGATGCCATTGAGTTCGGGCAGCGAAGCCGCAGCGATCTCGTTCTCGCTGAGAAAGTCACTGGCTTGCAGACTGAACACATCTAAGCCGCGGGAAATCTCGGTGCCAAAAATGTGACCGTTGTACCAATAGGTAGACCAATAGCCACCGGTAATTAATTCCTCAGTATCGATCGGTCCACGATCAAAATAGGCGATCTCTAGCGGATTGTTGGAATCGGTGAAA
>Ga0207991_1000234_pt1 | contig 39234 bp, 39 predicted proteins | sample ETN07SmetaG_FD_185786 | JGI IMG/M metagenome (GOLD analysis project Ga0207991, IMG submission 185786) | Marine microbial and viral communities from oxygen minimum zone, Eastern Pacific Ocean - ETNP2014F14-07SV275 (SPAdes) (version 2) | ecosystem: Environmental > Aquatic > Marine > Oceanic ...
CCTTTTGCAAGGTAGCGGATATTCACTTGCACATAACACAGTTTATAATTCTAGAATTACACAGGTAGCGATTCTTATTTGTACTGTTGATGGACTATTTCAAGATTTTAAAATAGAAGGTAACGAATTAATAAATTTTCAAAATCAATTTCTTGAAAAGGTTGAACAATTTTACCATCAATTAAGAAAATAAAGTTTGACTTTAAAAGAATTTCATATATTAAAAAAACAACTTTGCTACTTGTTTAGATGCGAGTTTCTTAAAAAAATTCCCTCACAAATAGCATTAAAATAAGGAGAAAAATTGAATTTAGCTATTTGGGATATTGAGTCATCAAACGCCAACACAGATTTTGGAAGTATTATTGAAGTTGGTGGTATTTTAGTTGATGAAAATTTTAAAGAAAAAGATCGATTTAATTTAAGATGTCGACTTCCAGAAGGCGAAATTCCTCAGTGTATGGCTTTGATCGTAAATCGTACTAGTGTTGAGTTATTAACTAAAGCTAATCTTAGCCACTATCAGATGCTGGGAGAATTAGAAAAAATTTTCAAAAAATGGAGTCCGGCAATATTTTTAGGTTGGTCGAATATTGGATTTGATGACGAAATGATTAGAAAGGAATTTTTTAAAGGGATAAGATATCCATATATTACAAACTCCTCCCCAAATAAAAGACATGATGGCCTAAATATTGCAAGAGGCGCTTATGCATTAGATAACAATGTTTTATTGACTGAAATTAATGAGAAAGGTAATGCCGTTATGAAGCTTGAGTCACTTGCAAGGACCAATGGTCTAGAAGTTTCAGGAGCTCACTCAGCATTATTTGATGCGGAATTAACATTAAAAATTCTTGGATTGATCAAAAAAAAACAACCTGATACTTGGGATGCATTTTTACAAACTGCAAACAAATTAGATGTAGAAACAATATTCAAGAAAGAGAAAATTATTACTCTCAATGAATATTTTTATGGAAAATCTAGAATGTATCTATGTGCACCTTTAAATCCAAAATATTGTATTCATCCGGTTTATCAATGGGGACAAGCTGTTGATCTAAGAATAGATGTTGAGCCGTTATTAAATTTATCGATTAGCGAATTAAAACGTGAAATGAAAAAAACTCCAAAATTTCTTAGAACTATTAGATCAAATAAGGCACCAATTATTTTAGATGAAAGTTATGGAATGAAAGTTGAACCTTATAATGCTATTGATCCAAATTTAATTAAAAAAAGAGCTGAATTAGTAAAAAGCAACGAAAAATTTTCTCAGAATATACTTACTGCGCTTAGAGAAATAGCTGAAGAAAAAGATCAGTTAAAATCACAAGAAGATATTTGTGCTGAAGAAAGTATCTATACAAAATTTACTCCAAAAAAAGATACAAATCTTTTTCCTCTATGGCATGCTGCATCTTGGAAAGACAAATTGATAATGTTAGATAAATTTGAGGACAATAGATTAGCAGGTTTTGGTAAGAAAATAATTTATCAAGAATCGCCCGAAACACTTCCTGCAGATATGTACAAAAGTATTAAGAGAGAGATTGCTGGGAGAATCTTGAGTGAAAGTAAAGAAAAGTGGTGGACCTGTAAAGAGTTTTATTTTGAGTGTGACAATTTGAGAGAAAAATATACTAACGAAAAAGATAAAGAAAAATTGAAATTTTTAGATCAACTGAATGATCATGTTATGTCCATACAAAAAAAATATGAAAATGTATAGTTGACTTTCTTGCTTTAACTACTAAATAAGAATTATGCTAATTGATTTTAAAGACGATGATTTTGATACAAAAGTAAAGAACGAAAACATTTCTATTTTACAATACTCAGCTTCTTGGTGCGCTCCGTGTAGGGCCTTAAAACCTGTTATGGAAAAATTATCTGATGAGTTTAAAGATAAAGCTAATTTTTATTATGCAGATATTGATGAGAATGCAATTAATTCTGCCTCTGCCGCTGGCGTTAGGGGCGTCCCTACAGTAGTTGTTTATAAAAAGGGCCAAGAAGTAGCAAGAAAAGTTGGTGGTTTGCCTGAACAACAAATGAGGGAATTTTTAAAAGAAAATCTTAGTTAAGATTTAATACTTCTCCAATTAGATATAAGCTTCCTGAGATAAGGCAGATTTCGTTTTGATATTTATTGATTGATTGAATACTTTCTTTGATACTTTTGCATAAATTAATTTTTTTATTAATTCCATTAAGCTTGTTTTTGAATTCCTCTTTTGAAATTGATCCTTCCTGATTGGGTATATCTATTAAAGTAATTGATTTTACTTTATCTTTGAAACAATCAATAAAACCCTGATGATCCTTGTCTTTCATCATCCCAACAATTAAGTGAACGTCCTGGTTTTGCTGATTTATCCAGTTTGCAATTGCTTTTGCTGCATTGATATTGTGGCCTCCATCACAAATTAATCTATTTAAACCAACTAAATCTTTTAGTTTTCCTGATTTGATCTCTTGAAGCCTTCCTTTAAGTTCAATTTTAGTTATTCCAGTTTTGATATCTTGATCTTTAATATTAAATAACTCTCTAGCTGCAGCTATAGAAGTGCTTATGTTTTCAAGCTGATGATCTCCCAAAACATTAGGCTCTGGTAGTATTATTGAGCTTTTATGATCTTCATACTGAATAAATCCATTTTCAGCCCTTAAAATATTAAAATCTTTTCCAAAAAAATATTTGTTTGATTGATTGTTTTTCAAGGCTTTTTCAATTTTTGATGTTATTTCTTTATTTTCTTGTTTATTTACAAATATATTTGAGTTTAAAAGTTTTGCTGTTTTTTCATATATTACTCCATCAATTGTTTTATTTTTGATCCATTGCAAATGATCCAGTCCAATAGGTCCAATTATTGATGCTAGATTTTTATTAAATACATTCGTACTGTCGTAATGATGCATTAAACCAGATTCTAAAATCGAAATATTCTGTTTGAATTGTTCGCAGTATTTTAAGTAAGCACAAGTAAGAAGTTCAAAAAGAGTTGCCTGGTTTTCTCCTAAAACTTTTTCTATATCTTCAAGAAGATTAATAAGTTCTTCTTCGCTTATTTCATTATCATTATATATAAATCTTTCAGTATAACTTTGGAGATGAGGTGATAGATACAAATTGCACTTATATCCAGATTGATTGAAAATTGCTTTTAAACTTTGGCAAATACTATATTTGGAATTTGTTCCAACAACCGATATAACATTTTTAAGTTTATCCTGAGGGTTTCCTAGCTTTTTTAATAGATCAAAAGTTCTATTTAAAGTTAGATCTATTTTTTTAGGATGCTTTTGCTGTAGTTTCGAAATTAGTTTCTGAAGTTTCATTTTCTTCTGAATTTACTTCAGAATTTTTCTTAAGCAAGATTGATAAAATTAAACCAATTTGGTGTTTTATATCTTTTCTATGTACTACTTTGTCCACAAATCCATGCTTTTCTACAAACTCAGCAGTTTGAAAATCTTGTGGAAGTTCTTCTTTTACTGTCGCTTGGATCACTCTTTTGCCTGCGAAAGCGATTAAACTACCAGGTTCAGCAAAATGTATATCACCGAGCATTGCAAAACTTGCAGAAATTCCTCCTGCACATGGATCAACGAAGCATACAATATATGGCAAATTATTTTTTTTAATTTCATTAATAGCAAGAGTTGTTCTTGTCATGTTTGCTAAAGCTATTGGGCTTTCAAACATTCTTTGGCCGCCTCCACACGCAAAGAAAATATACGGTGTTTGATTGTCTATTGCATGTTGTACACCATAAATTATTGCTTCACCTTCTGCTGCACCAACTGAGCCACCAATAAAGTCAAAATTTATAGCACCTACTGTTACATCAATGTCATTTATCTTTCCTCTGGCAATCATTGCTCCACAATTTTGTCCAGTTTTTTTTCTCGCTTCCTTTAATCTATCTTTGTAAGATTTTGTATCTACCCAATTTAGTGGATCTTCTATTGGAAGGGGTGTTTCAAGGATTTCGTATCTATTTTTTCCAAAGAAAATATCAAACCTTTGACGACAGCTAATTCTATGATGTTTTCCGCAAGAACTACAAACAAATAAGTTTTCTTCAAGCTCTTTTTTTAATACTGGGCCCTTACAGCAACTTGTCCATTCAGAACTTTCAATTTCTTCTTTTGAAGGTCTTTTTTTTAAAATTTTTTTAATTTTTTCACCAAAGACAATAGTTTTTTTTAGCCAATTCATATAATTTTATTTTTTAATCTTTTCACCATATTACTTACATTTGTGACAGGATTTTGTCTTTTTGTCGAGCTTTTGCTTATTTCTTTACAGATTGCACTACCAACAACCAATCCGTCAGCAAATTTTAAATTTGATATTGTTTTTTCAGTAATTCCAAAACCAATTACACAATTTTTATTTTTATTTATTTTTTTTATTTTTTGATAATTTTTTAAAATTTCTTTTGGAGATACTTTAAGTTTTCCTCCAGTGGTTGATAACATGCTAATATAATAGATCATATCATGAGAATCTTTTATGATTCTTTTTAATCTATATTTAGAAGTAGTTGGAGAAACTAGTTGCACAAAATTAATAGAATTTCTTTTACATTTTTTTGAAAAATTTTTATTTTCTGGCCATGGTAGGTCAACAATAATTAATCCATCAACGCCAACCTGTTTGCATTTTTTGATAAAACGATTTTCACCATATTGGATAACCGAATTATAGTAGCCCATAAGAATACAAGGTTTAGCATTTTTAGTTTTTTTAAATTTTTTTACAATTCTAAAAGTATCTTTAATTTTTATACCATTTTTTATTGCTCTGTAGGTACTATCTTGAATTTGTTTTCCATCGCCTGTATTGCAATTATGACCAACACCTATTTCACAAATATCGGCATGTAAAGAAACAGCTTTTAGAATTTCAAATGATTTTTTTTTGTTAGGATCTCCAGCGACTATGTATGTTAAAAGAGCAGGTCTATTTTCCTGTTTGCATTTTTTAAATGTGATTGCTAGATTTGAAGAACTCATAAACTTTTTCCTAATCTCTGTTTTATAATTTTCATATCTTTTTTTGCATCACCACAACTATCCACACAAATAATAGTATCCTTGCTTAGTTTTGGTGCAATTTTGATAGCTTCAGCAAATGCATGAGCAGGTTCTAATGAAGGTTTAACTTTTTCCAATTTTGTAACTAATTTAAATGCTTCAAGAGCTTCTTCATCTGTAGCAGCAGTGTACCTTGCTCTTTTTGCATCTTTTAAGAAACAATGTAATGGAGATACACCAGGATAATCTAAACCAGCACTAATTGATTCTGTTTCTTCTATCTGGCCATCTTCATTTTGAATTACATATTGTAGTGCTCCATGCAAAACACCAATTTTAGAACCATACGTTAGTGGAGCAGCATGTTTTTTACTATTTTTTGGTCCACCTGCTTCAACTCCAATTAATTCAACACGGTTTTTATCATAATTTATAAATTCATTCCAAAATCCAAAACTTGAGCTTCCACCACCTACACAGTTTATTAATTTTAATTTTTTAGGAACTTTTCCAAATTCTTTTTTTATTTGGATCATAAGTTCTCTGGAAATTTGTGAAGTGCTCCAACCACAAATTTTTACAAAAATATTTGGCCCAACAGTTGAACCTATACACATATGTGTTGTATCACAATTTGAAACCCAATATCTCATACATTCGCTAACTGCATCTACTAAGGTTTTACTCCCTGCATCAACAGGAACAATTTCAGCACCATTTTTTCTCATGGCTCGGCAATTAACAGCTTGGCGTTCAATATCTTTGGTTCCCATAAATATTTTGCATTTTAGACCAAATTTCTTTGCAGCCATGCTTAGCATTTTTCCAGCATAGCCAGCACCAGTATCACCAATAATGTATTTTTTTCCTGCTCTTTTACAAATTAATGCATGAACTGTAGCATTATAAATTTTGTGTGCACCACCGTTGGCCTTTGAAACCTGTTTACACCAAATTTCAGCACCCCCAAGATGCTTAGTCAAATTTTCTAGTTTAAAAAAAGGAGTTGGCGTGCCAACATAGTTTTTAAAGTAATAATTTCTTTCCTTTAAAAATTTTTTTTCATATCGAAGTTTTTCAAATAATTTTGTTAAATCTTCAACAGGTTTTTTTAATGTTTCTGGAATATAGTTACCACCAAATTTTTTTCCATATAAATAGTTTTTATCATGTTGATCTATTAAAGGTATTTTTTTTTTAATTTTCATTATTTAATTTATTCAAATTTTTTAAAAAAATATCTATTTTTGAAATATCTTTTTCCCCAGATGTTTCTAATCCTCCAGATATATCAATAATATCCGCTATTTTTATAAATTTATCAAGTTGATCATTATACTTAATATTTCCAGCAACCATTATTTTAGATTTTAATTTTAAATTTTTTAATAACGAATGATCAAAACTTAGACTTTTTTCGTATCCTTTGCTATCAAATAAAATTATATCTGAAACTTTTTCAAATAAACTATATTTTATTAAATCTTTTTCACAGCCAATAGTAAGAGCGGTAATTATTTTTTTGTTATATTTTGCTTTTATATTAGAAATTTCTTCAGGTTTAAAATCATAAATTTGATAATAATCAAAATTTAAGTCTTTTATTTTTTCGAGAAAGTCCTTTGATGGCTTAACAAGTACCGCCACATATTTAGAATTTTTTTTATCTGTAGATAATAATTTTTTTAGTTTTTCAAATTCAACATATCGTTTTGATTTATTGTAATTAACAATAAATCCTACAAAATGCGGTGGATTAGGATGAGATAAAATAAAATTTAAAGTAATTTTATCTTTAACTCCACAAATTTTTGCTTCCATGGAGTTAATTTAGTGACTTAATCAATTTTTGTATATTTTTTTTTATTGAACCCTTAGTAATACTTCTACCTATAACTATTGCTGTGGCCCCATTATTAAATGCTTTTTTAGGTGTCATTACTCTATTATTATTTTGATCTTGTACATTGTCTCCAATTAATCTTATACCTGGAGTCACAATTTCCATTTTCCCACAAATCTTTTTTACTATTTTTGCTTCTTTTCCGGAACAAACAATTCCATCTAATCCAGCTAATTTTGCTATTTTAGCTTGTTGAATAACTAATTTTTTTATTGATTTTGAGTAACCTATTTTTTTTAACGATTTATCTGAAAAACTTGTAAGAACTGTTACCCCCAAAATTTTAAGTTTCTTATTAATCTTCCTTGCTGATTGTTTTATTGCCTTAATCATTTCAAATCCACCGTTAATATGCACTGTGAGGTATCTAACATTTTTTATATCCTTTAAAGATCTAAGTGTGGAAACACATGTATTTGGTATATCATTAAGCTTGAGATCTAAAAATATAGTTTTTTTTCTATCAATTTTTGACAAAAAATATCTACCATGTTTTGAATAAAAAAATTCTAATCCAAATTTATATCCTATCTTTAGTTTATTAGTATTACTCTCTTTTATAATTCTTTGAACTTTTTTCTGATCAGTGGTATCGCAGGCTATAAAAATTTTTTTATTCACTTTTATTTAATTTTTTAAACCACTCCTTTGACATTTTAAAATGTATTGACTTTTTTTCTGGAGTTTCAATTTTTTCATTGGTTTTAGGATTTCTTGATATTCTTGCTTTCTGAATTCGAGTTTCTAAAGTGAAAACATCTCTTAGCTCTACTCTCTCACCTCGTTTAAGAGAATTTTGCATCTCATTTAAAATTATATCTAATAATTTTGATAAATCTTTACGGAGAAAATTTGGGTAGTTGTCAGCTAGTTGTTTTAAAAGGTTTGATTTTACTGCAGCCAAATTTGTTTATTTTTCTAATTTTTTTTCTTTTTGTTTTCCAACTCATCTGAAAGAGAAGAAAAAGGAAGATTTTTTCCTGAAAGAGGAGAAGAGAATTTAGATACCGCCTCTTTATTTTGCAACTCTTCTAGTAATTTTATACTTAAACTTATTTTTCTTTTTTTTAGATCTAATCCTGCAATAGCAGCATCAATTCTTTCTCCACCAACAAATCTAGAAGGTCTTGCATCAGCTGAATTAATGGCTATCTGAGATTTTTTGATTAAAAATTCTAGCTCACTTCCTTCTGGTTTTACCAATAAACCTTTTGTATCAGATGAAATAACTTTTACAGTCACGGTATCATTAACTTTTTTATTTGCAAACCAATCAAAAGGATCTGGAAAAATTTGTTTCAATCCAACTCTAACTTTTTGATCATCTTTTTTTATTTCTAAGACTTTAACTTTTAACTTATCACCTTTTTTATAATTTTTTAGTTCTTCCTCGGGCCTTGCAGTATATGAAAGGTCATTTGCATGTAAAAATCCATCTATTTCAAAACCATTTATTTTTATGTAAATAGCATATTCATTAATATTTGAAATTATCCCATCTACTTCAGATCCAACTGGATGTTTTTTTTCTAATACTTCGTATGGATTTTCTTTTGTTAATCTATGAGAAATTGATACTCTTTTTTTTTCTTTATCTATTTCAGTAATTACACATTCGATTTCATCACCAACTTTAAATAATTTATTTGTAGATGTATTTTTTTTGGTCCAACTAAATTCTTTTGAATGAAGCAAAGTACTTAACCCGGCTTCAAGTTCACAAAAACAACCATAGTCAGTAATTTTAACAATCTTAACTTTATATGGTTTATTGAGTTTATAATTTGAAATATGATCGAATGGATCTGGAGATAATTGTTTAATTGAACAACCAACTTGTAATTTTTCTTTATCAACTGAAATTACAAGTAAATCATGTTTTTCACCAATATTAAAAAATTCATCAGGATGATTTACTCTTGAATACGATATTTCTTGTAAGTGAACAAGAACATCAAGTTCACCATTATTAACATCAAAAAAACATCCAAAAGAGCTGTAACCTTTTACAACAGCATCTTTAATTACATCTCCTACTTTGTATTTTGCAATTATTTTTGCTTTGTCTTCTTTTTTATTTGATGTAACTATTTGTCTTCTAGATACACACGCATTTCCTCTAATTTTATCTAATTTTATTAATGCGAATTTCTGTGGTTCATTCATTAAATGAGAAATATCTTTAAGAGGTTTATCTGAAATTTGAGATCCAGGGCAAAACATTAATGAGCCCGTATCAATGTGTTCAACAATTACTCCGCCTTTGCATTTAGAAGTAATTTTACCTATGACAGGTTCGTTTGCTTCATACGCTCTTTCTAATTCATACCACCCTTTTATTTTTTGAGCTTTAGTTGCCGAAACAACTACATATCCATTTTTATCTTCTATTTTTTCTAGTAGAACTGGAATTTTTGAGCCTTCTTTTATTTTATCTAAAATATTAATACTTTTAATCTCATTTATATCTAAAACTGGTTCAGATTTAAGTCCTTCAATAAATAAAAAAACAAACTTATCTGTTATCTTTGTTACAATTCCATCAATTATTTTACCTTCTTCTATTTTTATTTTTGATAATTGACTGTTTAATAAACTCTCGAATTCTTTTACGGCTGGCGAAGAAAGATCTTTATAAATTTCCATATTTATTGTTTACTGCTTTTTTAACTAATTTAGTTAGCTTATCCTCCACTTGCTTTATACTTAAATTAGTGGTGTCAACTAATACAGCACCTTTAACTAAAAGCAAAGGGCTTTCTTTTCTATTTTCATCGCTAAAATCCCTTAATTTTAAAGCTTTTTCAACTTCTTTAAGCGAGACATTTTTATTTATTTTTTTAAATTCTTTGAATCTTCTTTTAGCTTTTTCTTTATAGGAACACTTAAAAAAAAGTTTTAGATCTGCATTCGGCATAATTTTTGATTGAATATCACGTCCTTCTATCAATACTTTTTTGTTTTTTTTTATAAAATCTGACTGAAATTTTCGTAGAGAGGTTCTTACATATTTTTTTTTAGCTATAATTGAAGATAGTTCAGTAATCTTAGGATTATAAAGCTGCTTAGAGTTAAGTTTTTTTAATGTAATATTTTTTGATACTTTATTTATAAATCTATAATTGTATTTCCCTTTATTTTTTATAATTCTGAGTGCTAGATATCTATATAGTTTTCCAGAAGAGAGGAATTTAAATCTAAATTTTTTGGCAATTATTTTGCTTCCTGTTGATTTTCCAGAGGCACTGCTACCATCTACTGCTATCGAAAAAGTATAATTATTTTTTTTCATCAATTAATTTTTGCACCTAAAGATTTTAATTTTGAAAAAAATTTAGGAAAAGAGGTATTTATCGATTCACTATCATGAATTTTCCAAGTACCACCCAGCGCAAGTGCAGCAATACAAGACATCATGCAAACTCGATGATCTTTTATATAATTTTTTATTTCATAATTTCCATTTAATTCTAATCTTGGGTTACCATATATTTTTAAACTATTTGAAGTTTCTTTTACTTTGATTCCTATCATTTTTAAAAAATTTGAAGCAAATTTTAATCGATCACACTCTTTATGTCTTAGTTCACCTATATTATTAAAGTAAGAGATACCTTTTGCTTTAGCACATACTAAAAAAATCAAAAGAAACTCATCTGTTGCTCTACTATTCATTTCTTTTGCACAATTAATTGATTTTAAAGATTTTCCGCTTTTAACAAAAATATCAGCTATATCTTCACCGTTATACATTTTTTTATTGATTAGTCTTATATTTGCATTCATTTTTTTTAATATATCAATAATTCCTGTTCTTGATTTATTTACATTAACATTTTTAATTAATATTTTAGAATTTTTTGACAATAAAGTTAGCACAATAAAAAAAGCACTTGAGCTAATGTCACCTGGAATTTTGTAATCAAAACCATTGTATTGATTTTCTCCTCTAATTTTTATGATGTCGAATTTTTTTTCTCTTCTAATTTTTATTGGAATATTTAAGAATTTAAATAATCTTTCCGTATGATCTCGTGAAGGAACTGCTCGAATTTTTGTAATTCCAGGTGTATTTAAAGCACAAAAAAGCAAACAAGATTTGACCTGAGCACTCCCTCTAAGCTCATCATATTCAATTGGTCTTAAAAAATCTGTTCCAGTTATTTTTAAAGGCAACCTATTTTTTTTTAATTTAGTTTTTACACCAAAAAGATTTAAAGGTTTAATTATTCTGGAGAAGTCTCTTTTAGATAAACTTTGATCTCCTTTTAAAATTACTGACTTTATTGATTTTGCTAGAACCCCGCAGATAAGTCTTGATAAAGTTCCTGAATTTTGACAATTTATTATAGTATTGTTATTAAATGAAAAACTATTCAGTCCCTTTCCATTTATTTCACAATAATTTTTATTTTTAGTTACTTTTACACCAAGTTTTTTTAAGGCGATTAATGTACTATTAACATCTTCGGAATCTAAAAGATTATAAGCTCTCGACTTTCCTAAAGCCTGTGCAGCTAACAAAGCCCATCTTATTGACAAACTTTTATCAGAACTAACAACAATTTTTGCTTTTATATTTCTAATTCTATTTTTAATAATTATAAATTTTTTCATACGATATAAAAAATTATATAAATATTGAAATATTCATTGATGATTTAATTTACTTTGAAATCTTTTCCAAAATATACACTTCTAGCATTTTCATCTTTTAGAAGTTCAGAAGGTGTACCCTGCGAAATAATTTTTTTGTTTGCTAATATTATTGCTCTATCACTAATTGCCAACAGATCTCGCGCAGCGTGATCTGATATTATGCATGCTCTTGAGCTGTCTTCTGTTTGAAGGTTTACTATAGTTTGTTGAAGTTGCCTAGTTGAAAGTATATCTAAACCTTGAAAAGGTTCATCCATTAATATGATTCGAGGATCAGACAATAAGCCCATTGCAATGGCGACTCTTTTTTTTTGGCCACCACTAAGATATTTTGCTTTTATATTTTTTACTGCTTCTAACTCAAATTTAGAAATCATATTTTCAATTTTATAAATTCTTTCATTTTTATTTTTAATAACTATTTCACCAATAGCTGTTAAATTTTGTAAACAAGATAAGTCAGAAAAAAGACCGCCCGTTTGGGGTACTATACTTACTCCATAGTCTAAGGATCTTTTGTAAATTGGAATATCTGTTACTTTTTTTTGATCTATATAAATATCTCCAAAGTCAGGTGCAATTAATCCAATCATAATGTTAAATATTGTTGACTTTCCAACACCATTTGGCCCAAGTAATCCGCAGATTTCTCCTTCTCTTACTGTAAACGAAATGTCTTCGAGTATTTGTCTTTTATTAAATGATAATGAAATTCTTTTTAAAGAAATTTTAGGTATTTCTTTTTTAAATGTAGTGATTCTAAATTTTTTAATTATTCCCATTTTTATTTTTTTAAAATTTTTATCTTTTTTTCTTCCTGAAACATTTTAATATTTATATCACCATTTAATAAATTCATATTAACTTGATCTGCATTAATTTGAGTATTTTCATCCACAAATACAATATTGTTATACATTGATCCAAAATTATCCTTAAAAAATAAATCTAAATTATCACAATTAAATCTTTTATCTTCAAAATTTACTAATACATTTTGATAAAACCTAGTATCAAAATTATTCCTATTATATTGTGCAAAATTAGAATATATATATATAGTTGATTTTCCTACAAGTTTAATTTCTCCATAAACATCTTCTAAAATTAATAGATTTTCTTTTTCGAGATTTACTTTCCCCTTCTTCGCTTTAATTATATAATTATTTCCAGACTTATCAGAAGATTTATATTCTAAATTTTCCATTACATTGTCAAAATTTAAATTATCTTCTTCTATAACTAAATTTTCGTTCAAATCTAAATCAGAAATATCTTTTTTATCAAAAAAATAAATATTCAATACCAAATAAGAAATTAATATTATTAATAAAATTATTAAAATTTGGATTACTTTTTTAAAAATCATTTACTGGATATTTTTGCTCAATACATTGTGTATATGCAAAATACCAATAGTCTTGTATTTATTTTTTCCTTTATGAACACAAAGACTTGTAATTTTATTTGAATTCATAATAGATAAAGCTTGAGCAGCTAAAATATCTTTATGAACTGAAATAGGATTTTTTGTCATAATTTTTTTCACTAAATAATTGCTAATATCAGTTAATTTTTGTGTAGCTCTACGAAGTTGACCATCTGTGATTATGCCAGTGCTAAAGCCTCTTGAGTTTTTTGCGATTAATATTCCTAATTTTTTTTGTGACATTGTCTTCAAAGCTATTTTAATTTTAGTATTCTCATTTATAAAAGGTATGTTTTTTTTACCAGTAATCATCAAATCCTCTACAGTTTTTAATTTACTTCCCAAGCTTCCACTTGGATGAAATTTCTTAAAATCTAGTTTATCAAATTTTCTATATTTCATGGTTGCTATAGCTAACGCATCTCCAATAGCTAATTGAACGATGGTAGATGATGTTGGCAATATATTTCCCGGTCCAGCCTCAACAACATTAGGAATTAATAATTTTATGTCAGAAGATTGATATAAAAGAGAATTTTTTTTTGACACAATTCCTATCAAAATAATTCTTTTATTTCTGTTTGCGTATTGAATTATATTTTGTAGTTCTGCCGTTTCTCCACTAAAACTAATAAGAATTAAAACATCATTTGAACTTATTTGACCTAAATCACCATGAGAGCATGCACTTGCTTCAATAAAAAAAGAAGGAATACCAACTGAGGCAAATGTTGAAGAAATTTTTTTGCCAATAATTCCTGATTTACCTACCCCAGATATTATAACTTTACCATTTTTACAACTTAGTATGGCTTCTACGACTTTATCAAATGATTTATTAATATTTAATTTGAGTTTTTTTAAAGATTTAATTTCAGTTTCAATAACATCTTTTGCTATTTCTTTAAAATTTATTTTTTTCATTAGTGAGACCAAATATCTTCTTTAAATGAAGCAAGATCAAGATCCACTCTAGTTTGTACAAATTTTATTGTATCTTCATAAAGTTTCATTCTATTTTCTCTGGTTAATATTTTATCTAAAGCATCATTAATTTTATGTAAATAAATTACATCATTAGCACAATATTTTAATTGAGCTTGACTGAGTTCTCCTCCAAAGTCTGATGCTTGGTGTTGTTTGCTAACATCTATTCCTACAAATTCTTTTATCAAATCTTTTAGACTATGACGATCAGTGTAAGTCCTTGAAAGTTTTGATTTTATTTTTGTGCAATTTATATTTTGAACATTAATTTTTAAATGGTAAGAGATAAAAGTTAGATCAGCTCTAGCAAAATGGAAAATTTTTTTGACTTTTTTATCTTCAAGAATTTTAACTAGATTTGGCGCTTTATAGTTGTTTCTATCCAGTTGAACAATATGAGCATCTGAGTTTCCAGCTGATATTTGAACTAAGCATAGAGGATCACGTTTAATATTTAAACCGCCCATTTCACAATCAACTGCAATTGTGTTGCCTAGTTTTAAATCATCTGGTAAGTCATGTTTGTGTAATTTAATATCTAAATTCATTTAAAATATTTATATATGAAAGGAAAAAATATTCTAGTATTCGGTGGATCAGGTCAAATAGGTCGTCATTTGATTAGGAGGCTTACCAAAAATAATCATATGGTGACTGCAGTTACAAGAAATCTTCACCAAAAAGGGTATGTGTTAAAAACTCAAGGAAATCCAGGATATTTGGATGTTATTGAAGAAAATATTTTTGATGAAGAAAAGCTAAATTACTTATTAAAAAACAAAGATATATGCATAAACTTAATTGGAATATTATTTGAAAAAAGAAACAATACTTTCCAAAATATTCATGTCAATTTTCCTTCCATCATTTCAAAAATTTGCAAACAAAATAACATTGAGCAATTTATTCACATATCTGCTCTTGGAATAGAAAATGCTCAAGATAGTAAATACGCTAGAAGTAAATTAGAGGGAGAAAAAGAAATTAAATTAAATTTTTATAAAACAACAATTCTAAGACCTTCAATTGTATATTCAGTGGACGATAATTTTACAACTCAATTTATGACTTTATTAAACCGACTTCCTTTTTTTCCTCTTTATTATAAGGGTGAAACAAAATTTACTCCTATACATTGTTCAGAGTTAGCAGAAATAATTTTGCAAATAATTAATAAAAATATTTGTTCTGAAATTATAGAATGTGTTGGTCCACAAGAAATGACTTTTAATGAAATTCTTCAAAAACTTTTAAAATTAATTGATAAAAAAAAATTATTAATTCCTATACCTTTAACTATTGCAAAAATTATGGCAATGTTTTTTCAATTATTGCCAAAACCACTATTAACTTTAGATCAATTAAAATTATTAAAATATGATTCTATATTATCAGGTAATTATAAATCAAATTTGGATATTGGATATAACTGCAAACTCAAGTTTGAAAAAGAAGTAGAAAAATATTGTTATATGTGGAAAGAGGCTGGTCAATATTCAAAAAGAGATTTAAATTCAAATTAAATATTAAAATAAACTATATTATTTATTTTTTTTACTTTATTTTCAAATTTGTAATGTATGAGGTTCTAGAACAATCGTACTAGAAATTAATTAAATCAAATCAAAATGATAATTCTATCAATTAGAAATGAAGAAAAACCGAGTTTGTTGGAAACAATAAATACTTAAACATAAATTTTATAAATCAAATAAATCAACTAACAAAAACTCTATGATAATGGAGATTTGAGTGAGGAGAAATTCAATAAGCAAATGACAAAATTATAAATTTTTAGGCTGATTCTATTTTTTTTTCTATAAATTTAGGAATTTCATCTTCTTTATCACTGAGATCTTCTTTTTTGTTTCTCGGAGTAAAAACTAACATTAAATGAAGAGGACAATAACTAAATTTTTCTACAGTCTTTCTTCCGCAAAACGAAGCATCAGATTCATTTGGATGACCTTCCATGTATTTACATGTTTGATCAGTTAGTTCTTCTAAATGTAAATTTTTAGCTGGTTCAAAATCTCTACCAATAAGCAGTGATTTAAATTTGCTTCTTCTTCCACGTTTTTGAAAACCTTTTTCTTCATATTTAATATTATTTCTTTGATTTGATGCAGATACTCTTTGCTTTATTTTTGCAGAAAGATTTAATCTATGAGCTTTGCCGATTACAGCATTCCTACTTATTCCTCCAATAACCTCAGCGATTTGGCTAGCAGTTTTTTCCTTGCCCCAAAGTTCCTTAAGTATAGCTACTTTTTCGTCAGTCCAACTCATAATACTATATTTAGTATAATTAAATTTTATTACAACTAAATGCAGATACACATAATACATTTACTTTTACAAGGATTTTCTTCGTTTTTTTCACAATTATTAATAAAAAAGTTTATGAATAACTCATGGTTGAATTAAAGAACAAATATCAAATTGGAATAAGAAGATTTGGTATTAATTGGGTAGGAGCATACTCACTATATACAAAAGAAACACTAAGGTTTTTGAACGTATTTGGACAGACAATTATTGGACCAATAGTTACTGCAATATTATTTTTATTAGTCATTTCTTTAGCAATTGGAAATGAAAGATCTGATGTTTTAGGAGTGCCGTTCATAGAATTTTTGGCACCAGGATTAATTGCAATGCAAGTAATTCAACAAGCATTTTCACATTCATCTTCTTCTTTATTGATGGGAAAGGTTATGGGGAATATAGTTGATTTAATTGGTGCTCCACTTTCAGCAGGAGAAGTAAGTTTATCAATAATTTTTGCTTCAGTAACAAGAGCATTGATAATATCAATTGTTTCAATAATTATTTTTTCATTAATTATTGAAATAGAAATAAAAAATTATGTTGTTTTTATTCTATATTTATTTTTAAGTTCTTTCATAATGGGAGCCGCTGGATTTATTGCTGGACTTTGGGCAGATAAATTTGATCATATGGCAACTGTAACAAACTTTATTATTGTTCCATTATCTTTTCTTTCAGGTACTTTTTATTCAGTAGATAGACTGCCGGAATTATTAAAAACTCTAAGTTACTATAATCCTTTTTTCCACATGATAGATGGCTTTCGATATTCATTTATAAATAATATGGATGGATCTATCACATTTGGTTTGATGTATTTAACAATTTTGTCAATCATAATTTGGTATATAGCGTATTTGTTGTATAAAAAAGGTTACAAGATAAAATCTTAATCAAAAAAATAATGAGCTACGTTTTAGGAACATATGCAAGATCTGTAAAAGATAATTTTATCTCTGGAAAAGGAAGTTATTTGTACAATGATAAAAATGAGAAATATTTAGATTTTGTGCAAGGAATCGCTGTTAATGCATTAGGACATAACCATCAAGCGTTAGTTAAAGCGATGAAATCAAATTCAGAAAAACCATGGCATTTAAGTAATTTATTTTTAATTCAAGAGCAAGAAAAATTTGCAGAAAGGATTTGTAAGCTTACAGGTTTTGATGCAGTTGGATTTCAAAATTCAGGCGCAGAAGCAACCGAACTAGCAATTAAAGCAGCCGTTAAATATTTTTATTCAATAGGCCAAAAAGAAAAAAATAGAATTTTATGTATAAAAAACAGCTTTCACGGAAGAACAATCGGAACAATTTCTGCTGGAAATAATCCAAAACATACCGAAGGTTTTCCTTTGTTAAATAATTTTGATCATTTTGAGTTTGGCAATCATGATGAAATGAATGAAAAAATTACAGATAAAACTTGTGCAATTCTTTGTGAAAGTATTCTTGGTGAATCTGGAATTAAAGTTATTCCAAATCATTGCTTACAAGGACTGAGAAAGCTTTGTGATGAAAAAAATATTCTTCTAATTTGCGATGAAATTCAAAGTGGCTACTTTAGAAGTGGCAAGTTTTTTGCCTATCAGTATTCTAACATCAAGCCAGATATTGTACCTTTTGCAAAAGCAGTTGCAGGAGGTTACCCGGTAGGGGGTTGTTTATTTACGAAAAAAATAGCAAATTCAATGGGTATTGGAAGCCATGGCTCAACATTTGCTGGATCTCCTCTTGCAATGTCACTTGCAAATGTAGTTTTAGATATAATGACCAAAAAAGGTTTTGAAGAACATCTTAATGAAGTTTCAAAATATTTTTTATTAAAATTAAATGAAGTTCAAAAGGATTTTCCAGAATTAATATTAGAAGTTAGAGGAAGAGGACTTATGATTGGGATCAAAATGCATGATGATCCATCAAAATTTATTAGTTTACTTTTAAAGAATAAATTGATTGTAGTAAAAGCAAGTGAGAATGTAATTAGACTTTTCCCCTCATTAATAGTTAGCAAAGAAGAAATTGATGAAGGTATCAAAATAATTAATAAAACTTGTAATGAATATAAATAATTTATGAATCATTTTATAAATTTAATTGATATTCCTGCTACAAATTTAAGAAAAATGATTAATGATGCAAAAAAAAGAAAAACAAAAAGAAAAAACTTAAATTCATTAGTCCCTGACAAGGATATGCCTCTTAAAGGTAAATTTTTAGTTCAAATGTTCGAAAAATCTAGTTTAAGAACAAGATTAAGTTTTTATTTAGCTATAAGACAACTTGGCGGAGGAGCACTTAACTTAAGAAAAGATGAGTTGCATTTTGGAGAAGGTGGCGAGTCCATACACGATACTGCAAAAATTATTTCAAACTATGGTGATGTTTTTATGTTAAGAACAGACTCTGATATAAAACTTAAAAAGTTTAAAAAATATTTAAAAATTCCAATCATTAATGGACTCTCTGTTTCAGGACATCCAACTCAAATCCTTTCTGATATTTTTACTATAGAAGAAATTAAAAAAAAACCAGTATCAAAACTTCAGCTATGTTGGATTGGTGATACAAATAATGTTTTGAATAGCTTGGTTGAGGCATCAGTTAAATTTTCGTTTAAATTAAATATTGCTTCACCAAAAAAATATCCTCCTAGCAAAAACACTTTAAAAATTATAAATAGAAAAAATAGCAAAATAAAATTATTTAATGATCCAAAAAAAGCAATCTTTCAAGCAGATGCCGTGTTTGCTGACAAGTTTATCAGTATAAATGACAAAGTTAATAAAAAAAAGAAGCTTAAAGATTTTAAAAATTTTCAGATAAACAAAAGTCTAACAAAATTTGCAAAAAAAGATTTTATTTTTTTACATTGTTTACCCGCAAGTAGAGGAAAAGAGGTTACCTCAGAAATAATTGATGGAAAAAATTCTATTGTATGGCAGCAAGCAACTAACAGATATCATTTACAGAAAAGTATTTTATTGTACTGTTTAAATAAATTATAAACAATTAAGGTAATGGTTGTGGATTATCACTATTTTGATTTAAATATAAAATCACTGAAGCTCTATCCTTATCATTCTTAAGTCCTGGAAATCCCATTTTATTACCTTTTATCCATTTAGCAGGTTTAATTAAGAAACTATTCAACTCTTCAAATGTCCAAGTTTTGTTGTAAGATATAAGTGCTTTTGAGTATTTATAGTCAGAAGTAGCTCCTGTAGCTCTTCCAACCACATTATATAATTTTGGACCTATTTTATTTTTTCCATCTTTATTTATTGAATGGCAAGCAGCGCATTTTTTGAAAACTTTTGCTCCATGAGTGACGTCTCCTAAAGATAAAAGAGAAGATATTTCCACACTAGACTCAGCTTTTGCTTCACTGGATGATCTAGCTGGTTCTTCAACTTTATAAGCTACAATCCCAGTTTCATTCACCTTAAAAATTATGTCTGAAATTTTACCAATTCCAAAAACTATTAATACTGTAACTAAAATGGCCGCAACCAGCTTATTTATCTCGAATCCCATGTTTAAATATTACTAGAATGGACGTATAACACTAAAATTAAAAAAAATACTAAATTTTACTTTGTTTGTTGCGTCTCAAAGACGCATAAAACGGTAACTATTATGCCGAAAACATTAATTTTAATACCTTCTAGAATGGCAGCAACCAGGTTACCTGGCAAACCATTATTAAAAATTAGCGGCACTACAATTATTTCTAGAGTTTATAAAAAAGCATTAGAAACAAAAATAGGAGAGGTGTTTGTTGCCACAGAAGATCAAGAAATATTTGATCAAGTAACTAAAGAAGGAGGAAAAAGTATCTTAACAAGTAAAAACCACAAAACAGGCACAGACAGAATTTTTGAAGCTTACAAAAAAATAAGACCATCAGGAGTTAATTATATTTTAAATATTCAAGGTGATGAACCCATGTTAGATATAAATGATATAATAAACTTAAACAATCAAATTACAAAATTCAATTCTGATATGGGAACATTGGCATGTAAAATAAATGAGGACAACCAGTATATTAATGAAAATATCGTAAAAGTTAAAACAAAAGACGAAATAAATGAGAATAATATTTCAAAAGCTGAAGCTTTTTTTAGGAGATTGGATAATTTGGATAGAGAAAATACTTATCACCACATTGGTATTTATCAATACAAAGTATCAGTTTTAGAGAAAATTATTTCATTAAAACAGACTGATAATGAAAAAAAATTTAGATTAGAACAACTTAGAGCCTTAGAAAATAATATTGATATAGATGTAGTACTAGCCAAAACATCACCCATTGGCGTAGACAACTGGTTAGATTATCAAAAGGTAAAGAACTTGTTGGAAGTAAAAATTAATAGAATATAAGATTAAAATTTATGAAAATTGCTTATCAAGGAATATCAGGAAGCTATAGTGAAAGCTGCACAAAGGAAAATTATTCTGGATGTGAGACCATAGCATGTAAGACATTCGATGAATGTTTTCAATTAGCAAATAATGATCATAACATAAAAGCAATTATACCCGAACAAAACCAACTAATTGGTAACATAAATATCGAATTTTTAATTTTTAAATACCGATTAAATATTTATGCAGAACATTTCTTTCCAATAAATCATAATCTTTTAGTTTTATCTGGTGCAAAAATAGAAGATATAAAAGATGTATATTCTCATACAGCAGCATTGAGTCAATCAACTGGTTTTATTAAAAAACATAATTTAATTGAAAACGTCATGGCGGACACTGCGGGCAGTGCTAAATTTGTTTCCTTAACGAAGGATAAATCCAAAGCTGCGATTGCATCAAAACTTAGTGCAGAAATTTATGGTTTGAATATTCTAAAATCTGACATCCAAGATGATAAAGTAAATTTTACACGCTTTTTAGTTTTTCAAAAAGATATTGTTCAACCAGAATTTAAAGAAAATGAAAAATATATAACATCTTTTTTATTTAAGTTAAAAAGTAAACCAGCGGCTCTTTATCAGGCTTTATCTGGTATGGCAGTAAGGTCATGCGACATGACAAAGCTTCAATCTTTTCCTGAGAAAGGTGCATTCTCGTCATACTTTTTTTTGTGTGAAGTTGATGGTCATATAGAAGAAAAAAAAATTGCCGAATCTCTTAACGATTTAGAGTTACACTGTACTGAATTTCAACTTTTAGGGGTGTTTAAACAAGATCTATTTAGGAAAAAATAAATTAATTAAGTTTCTTGTAGATTAGAAATTTATCTTGATATAATAATGCTGGGTCAACCAGGTGGATATAAGGTGAATCCTCCAGGGGCGAAAGTCAGCAAAGGCAGCCATTATTTTTCAGGTTGGTTGGCCCCATTGGTAATATGTTAAAAAAATCGCAAGTGCTTGCTTTAAAATATCGCCCTCAAGTTTTTGAGGATTTGATTGGTCAAGAAATTGTAGCTCAAACAATATTCAATTCTTTAAAATTAAATAAAGTTCCTAATGCATACTTATTTAATGGCATTCGTGGCGTAGGCAAAACTACTATAGCAAGAATAGTTGCAAAGGCATTAAACTGCAAAAATGGTATAGAAAAATTATGTAAAAATAATTTTTGTGAAAATTGTGAAGCAATCGCAAATTCTAATCATATTGATGTTTTGGAAATGGATGCCGCTAGTAAGACGGGTGTGGATGATGTAAGAGACTTAATAGAATTTTCACGATATCCACCAACTACTGCAAAATTTAAAATTTTTATAGTAGATGAAGTTCACCAAATGTCAAAAGCTGCATTTAACGCACTTCTGAAAACTTTAGAAGAACCACCCGATTATCTCAAATTTATTTTTGCTACTACAGAAATAAAAAAGATACCTGTAACTGTTGTTTCAAGATGTCAAAGATTTGATTTATCAAGAGTAAAATCTAAAGAATTATTTGAGTATATTAAAAAGATTAAAGACTTAGAAAAAGGTAAGGCAACTGACGAAGTATTAAAATTAATTGTTAAAATTTCTGAAGGTTCTGTAAGAGATGCTTTGTCTTTATTAGATAGAGCATTAATTAGTAAACCAGATGGACAAGAATTAGATTTTAACAATGCACAGAAAATTTTTGGATATTTTGATAAAAGTTCTTTAATTGAACTTTTTAAAAATTTATTTGAAGGCAATGAAGAGAATGTAATAAGAATATATCGATCCATATATGACAAAGGAGTGGAACCAAAAATATTTCTTAATGATTTTTTAGAACTTCTTTACTATTTTAAAAATATCTCATCATTGAAATTAGAGGGGACAAATTTTTCTTTAAATGATGAAGAATTTAAACAAATTTCTGAACTTGCTGCTGCTGTAAATTCAGAAACTATGATGTTATTCTGGCAGTTCACAATTAAAACTATGGATGAGCTAAACATTGTTTCAAATCAAAATCTTTCAATAGAAATGTTTTTAATCAGGCTTTTATATTTAAAACATGTAAAGCAAAATAATATACTTGAAACTAACAATATTAATATTTCAGATAATAAATTAAATGATCAGGATAAATTATTTACAACAACAGATGATCAAAATTTAAACATAAAAAATAAGACAATTAGCCAGATCAAGAATATTTCTCAAGAGGAGAAAACACTACCCAAAACTCAATTAAATGAAATCAAAGGAAAAATTGAAATAAAAGATTTTGACGATCTAATCAATATATGCAATCAAAAAAAAGAAATTAAATTAAAATACGAATTAGAAACTAATGTTAATCTTGTTAGTTTTGAAGATCAAAGAATTGAAATATCTTTCAATGAAAACTTGGATAAAGATTTTGTTAAAGACCTTTCAACAAAGTTATTTGGATGGACAAATAAAAGATGGATTATAACACTTTCAAAAAAAAATGGCACGTTAACTAAAAAACAGGTTGAAAAACAAAATAAACAAAATCTATTAGGAGAAGCAAAAAAAAGTACATTGTATAAAAAAATGATTGAATTATTTCCTGATGCAGAGTTAGTAGATGTAGAGATAAAGGATAAAAATGACTGATTTTAGTAAAATTTTAGATAAAGCCAAAGAATTAGAGGCTAAAATGAAAGAAAGCCAAGAAAGAATTAAACAAATTGAAGTAGTAGGAGTGTCTGGTGGTGACTCAGCGAAAGTGACATTAAATGGAGAAGGTGAAATGGTGAAGTTAGAATTATCGTCTGAAATTTTAAAGGAAGAAAAAACAATAATTGAAGACTTGATCATAGCAGCCCACAATAATGCAAAATCTCAATTAAAATCAAAAACAACCGAAGAAATTTCAAAGGCAACCGGTGGTTTTGGCATTCCAAATTTTAAATGGCCTTTATAACTTAATAAATGCAAAATATATCAGAGATAGATATTTTGGTTAAATTAATTTCCAAGTTACCTGGGCTTGGCCCAAAAAGTGCAAAGCGAATTATTTTACGGTTGATCAATAATCGTGAAGAGTTAATGAAGCCTATGGCAAAAGCATTAGCAGAAGTTTATAAAAATATATCTAGATGTAAAATTTGTGGAACATTAAAACCTAATTCAATAGAATGCAGTTATAATAATTGTAAAATTGTAGAAAAAAAATATAACAAAATTTGTGTTGTTGAAAATATTGCTGATCAGTGGAGCATAGAAAATTCAAGCATATATCAAGGTTACTTTCATATTTTAGGAGGCACAATTTCAGCATCTAATAGTCAGCGAAAAGAAGATTTATTAATAAATTCTTTAGTCGAGAGAGTTAAAAAAGATAATATAGAAGAAGTGATTTTAGCAACAAGTGCTACCGTTGAAGGTCAAACTACTGCATTTTATATTAAGGATAGTTTAAAAGATACTGATGTAATTATTTCTAAACTTGCTCAAGGTTTGCCAGTTGGCGGAGAAATTGAAAGTCTAGATGATGGGACCTTATTCTCTGCATTTAAAAACAGAAGTCCTATTAAAAATAATTCAGACTAATTTTTCTTAAGTAGTCTACTAAGATGAAGAATAGGTTCAGTATAACCAGATGGCTGTGTTCTTCCATGAAAGACAAGTTCGCATGCTGCTTTAAATGCGATAGACTTATCAAAGTTACCCGACATAGCTTGATAAGGCGAATATCCTTTTAATGTAGGATCTTTAATGTTTTGATTATCAACGACACTTGCCATTTTTTTCATAATTTCTAGAACTTGTTTCCTGCTGCAGATGCCATGATGCAACCAATTAGCAATATGTTGTGAAGATATTCTTAGTGTGGCTCTATCTTCCATCAAGCCGACTCCATTAATATCTGGAACTTTAGAACAACCGACAGATTGGTCTATCCATCGTACTACATATCCCAAAATACCTTGAGCATTGTTTTTTAATTCATTATTGATTTCTTCTATTGACCAGTTAGGCCTATCTGCAATTGGAATAGTTAGAAGTCCAGAGAGTCTTGCCGGTTCTCTATTTGATAATTCTCTATGTTTAGAAAATACATCAACTTCATGATAATGAAGAGCATGTAATGCCGCTGCTGTTGGACTAGGCACCCATGCCGTGCTCGAGCCTGCTTGTACATGAGCAATTTTTTGTTCAACCATATCAGCCATTTTGTCAGGCATTGCCCACATTCCTTTACCTATTTGTGCGACCCCTGAAAAACCACAACTTAGACCAATATCTACGTTATTATTTTCATAAGCTTTAATCCAAGTTGAAGATTTCATATCACCCTTTTTAATCATAGGTCCAGCTTCCATAGATGTATGCATTTCATCTCCGGTTCTATCTAAAAATCCAGTATTTATGAAAAAAACTCTATTTTTTAAATTCCGAACGCATTCTTTTAAATTTACTGAAGTTCTTCTTTCTTCATCCATTATTCCGCATTTAATTGTAAATTTTTTTAAATCTAATAACTTTTCAATTTTTTCAAAAATTAAGTCAGTAAATGCGCATTCATCAGGTCCATGCATTTTAGGTTTAACAATATAAATAGAATTTGACCTAGAGTTTCCTTTTTTCTTTAAATCATGAAGACATGCAGTAGATGTAATAAAGGCATCAAGGATTCCTTCTGGGCATTCAGAACCATCTTTTAAAAGAATAGCAGGATTAGCCATAAGATGACCAACATTTCTATTTAGCAATAATGCTCTTCCATGCAATTTAAATTTTTTACCCTTAGGAGAAATATAGTTTCGATCTGGATTTAATTTTCTTAAAATTTTTCTTCCTTTTTTTTCAAATTCTTCTTTTAAATCACCTTTCATCAGACCCAACCAATTTTTGTACCCAAGAACTTTATCTTCAGCATCTACTGCCGCAACGCTGTCTTCATGATCACAAATAGTTGAAATTGCAGATTCTAAAATAATATCATGTATTGCAATTTTATCTTGATTACCATCAGGATTGTTAACTTCTAGCGCACCATCTTGATCAAACAAAATATCTATATGGAGATTATTATTTACAAACAAAAGCGAAGATATGTGATTTGATTTTTTGTTATATCCTACAAACTGTTTAGGATTTTTTAGTATTAAATTTAATTTATTGTTTTTGACTTCTGGAATTTTTTCTAGATCTTTCCAGCTCTCTTTTTTTAGAGGTATATGCTTGTCTAGGAAGTTACGGACATACTCTATTACTTTTTTTCCTCTTACTGGATTATAGGTTTTTCCACGTACAGCACCTCTTTCTTCAGAAATAACGTCAGTACCATATAAAGAATCATAGAGGCTTACCCAACGTGCATTAGCTGCATTAAGTGCGTATCGTGCGTTGGAGATTGGTACTACTAATTGTGGACCACAAATACTTGATATTTCAGTATCCAAATTTTTTGTTTTGATTTTGAAATCTGGACCAGTTTTTTTTAAATAGCCAATTTTTTTTAAAAACTTTGTGTATTTTTTTACATCAAATTTTTCACCTCTTCTATCTTTATGCCAATCGTCTATTTTTTTTTGTAATTTTTCTCTTATTTCTAATAGTTCTTTATTTTTGTGTGCTAGTTCATGAACATATTTATCAAACCCTTTCCAAAAATTTTCTTTTTTAATTTTTGTCCTTGTTAATAGTTCGTTGTTTACAAAGTTTAATAATGATTCTGAAACAGATAGATTGTTAATTATTTTATATTTTTCTTTCATATTAACTCTTTAACCCCCTCTGTTTATTTGCCTGAGAGATTTGCTCCTTCGGCGAGACTTAGTCTCTTTCCAGAGTTAATATTTTACGGTCCTTTTGCCTGAGAGTTTCCGGGGCGGTTGCTCCTTCGGCGCCACATTTAAGTAGTCTCTCCCGATTATTAATTATAAATTTAATTAATTTAGACACTTTATTGCCTTTTTTAATTATAATAAATAACTTTATTAATGAAAAATTATCTTAATTTTGAAACTGATATAAAAGACCTGGAAAATGAGCTGAATCAGCTTAAAGATCCCTACAATCAGGAAGGTTTATCTGAAGTAGAAACAGAAAAAATTTCAAAATTACAAAATGAAATTAATGACAAACTAAAAAATATTTATTCAAATCTCGACTCTTGGCAAACAGTTCAAGTTGCGCGCCACGATAACCGTCCAAAAAGTAAATTTTTTATAGATAATTTAATTGAAGATTTCATTCCTCTTTCTGGAGACAGATATTATGGTGAAGATAAATCAGTACTAGCTGGTTTTGGAAAATTTGAAAATAAATCGGTATTGGTTATTGGCCAGGAAAAAGGAGAAGATTTAGATTCTAGGATCGAAAGAAACTTTGGGATGATGAGGCCAGAGGGTTATAGAAAAACTATTAGATTAATGAAGCTTGCTAATAAGTTTAAAATACCAGTTATATCATTTATAGATACACCGGGAGCTTATCCAGGTGTTGGAGCTGAAGAAAGAGGTCAAGCAGAAGCTATAGCAAAATCAATCGAGTGCTGTATGGAGTTAACAGTCCCAACAATATCGATAATCATTGGAGAAGGAGGATCCGGAGGAGCAATTGCATTAGGATCATCAAATAAAGTAATAATGTTAGAAAATGCGATTTATTCAGTAATTTCACCAGAGGGATGTGCAACAATTTTATGGAGAGATCCAAAAAAAACTTTAGAAGCTTCAAAAGCTATGAAATTATCCTCTAAAGATCTTTTAAATTTAGAAATTATAGATGAAATCATTCCAGAGCCGGTAGGCGGAGCTCACAGAGATAGAGATTTAATTTTAGATAATGTTAGAACATCATTAAGAAATAATTTAGAAATTTTTGCAAATATGAACAAAGATGAAATTTTAATGCAAAGAAAAAACAAGTTTTTATCTATTGGTAGAGCTAAAGGTTTTACAAGTCATTCTAGAGTATCTGAAAATTTATCAATGAAAATATCAATGTTGGATAATATTAAAACTAATATTTTAAAAAATAAAAAATATTTTTTAATACTATTGGCAATTATCTTTTTGGCTATAGTTATTTTACAATTGTAAAGCACCACAGCATTGTTTAAATTTTTTTCCTGTAGCGGGACATCTTTCATTTCTAGAGGTTTTTTTGCCCTTATTTATGTTTAAAAGACATTTTGGATTTGAAGGAATAGCTTCGCTTGATTTAATTTGTTCTTGTTGCTGTTCAACAATTTTAAGATTCAGTAAAATAGTGACTAGATCTGTTTTTAATTTATTTAATAAATTTTCGAATAATAAGAAAGCTTCTTTTTTGTATTCTATCAAAGGATCTCTCTGACCGTATGATCTTAAACCTATAACTCCTCTTAATTGTTCAAGATATTGAATATGTGACTTCCACGAAGCATCGATTATTTGCAAAAAAATTCTTTTTTCAATTTCTTCAGCATGTTCTTTCCCTAATAATTTTTCTCTTTCATTTCTTTTTTCTTTAAATTTTTCCTTAATATTACTTGAAAACTCGTCATTTTTCATTTCTATCAAAGAATTTGTTTTATGTTCATCAAAAGCTTTACCCAAAATTGATTTTGTTTGTGTTATGAAATCGCTATTTTTTGGATTAACAAGAAACTTGCTTTTAAGTTCTAATAATTTTGCAATTATTTCATCTAAAAAATATTCAGCATAGTTTAATGCTTCCTTTTTATTAACAATATTATTTCTTTGGTTAAAAATTACATGCCTTTGGTCATTTAAAACATTATCGAACTTCAACAGATGGCGCCTGATGTCGAAATTCTTTGCTTCTACTTTTTGTTGTGCTCTTTCTAAAGCTTTATTTATCCATGGATGATCTATGCTTTCACCATCTTTTAATCCAAGTTTTTGAAGGATATTATTCATTGATTCAGAACCAAATATCCTCATTAAATCATCTTCTAAACTAACATAAAAAATAGAATTTCCTTCATCCCCTTGTCTTCCAGATCTTCCTCTTGCTTGATTATCTACTCGACGACTTTCCATTCTTTCTGTTCCAATTACAAATAACCCTCCTAAAGATTTAATTTCTTCTTTTTCATTTTTTTGTTCCTCTGGCGTTTTTCCTCCTAATTTTATATCGACACCTCTTCCAGAAATACTTGTCGTAATTATTACAGAATATTTTTTACCTGCATTTGCAATTATCTCTGCTTCTCTTTCGTGGTTTTTAGCATTTAAAACTATATGTTTGGTTCCTTTTTGTTTAATTAATTGAGAATAATGCTCAGATTTATTTATACTTGCTGTAAAGATTAATATAGGCTGACCCTTAATATTACATTCTATAATTTTTTTTACAATTGCATCATCTTTTTCAGCTACAGTTCTAAATATTTGATCATTCCAGTCTTTTCTTATCATTTTTTTATTTGTAGGAATTACAACAACTGGCAGATTATAAATTTCGAAAAATTCTTCAGATTCAGTAACAGCGGTTCCTGTACAACCTGCAAGTTTTGAGTATAGTTTGAAGTAATTTTGGTAGGTAATAGATGCAAGTGTTTGATTTTCAGCTTGAACTTCAACTTTTTCTTTTGCCTCTATGCTCTGGTGTAATGAATCTCCAAAGCGTCTGCCAGGCAATTGTCTACCAGTTTGTTCATCTATAATTACTATTTGGCCTTCCTTAATAATGTAATCTCTGCCGTTTTGAAACAAATGATTAGCCTTTAAAGCCTGATTTACAAGATGAATAAGACTTAAATTTTCTGGATCATAAAAATTATGATTTTTTAAAATACCTGCATTAGAAAAAATTTTCTCTACGTTATCAATTCCTTTATTTGTTAATAAAACATTTTTATCTTTTTCATCTATTTCAAAATCATCTTGATTTAAATTTTTAATTAGCTTATCTACAGCAAGATATTGCATAGTTTTATCCTCCGCTTGCCCACTAATGATAAGAGGGCTTCTAGCTTCGTCTATCAAGACGCTGTCAATCTCATCAACTATTGCAAAATTATGTCCTCTTTGAACCATCGACTCTGTCGAAAATCTAAGTTGATCTCTGAGAAGGTCGAAGCCCAACTCGCTATTAGTTGCATAAGTAATATCACAACTATAATTATATTTTCTTTCTTCATCAGATTGATCATTGTTGATATAACCACTTGTAAGGCCTAGAAAATTATAAATTCTACCCATGTTTTGACAATCTCTTTTTGCAAGATAATCATTGACTGTAACTACATGAACACCTTTTTTTGATAAAGCATTTAAGTAAGCAGCACAAACAATCATATTTGTTTTTCCTTCTCCTGTTTTTGCCTCGCAAATTTTTCCTTCGTGTATAACCACTGAGCCAAGGATTTGACAATCAAAATGCCTTTCATTTATTATTCTTTTAGAGGCTTCTCTTACTAATGCAAAAGCTTCTGGCAATATGTCATTTAAAGAAACTCCCTCATTTATTTTTTTTTTGAATTCCTCAGTTTTTTTTGGAAAATCGTCATCTGACAATTTAATTATGTTATTTTCTAAATTATTGGTTTTAGTTACAATTTTTTGAATTCTATCAAGTTCCTTTTGATTGCTTGATTTTATGATTTTTGACAATAAGTTTAAAGGATTGAACATTTAATAATTTTATTGGTATATAAATTAATTTTACAGTTTAATATAGTAACTAAATCAAATTTTTAAATAGCATGGTTATTAACATAAACAACTTTTTTAATTCTAGAAATAAAAATTCTATAATGGGTAATTTTCAGGATTTAGATCATTTAGATGGAGTATCAATATCCACAACTACCGCAAACTTATACGGAAATCATAGAGACGATCTTGTGCTTTTTTATTTCAGAAAAGGAGCAACCTATGCGTCTGTTTATACTCAATCTAAATTAATTTCTGAAAATATAAAATGGAATTTAAATATTAAAACTAAAAAAATAAATGCTTTATTAGTCAATACTAGAAATGCAAATGCATTTACTGGCAAAAATGGTTTTAAAGGACTTAAACTCTTAGCAGACGATTTATCAAATATGTTAACTGAAAAACAAAAAGAAGAAGAAGAAAAACCTGAGAAAATAAAACCTGCAGACATACTATTTGCATGCACAGGAACAATTGGTGAAACTTTTCCTACTGAAAAAATTAAATCTTCTATTCCTGATTTAATTAAGAAAATAAAATATACACAAAATAAATATATTTGGATGAAAGCGGCTATGGGAATTTTGACAACTGATCTTAAGCCAAAGATAGCAATGGAGGAATGTAAAATTGGTAATAAGCTAATCAAAATCTATGGAATTGCAAAAGGAAGTGGGATGATTTATCCCTCATTAGCAACTACATTAGGTTTTGTATTTACTGATTTATCAATATCTTCCAGTGTTCTCAAACAGCTATTAAAGAAAAATATAAAGACAACATTTAATGCAATTTCATGCGATGGGGATACTAGTACTAATGATATGGTTTCAATTTTTGCAACTGGAGAAGCAAACAATTCTCAAATAAACAATGTCAAGGATTCTAAATTAGAAAAATTTAATAATTGTTTGCATACAGTTTTGTTGAATTTAGCAAAAAGAGTAGTAGCAGATGGAGAAGGAGCCTCTAAATTTATTACAGTAAGTACTATAAATTGTAAAACCGAAGAAGATGCAAAAAAAATATCATTTTCAATAGCAAACTCACCTCTAGTAAAAACTGCTATTGCAGGACAAGACCCAAATTGGGGTCGAATTATTATGGCCATAGGTAAAGCTAATGTAAATTTAATTCCAAATAAACTGTCAATAAAATTTGGATCCTTTAATATTGTAGAGAAAGGACAATTATCAAATTCTTATAATGAGATTGAGGTGGCCGAATATATGAAAGACGAAAAAATTGATATTACGGTAGATTTAAATGTTGGCAAAAAAAATTTTACTGCTTACACGATGGATTTAACAAGAAAATATATTGAAATTAACTCAAATTATAGAAGTTAGTATATTATTGAATATTAAATTTAAATTACTAAATATTAATTATGATAAAATATAAGTTAACATGCAAAGATTGTTCTAAATTATTTGATAGCTGGTTTGCTTCATCCAAAGAGTTTGAAAAATTAAAAAAATTAAATTATTTGAATTGCCCTTCTTGTAATTCTTTAAATATTGATAAATCTTTAATGTCACCAAGCGTACTTACTATAAAAAAACAAAAAAATACATTAGATGACCAAAAATATAAAGAAGTCAGGAAGAAAATAAAAGAATATCAGAAATTTATTAAGAATAATTTTGATTATGTTGGTGAAAACTTTACATATGAGGCAAGATCTATTCACTATGGCAATAAAAAGAAAAAAAATGGTATTTATGGAAATGCTTCTCAAAGGGAAATTAAAGAACTTAAAGAGGAGGGAATAGAAACTGAAATTATTCCCTGGATAAATGATATCGAAAACTAAATCTTTTTAAACATAGCTATATAATTCACAGATTTATTCTCGCTAAGTTTCCATTGGTTTGTTAATATATCAAACTTCATTCCATCTAACTTATCTAATCTTAATCTATGTTTTTTTGCAAATTCAATTAATTTAGAAGGTTCAATAAATTTATCCCACTCATGTGTTCCAATAGGAAGCCATCTTAAAATATATTCCGCACCAATTATAGCGAATATATAAGATTCCAAAGTTTTATTTAATGTTGCAACAAACATTAATCCGTTTGATTTTAATAGTTGTGAACTTTTATTTAGGAATAAATTTATATCTTCAACATGTTCAACTACTTCCATATTAAGAACTACATCATATTTTTTTTTAATTTTAAGTTTTTCGGGGGAAGCACACAAGTATTCAATTTTTAGTTTATTTTTTTTAGAATGAAACTTTGCCACATCTATATTTTTTATTGATGCGTCAATTGCAGTTACATTACCTCCCAGTCTACACATTGGTTCAGATAAAAGACCTCCACCACATCCAATATCTAAAATATTTAAGCTTTTTAAAGGAGCATTTTTAGATTTAATTTTAAAATTCTGGATAATATTATCTTTAATATACTTTATTCTAATAGGATTAAATTTGTGTAATGGCTTGAATTTTCCCTCTGGATCCCACCATTCATTGGCAATTTTTGAAAACTTTTGAATTTCTTTTTTATTTATAGTGCTCATAATTGATTGATTGTTGACATTATAATTAAGATGTATTTTATCAACATAATTTAATTTAATTTAAAAATTAATATCAATGAAAATTGTTGTTTTAAAATTTGGCGGTACTTCGGTTGGAAGTGTTGAAAGAATAATGAAAGTGGCAAGCATAATTACGAGCTACATTAAAAAAAAATTTAAAGTTATTGTTGTGTCGTCTGCAATGAGTGGTGTTACAAATGAATTAATACAAAAATCAAAAAAAATAAGTAATAATTTTGATAAAAGCGAATATGATGTACTTGTTTCTACAGGTGAACAGATGACATGTGCATTAATTGCAGGCCGTTTAAGACATCTTGGTTATAAATCTCAATCATGGATGAGTTGGCAAATTCCAATCATTAGTGAAGGGTATTATGGATCTTCAAGAATTAGTTGGATTAATAAAAATAAAATTATAAAATTTATAAATTCAGGAGGAATACCAGTGATAACAGGTTTTCAAGGAATAAATAAGGATAATAGAATAACAACACTAGGAAGAGGTGGTTCTGATGCATCAGCAATTATGTGTGCAAAATTTTTTAAAGCGCAAAAATGTATAATTTATACAGATGTTGATGGTGTTTATACAACTGATCCAAGTATTTTAAAAAAGGCAAAAAAGATCAAAGTAATTTCTTATGAAGAAATGCTAGAAATGGCATCATTAGGAGCAAAAGTTATGCAACCAACTTCTTTACAAGACGCAAGATTAAATAGAATTGTCGTTGATGTAAAATCCTCATTTGCAAATAAAGAAGGAACTTTGATTACAAAGAGAAAAAATATATTTAGAAATAAGACAATTACCGGGTTAACATCCACTAAAAATGATGCGAAGGTAACTCTTGTTGGTGTTAAAGATAAACCTGGAGTAGCAGCTTCTGTATTTAAACCACTTTCTCAAAATTATATTAATGTAGATATGGTTGTTCAAACTTCGTCAAGTAATAACAGAGAAACTGATATAACTTTTACTATTAAATCAGATGATTTATCAAAAACTTTAAGGCTCATAAAACAAAACAAAAAAATAAAATATAGAGATTTAATAGTGAATAAAAATGTATCAAAAGTATCAATTATTGGTGTTGGAATGATAACTACACCTGGTGTAACATACAGGATGTTTCAAACATTGGCTAATAAAGGAATTAATATTTTAGTTATTTCTACATCAGAAATTAAAATTTCAGTATTAATAGGAAAAAAATTTGTAAAAAAAGCTATTTCAGCTCTTCATAAAGAATTTAAATTAGATTAAATAAACAATGAGTCTAAGACCGTTTAGAGATATTCATAGAAGAAAAACCAAAGTAATAAATGTTGGCAATGTTAAAATTGGTGGAGGTAATCCAATTTCAGTTCAATCAATGACAAATACTTTAACAACAGATATTAAGGCTACTATTAAACAAATAAATGAGATTGTTGAAGAAGGAGCAGATTTGGTCAGAGTTTCATGTCCCGACGAAAAGTCTGCTATAGCTTTAAAGGAAATTACGAAACATGCTCCAGTTCCGATAATTGCTGACATCCACTATAATTACCGTTTGGCAATAATAGCTGCGGACAATGGAGCAAAATGTTTAAGAATTAATCCTGGTAACATAGGAGATAAAAAAAGAGTTCATGAAATTTTAAGAGCAGCAAAAAAAAACAATTGTTCAATAAGAATTGGAGTTAATTCAGGCTCATTAGAGAAAGATATTCTTGAAAAATATAAAGAACCTTGTCCAGAGGCTTTAGTTGAAAGTGCGTTACGAAATATTGAAATTTTAGAAGATCAAGATTTTTATAATTTTAAAATAAGCGTTAAATCTTCTGATGTTTTTTTATCTATTGCTGCTTACAGACAATTATCAAAAGTTTGTGAATATCCTTTGCACTTAGGTATTACAGAAGCTGGTAGTTTCGTTTCAGGAAGTATTAAATCTTCCATTGGGCTTGGAACATTACTCTTAGAAGGTATTGGAGATACCTTAAGAGTTTCATTATCCGATAACCCAGTTAAAGAGGTCAAAATTGGAAATGAAATTTTAAAATCTTTAAATTTAAGAAACAGGGGCATAAAAATTATTTCTTGTCCATCATGTGCTAGACAGGCTTTTCAGGTTATCGATACTGTAAAAATATTGGAAGATAAGCTGTCTCATATTAAAACTCCAATTTCTTTATCTATTATTGGATGTGTTGTAAACGGACCAGGAGAAGCAGCCCAGACTAATATAGGAATTACAGGTGGAGGCAAAGGCAATAATATGCTTTATTTATCAGGCATTCGAACAGAGAAAGTTTTAACAAAAGATATAATTTCAAAAGTAGTTGAGTTAGTTGAAAAAAAAGCTCAAGAAATAGAAAATAATAATTAATGGTTCCAATAAAAAAAGTTGAAGATTTGATCAATAAACATTCTAATCTTGAAAAAGAACTTTCATCAGGAAATGTTGATAAAAAATTATTTGCTGAAAAATCAAAAGAATATTCAGATTTAAATGAAATAATTAAAGAAGCAAAAGATTATATTTCATTTGAAAAAAATAAGAATGATCTAGAAAAAATTATTAATGATTCTTCAAGCGATAAAGAAATTAAAGAAATTGCATACATAGAGCTTCAAGAAATAATAAAAAAGCATAAAAATAATGAAAAAAAAATAAAACTCTTTTTACTGCCTAAAGATGAGGCAGACTCTAAGAATGCAATCATTGAAATTAGAGCTGGCACAGGAGGACTTGAAGCTAGTTTATTTGCATCAGATTTATTCAAAATGTATGAGAAAATTAGTCATAAGAAAAAGTGGACTTTGGAGATAATTAGTATTTCAAAAAGTGATGCTGGTGGTTTAAAAGAAGTTATTGCAGCAATAAAAGGTAAAAACATATATTCATCATTAAAATATGAAAGTGGCGTTCATAGAGTACAGAGAGTTCCAGATACTGAAACTCAAGGAAGAGTCCATACTTCAGCTGCAACAGTAGCAGTTTTACCAGAAGCTGAGGAAGTTGATGTTAAAATCGAAGATAAGGATTTAAGAATAGATGTGTTCAGAAGCAGTGGACCCGGAGGACAAAGTGTTAATACTACAGATTCAGCTGTTAGAATAACACATATACCTACTGGGATTGTAGTAAGCCAACAAGATGAAAAATCACAGATTCGAAATAAAGAAAAAGGATTAAAAATACTTAGATCTAGAATATATGAATTAGAAAGACAGAAAAGAGATGAAATTAGATCTAAAGATAGAAAAAGTAAAATAGGAACTGGTGATCGTTCTGAAAGAATAAGAACTTATAATTTTCCCCAAGGAAGAGTTACCGACCATAGAACAAATCTTACCTTGCATAAGCTAGAGAAATTTATGCAAGGTGAAATTTTTGATGAGATGATTGAAAATTTGACTTTGCAAGTACAAGAGGAAGAACTAAAAAACTTAAATTAACATGAATTATCAAACAGTTTTATCTAAAGCGACAAAAATTCTAAAAGGCCAATTGATCAAAAATCCAAAATTAGATTGTGAAATTTTACTTTCTAATGCTCTAAAAATTGAAAGAGAAAAATTATTAATAAATTTAAATCAAGAAATAAATGAAAAAGATTTAAATAATTTTAATAATTTAATTGATAGAAGAAAAAGAAAAGAACCTATAGCATATATTATTGGTTACAAAGAGTTTTGGAAAAAAAAATTTAAAGTAAATACTAATGTTCTAATTCCAAGGCCAGATACCGAACACTTAGTTGAAGAAGCATTAAAACTTATACCAAATAACTCTTCATTGAATATTTTAGATATTGGCACAGGAACAGGATGTATAATTCTCTCAATTCTTTGTGAGAGAAATAAATGCTATGGAGTAGCTCTTGATATTTCAAAAAAAGCATTAAATGTTGCTAAATATAATGCAAAAATACAACAGATTAAAAATAGAATTAAATTCGTTAACTCCGACATTGACAAATTTAAATTGGGTACATATGATATTATCTTATCTAATCCTCCTTATATAAAAAATTGTAAGTTTAACTATTTGGATGAAGATATTAGGTTTTTCGAGCCCAAAATAGCGCTAAGTGGGGGAATTGATGGGTATTCGAGAATTAAAAATATAATTAACAGAAGCACAGTTTTGATAAAAAAAAAAGGAAAGTTATTTTTAGAAATTGGCAACGACCAGATGAACCAAACAACTAAATTATTAAAAAATAGAGGTTTTTTTATTAATAAAATAGTAAAAGACTTAGCAAGAAATAACCGATGCATTATATCTACCAAAATTTAGATAGATAATTTTACATTAATGAAAAATTATAAAAATCATAACAGAAGAAATAGATTTAAAAGTAATAATGAAAGAAATTTTTTTAAAAATGGCAATGGACAAAAATTAGGTTCAGATTTTTCTTCTAATTCAAATTTCCAAAGAAGAAATCCAGGTAGAAATAACCAAAATGCCTCTACATTGGTTGAGAAGTATGCAAATCTAGCAAGAGAAGCTCTATCTATTGGTGATAAAACTCTTTCCGAGAATTATTTTCAACATGCTGATCATTTTATTAGAATACAATTAAAAAAAGAAAATGATAAAAATAATGCTCAGAATAATAGCGAACAAATTAATGAAGACAGCGGCTCTGATAATAATAAAGAAATATCTGAGCAAAATATTTCAGATTCAGTTAAATCAAATCCATCTGAAAGTTAAATTTTTTCGGCAATTAATTCTGATTTTAGAACATTAATCTTAATTTTTTCAATTTCAAATAACACTCTTTCTTTTCCTTTAAGGATTTTACCAGAAGGCAATTTTAATTTTTGAGAATTTATTTTTCTTCCATTTTCTATTACTTCATAATGCAAATGTGGTCCTGTAGACATACCTGTTGAACCGACATAGCCTATAATTTGTCCTTGTTTTATTCTAACACCTTCTTTGATATTTCTCCCAAACTTTGACATATGAGCATATACAGTTGAGTAAGTTGAATTGTGTTTTATTTTTACACAGTTACCACCACCACCACACCATCTTGCTCTAACAATTTTACCTTCCCCAGAAGCCATTATTGGTGTTCCCATTGGCGCAGCAAAATCGGTGCCTTTATGCATTTTATTGAATCCTAAAATTGGATGTTTTCTTATTCCAAAACTTGAAGAGAGTCTTGCACCATTAATTGGCGTTTTCATTAAACTTTTTCTAATACTTTTTCCAAATTGATCAAAATGATCGTAATCTTTTTTGTTTTTAAAAATATATAAAGGATTTTCTCTTCCTTGAAGAATTAAATTAGCATAAATGATATTTCCTGTTTCTAATATTTTTCCATTTCCATCTAAAAAAGTTTCATAAACTAATTGAAAACTATCATCTTTCCAAATATCTCTTTGAAAATCTACTTGAAATCCATAAATTCTTGCAAAATCAATAATTACATTTGGCTGTATGCCGATATCAATTGCACTTGAATATAGGCTGTTAGTAATTTCTGCCTCTTTAAATACAATTATTTGTTTAAGATTTTTTTCAATTTCTTTGTATTCAAAATCATCAATTGCAGTATTACGATAAAAGTTTATTGTTTTTGTTTTTGAAGTTTGTACTGAAAATCCTAAAATTTTAATTGGATTTTTTCTATCAACTTTAAATGAAATTTTTTGATTTTTATATAACTTATTTACAAATTTGAATTTAGAAATTTTTTTTAAAATCTTTATTTTTTCATTTTTTGGAACATTTATTTCGTTTAATATTTTTTCAAAAGTATCACCAGTTTCAATTATATAATTTATTGTCTCAAATCTTGGTTTTAAGCTATTAATAAATAAATCAGTTGTTTTTTTTAGATAAATATTTTCTATAATATTTTCAAGCGCCGCAATTTGATTTTTTTTATATGAAGAATAATAATTTGTGGAAAAAATGCTTATTAGAATCAATAAAATAAGTGCTAAAATATGAATATGATTAAGTATTAGTTTATCCAATTTAATTTTGATCATTTAGCATCATTAGCAAAAAATCATTGATTTTTGCAGTTTTTTTAACTATTTTTTTTTAATAATAACTTGATTTTCAACTATTTTAGAATATAAGCGTCACACTCAACATAGAAAAGTTGTTTATTATTAGGCTTTATAAGCTTAATTAGCTATTTTATACGTAAAAATTTAAGAAGAGAAGTGTGGACGGTTAAGGTTACCAAAATTTGTCGTACACACTTCAACATTATATAAATTTTATTCTTAGAATTTATATAGA
>Ga0207991_1000236_pt1 | contig 39104 bp, 36 predicted proteins | sample ETN07SmetaG_FD_185786 | JGI IMG/M metagenome (GOLD analysis project Ga0207991, IMG submission 185786) | Marine microbial and viral communities from oxygen minimum zone, Eastern Pacific Ocean - ETNP2014F14-07SV275 (SPAdes) (version 2) | ecosystem: Environmental > Aquatic > Marine > Oceanic ...
TACTTTTGGAGTCTCTACTTTTGGAGTCTCTACTTTTGGAGTCTCTACTTTTGGAGTCTCTACTTTTGGAGTCTCTACTTTTGGAGTCTCTACTTTTGATGCAGATTTAATAGCAGCTTTTGCCTTATACTTTTGATAAAATTTCTCAACTCTACCTGCAGTATCTACAAAAATTTTCTTTCCTGTATAGAATGGATGAGAAGCAGAACTTACTTCTAGTTTTATTAAAGGGTACTCTTTTCCATCTTCCCACTTAATTTTTTCTTTTGATGTTAATGTAGAGCGTGTCAAGAATTTAAAATCACTCTGAACGTCCTGAAACACAACTTCTTTATAATCTGGATGGATATCTTTCTTCATTTTTTAAACCTCTTTTTTATACAAAGGTTTGCAAAGCTATCAAAATGTTATTTTTTTACAAAAAATGAGTGAAATATTATTCTTAATTTAGCTAGATGAAGACATACTTCCGAATTCTATCCTATGCAAAGCCTTTTGGCAAAAATATAACTTTATATCTATTATTTACGGTTTTTTACATTGTATTTAGTATGATAAATTTCTCTATTCTTATACCATTACTAGAAGTATTATTTAATCAAATAGATGAACAAACTACATTAAATTATACAGAAATTGGAAATTTTCAAATTTCTTTGGAATACTTCAAAAGTATTTTTTACTATAATTTCAACAAAATAGTTGAGAGTGGAGGAAGAAAAGAGGCACTAAAATTTGTATGCATTGTCATAGTTTCTTCAGTATTCTTTTCAAACCTTTTTAGATACTTATCGACAATTATAATTGCTAAAATCAGAGTAAAAATTGTAACTAACATAAGAAATCAATTATTTAATAAAATATTAGCATTTAAAATAAATTTTTTTACAAATAAGAAAAAAGGAGATGTCGTTTCAAGACTTACAAGTGATATTCAACAAATTGAAAATTCAGTAATTAATTCCATTAGAGTATTATTCAAAGAGCCTGCTCTATTATTAGGTCTATTCTTTATTTTAAGTACCATATCTGTTGAACTTACTTTATACACAATATTCCTTATTCCAATTTCAGGTGCTATTATATCGTATATTGCAAAACATCTGAAAATTAAAGCTACATACAGTCAAAATGCTTTAGGAAGAATAAACAATGTAATAAGTGAGAGCTTAGATGGAATCAGAATAATAAAACTATTTACTGCTAATTGGTTTATTAATAAAAAATTCAAAGAAGAAGTAGAAGATTATGGTAAACAAAACCTATCAATGTACAAAAGATTTGAGTTAGCAAGTCCTATTTCTGAATTTTTAGGAGTAGCCACAGTAGCTGGTATTCTATTAATTGGAGGTAGCATGGTACTAGATAAATCTTCTGATATTTCAGCATCAGAATTTATTGCTTTCATTATAATTTTTTCACAAGTACTAAACCCTGCTAAAGCAATAAGTAATGCTTTTAATACCATTCAGAGAGGACTAGCGTCTGCTGACAGGACTTTTGAATATATGGACAAAACAATAATAGTAGAAGAAGAAGATGGAACTCAAAAAATTGACAAATTAGCATCTAAAATAAGTTTTAACAATGTTTCATTTGCATATGAAACTGATGAAGTTTTAGATAAAATTAATTTTGATATTAAAAAAGGTGAAAAAATAGCACTAATAGGACCATCAGGAAGTGGCAAATCAACAATTATTGATCTTCTATCAAAATTTTATAAAGTAAAAAAAGGGGAAATTAAAATTGATGGAAAAAATATAAACACATACGACACTTATAGTCTCAGGACAATGATGGGAGTTGTTACTCAAGAATCAATTGTTTTTCATGATACAATAAAGAATAATATTACTTTCGGTAATAAAAATATTAATATGGAAAAAATTATTAATGCAGCAAAAATTGCAAATGCATATGAATTCATTAATAAACTTGAAAATAAATTCGATACTATAATTGGTGAGAGAGGGTTAAAACTTTCGGGAGGACAAAGACAAAGATTGTGTATAGCTAGAGCTATCTACAAAAATCCTCCTATTTTAATTCTTGATGAAGCAACTTCATCTCTTGATTCAGAGTCAGAAAAAATTGTACAAAATGCAATTGAAAATGTGATGGAAAATAGAACTTCAATTATTATTGCACACCGACTAAGTACTGTAATTAATGTTGATAAGATTATACTTATTGATGAAGGTAAAATTGTTGGAATAGGAAATCATAAAGATCTTATCAAAAACAGTGAGATGTATAAGAAACTTATACAAATGCAAAATTTAAATTAAATGATACAAAAAACTTATATAGCAATATTCTTAATATTAAATTCGTGCACTATGAAAAATACAAAATTGATAGAACCTAAAGCTGAAAAAATAAATACCTTTTTAAGTGCTCATAATGATGAAAGAATTGATGAATATTATTGGTTAAAAGAAAGAGATAATCCTAAAGTTATTGATTATTTAAATGCTGAAAATTCATATAGAGATAAATACATGAAAGATTATCAAGGTCTTGAAAAAAAATTATTTGAAGAAATTAAATCTAGAATAAAAGAAGACGATAGCAGTGTCCCTTATTTTGAAAATGGTTACTTCTACTATACTAGATATGAAACTGGAAAACAATATCCAATTTACTGTAGGAAAAAAGAAAATTTAGATGCGAATGAAGAGATATTAATTGATGCAAATAAGATGTCTAAAGGACACGATTATTTTAGGATTGGAGGCATTGATGTTAGTCCTAATAACAAAATTGCAGCATATGGAGTAGATACTGTAAGCAGAAGATTATATACTATTTATTTTAAGAATTTAGAAACAGGAGAAGTGTACAAAGACAATATACCTTATACGACTGGTAGTGTAACATGGACTAATGATAATAGTACAATTTTTTATGATAAAAAAGATATAGAAACTTTAAGAGAAGAAAGAGTTATGAAACATAGTTTCGGAACTAACACTAAAAATGATGAAGAAATATATTTTGAAGAAGACGAAACATTTAGTGTTTATTCCTATAAAACAAAATCTAACAAGTATATAGTAATTGCCTCTCAATCAACTCTTTCGGATGAATACTTAATTATCAATGCAAATGATCATAATAAAAAATATAAGATGTTTCAAAAAAGAGAAAATGACCTAGAACATTCTATAACTCATTTTAATGACAAATGGTATATAAGAACTAATAAAGATAACGCTACCAACTTTAAGCTTATGATTTGCGATGAAAATAAAACCTCAAAAGAATATTGGAAAGATTTTATTCCACATAGAGAAGACGTTTTATTAGAAGACATTGATATTTTTAAAAATTTTTTTATAGTAATTGAAAGATATAATGGTTTAAAAAGAATAAATATTAAACCATGGAATGATTCAAAAAATCATTATATAGATTTTGCAACAGAAACATATTCATTGTATTCAAGTTATAATCCTAATATAAATACAAATAAACTTAGATATAATTTTTCATCATTAACAACACCATCATCTGTTATTGAATATGATATGGTCACTAGAGAAAAAGAAGTACTTAAAGAAAACGAAGTACTAGGTGAGTTTAATAAAGAAAATTATACTAGCAAAAGAGTTTGGGCAAATGCAAGAGATGGAAAAAAAGTTCCAATATCATTAGTGTATAGAAAAGACAAATATATTGAGGGTTCCAATCCATTATTATTATACGCATACGGTTCATATGGAATTACCAATAATCCTAATTTCAGTTCTGTAAGGTTAAGCCTTTTAGATAGAGGTTTTATTTACGCAATAGCTCATATAAGAGGAAGTCAATATTTAGGAAGAGCATGGTACGATGATGGAAAAATGTTCAACAAAAAAAACACATTTACTGACTTTATAGATTGTGGAAAATTTCTAATTGAATCGAAATTTTCAGATAAGGACAAACTATTTGCAATGGGAGGAAGCGCAGGTGGATTACTTATGGGTGCCGTATCGAATATGGCTCCCGATCTTTTTAAAGGCATTATTGCGGCAGTACCATTTGTTGATGTAATAACAACCATGTTAGATGAAGATATCCCTTTAACTACTTCTGAGTACGATGAGTGGGGAAACCCACACAATAAAGATTCCTATGATTACATGCTATCTTATTCTCCGTATGATCAAGTAGAAAAGAAAGATTATCCTGCGATATTTATAACTGCAGGATATCATGATTCTCAAGTCCAATATTTTGAACCTGCAAAATGGATAGCTAGACTCAGAGATAGAAGGACAAATAAAGAGCCTCTATTAATGTACTGTAACATGGAAGCAGGTCATGGTGGAGCATCTGGAAGATTTGAAGCATATAAAGAAACAGCAATGGAATATGCTTTTTTATTGGCTTTACTTGATGATTAAAATAATTCATTGTAATATTAAACATGATAAAAAAATCGATTTTTAAGATATTTTTTTTAATTATTCTTTTTTCATGTAACAAGAAACATTCACAACCTAATATTGTATTTATCATGTCTGATGACCATGCTTTCCAAGCAGTTAGTGCTTATGGTCATAACCTTAATAATACACCAAACATTGATAGAATAGCAAAAGAAGGTGCCATATTTAATAAAGGATTTGTAACAAATTCAATATGTGCACCGAGTAGAGCTGTTATGCTAACTGGAAAACACAGTTTTGTGAATGGTAAAGTTGATAATGTTCAACCATTTAATTGGGATCAACCAAATTTTGCAAAATATCTTCAGGACGCTGGATATGAGACTGCACTTATTGGCAAAATTCATTTGCATGGTGCTCCTCAAGGATTTGATTACTCTGCTGTTTTACCTGGACAAGGTCATTATTACAATCCTGATTTCATAGAAAATGGAGACACGATAAGAATAGAAGGTCATGTTACTCCAATAACAACGAAACTAACACTAGACTGGCTAAAAAATCAACGAAATAAGAATAAACCCTTCTTACTTTTATACCACCAAAAAGCACCTCATAGAAATTGGATGACCGAAGAAAAATATTTAACTCTTTTCGATGATAAAACTTTTAATACTCCTGCCAATTATTTTGATAATTATGAGGGTATGGGAACAGCAGCTAAAGAACAAGAGATGCAAGTTGATGGTCATGCAATGTGGGGACATGATTTTAAATTATTATCTGATCCAGAGACTGGAGAAAAAACAAATTTTAACAGACAATTAGAAAGATTAACAAATGAACAGAGAGAGAAATGGTTAGCCGCTTATACTCCAAAGAATGATGCCTTTAGAAAAGCGAATCTATCAGGTAAAGAATTAGGCGTTTGGAAATTCAATAGATATATAAAAGATTATTTGAGGACAATTCAATCTGTTGATGACGGAGTTGGAGAAGTTTTGAAATATTTAGATGAAAATCATTTAACTGAAAATACTATTGTTGTCTACACATCAGATCAAGGTTTCTATTTAGGTGAACACGGTTGGTTTGACAAAAGATTTATGTATGAAGAATCTCTAAGAACTCCAATACTAATGAGATATCCAAAAGAAATTAAGCCTGGAATAAAAATCAACAATCTTATACAAAATCTAGACTTTGCTCCTACATTTCTTGACTACGCTGGAATAGATATACCTGACGATTTACAAGGAGATTCATTTAGAAAAATTGTAAATAATACTTCTTCTAAGTGGAGAGATGCTATTTACTATACATACTACGAATATCCATCTGTTCATATGGTCAAAAGACACTATGGTGTAAGAACTGACAGATATAAACTAATGCATTTTTACTATGATATTGATGAATGGGAATTATATGATCTTCAGGAAGATCCTTCAGAAATGAAAAATGTTTATGATGACCCAAAATACCTTGAAATAAGAAAAAATATGCATAAAAGATTAATTGAAATGAGAAACAAATATGGGGACTCTGATCAACTTAATCAGATGCATCTTGAACGGTATTTAACAGCTAGAAAAAGATAATTATTTTTCTAAATAACCTGGCCCTTTTATAAATCTACCAGAAAATTTATTTGTATGTTCACCATTAAGTAATACCGGTATTCCATTTACAAGAACATGATTTACTCCAACCGCAAACTGAAGAGGTTCTTCAAAAGTGGCTTTATCATCAACTTTATTAGGATCAAAAATAACTACATCAGCAAAGTAATCCTTTTTTAACAAACCTCGATTCTTAAGATTTAAATTAGAAGCCGGTAAATGACTTAACCTTCTAATACCTTCCTGCAAAGAGATTAAGTTTTCATCTCTTGAATATTTACCAAGAACTCTAATAAAGCTTCCAAAAGCTCTAGGATGAGTTCTAAATTTATTATTTATATCGCTATATGTTCCTGCATCAGAACAAAATGATACCCATGGAATTTGCATTTTCTTTGCTATATTTTCATCTGACATGCTAAAATATATACACTGTATTCTATTATCATCTTCAATAACCATATCAATAATAGCTTCTTCAGGAGATTGACCCCTCATCTTAGCAGCTTCAGCTACAGTTTTTGCTAAATATTTTTTTGACATATCACTAGTCTTAAACCCTACCATGAGTATTCCTTCTGGGGGTTGTTCTGATAATTCTTTTCTTATATCTGCAAGAAGTCTTGGTCTAACTTCAGGATCTTTCATTCTATCAATCCATGCTTTATGTCCACCCGCCTGAACCCATGTTGGAATAACACCTGTCAAGCCTGTTGAACTTGCATTATACGTATATATATCTGCAGTAATTTTATGTCCTTCAGATCTAACTTGATTAACCCTTTCTATCAAAGAATCTAACATATACCAATTTGATTCTCTTGAAGCTTTAAGATGATATATCTCTGATGGTATATTTGCTTTTTTTGATATAGTTATCAGTTCTTCCAATGCTTCTAGAAGTTTACTATCTTCATTTCTCATATGTGAAATGTACATTCCACCATTTTCAGAAGCAACCTTACATAATTCTATAAGTTCTTCTGTAGAAGCATAATCACCAGGAGCATAAATTAGAGAAGATCCTATACCCATAGCCCCTTCTTCCATGGATTGTTTTACTATATCTCGCATCTTATTTAATTCATTCTCAGTAGCACTCCTATTATCATAACCTACTTCTAAAATTCTTACTGTAGCAGCTCCTAAAAAAGAAGCTACATTAGTTGAAACGCCATTATTCACTAAAGTTTCCATTGCACCACCAAAAGTTGTATACTTTCCATCATTCCAATATGGACCAGGAGATGTTCCTTCTCCAAAAACTTCAAGAGTAACACCTTGTTTTATATCACTTAATGATCTTCCGTCATCCATTAATGAGCCATACCCCCAACTGAGCATATTAATAAATCCAGGAGATATTGCAAGCCCCGTACCATCAATGGTTGTATCAGCATCAAAAACTATATTTTCACCAACATATACTATTTTATCACCTATCAATCCAACAGATCCAATAAATGGATTTTCTCCACTGCCATCATAAATTGTGCCATTATAAATTACCAAATCACATTTAATTGGTTCAGTGGTACAAGAACATAAGATTAAAGAAAAGATTATTAATATTTTTATAGGATTGATATTAATCATAGCTAATTTTATTTTAAATTATTATTTAATATAATAATATTAATTATTAAGATTGATTTCATAATGAAAAAAACATTTATATTATTTATAATAGTTTGTATTCCATACATTTCTTTTTGTCAAAATAAACAAAACAAATATTATAAACCTTACAGATTTTCAGTGTCAGGTTTAACAAAATTTCCAATTGGTGAAACTAACAGTTATGGTTTTGATATGGGAATTGGAGTAATTGGTGAATTAATCTATACACTTGATCAAAAAGCAAAATATGAAATTTCTATAGAGGTAGGTTTCATGAGCACATTATCTTATTCTGAAAACTCTAATGACATTAAATACTTAATACCTGCAGGAATAAATATCTATTATTATTTTATTGATGAAGCATTTTCTCCGTTCATAGGAATAGGTTATGGAATAGAAAATTTTGATAATAAAAACAAATATGTCTTAAAGCCTACAATTGGCATATCATATGAAAAAATAAAAGTATTTGCGAGGTATGGAATTATAAGTGAATATAATTCTATAGAAATTGGAATTAGCTATTCATTCAAGGAAAGGCCTTGTGGTTGTTTTTCGACAAATAAGTGAAATTATTTTGATATTTTTTTGGGGAAAGTTTTTATAAATATTATAAGACCAATCATTATCATTGGTATACTTAACCATTGTCCCATATTAAGAGGAATGTCAGCCTCCCAATCAACTTGATTTTCTTTAAGAAGTTCATCCAAAATTCTTAAAGTCCAAAGAGTAATCATAAAAATTGAAAAAATAAATCCATTGTTTATAGAAGATCTTTTAAAATACCACAATGACAATAATCCTATAAACAAAAGAATACAATAAAAAGCTTCATATAATTGAGCGGGATGTCTAGGTATTCCAACTGTGTAGATTTCAGCATAATAATTATCTCCATTTTTAAATATTTTGTAGTCTAAATCTTCAGAAGGATTTTGATATATATGATTTCTAATATTTTCATATCCAATTAAAAAACTTTTAATATCATTTTTATAATAATTGTTCTCATAATCCTCATCTAACTTTAATCCATCTTTATAATTTATTCTAATAGTTACTGGAACTCCATTTTCATTATTATTTCCTTCTCTTTTTAAAAAATTTATCTCTTCTACCCTTCCATCAAACCTATACATTAAAATATCATTTGTATTTCTGGCAAAGACAATGCCATTGCCAGATTCTGTAGGTAAACCCAATATTTCAGAGTTCATAAAATTTCCAATTCTAATAAAAGCCCCTGCAAGACACACTACAATAACTACTCTATCTATAACCCAAAAGAAAGATTCATTAACTTTTTTTGCATATATAATTAATCCTAATATAATAGCTATAGCTGCTCCATGACTTGCTAATCCACCCTCCCATATGTATAAAATTTTAAGTGGATTAGAAAAATAATAAACCGGATCATAAAATAAACAATGTCCAAGTCTAGCTCCTACGATAGTTGCTATGACCATGTACATTGTAAGACGTTCAACTTCATCTGGATTTCTTCCATCCAATTTATAAATCCTAGTCATAATGCTTGAACCAACTAAAAATCCCGAAGCAAAAAGAAGACCATACCATCTAGGTGAGAATCCTGAAATAATTTCTGGATCAGCATTCCAAAGAATATAAAATAACTCGATCATAATTAATTATTTTTCCAAAAAGCTGGAGTTAAAATCATTAAAAAAGTAAATAATTCTAGCCTACCTATAAACATTAGTAAAGATAAAAACCATTTTCCAGCAATTGGAATACTACTGTATGTAGCATCTGGTCCAACAGAACCTATTCCAGGTCCAATATTTCCTAAAGAAGCAGCAACTGAACCAATCGCAGTCATAAAATCTACACCTAATAATGTCATAATTATTGACCCAATACAAAAAATAACTACATATAACATCATAAATGCCAATATGTTAAATATAACATTTTCAGGAATTTTTGAATTATTAAATCTAAGAGTGAAAACTCCAGATTGATGAATCTGCTTCTTTAATTCTATATATGTATTCTTTAACAAAATAACATGACGAACAATTTTAACACTTCCAGAAGTCGATCCTGCTGAAGCACCAAAAAACATCAATATAAAAAACAGAATCGTTAAAAACTCACTCCAACCTGTATAATTTGCAGTACTAAAACCTGAAGTTGTAATTATAGAAGCAACATTAAATAAAGCAATTCTAAAAGTTTCTTCGACATTAGAAATATCATATTGTAATAAAGAAATAAAAACAAGTAAAGAAACGATAAGAATAAATAAAACATAAATTCTAAATTCTTCATTATAAAATACTTTCTTAAAATTTAATTTAAGTCCAAAATATATTAAAGTAAAATTTGTTGCAGAAATCATCATAAAAACAATTATTGTATAATGTATTATTGGTGAATCAAAATATCCAATACTAGCATTTTTTGTAGAGAATCCACCAGTAGCAAAGGTTGTCATAGCATGATTAACTGCATCAAATAAACTCATTCCTTCAGCATATAAAATAAAAAATAACAGTACTGTAAATGATATGTAAATAATCCATAATCTTTTTGCCGTTTCTTTTATTCGAGGATGTAATTTATCTAACGATATTCCAGGAGCTTCAGCAACGAATAATTGCATTCCTCCAATCCCTAAGAATGGTAAAATAGCAACAGCTAAAACTATAATTCCCATACCACCAATCCATTGAGTAAGACTTCTCCAAAATAAAATTCCATGATCTAAAGATTCAATATTATTCAAAATTGTTGCTCCAGTAGTTGTATATCCAGAAACCGTTTCAAAAAAAGCATCTGTTAAGGAAGGAATTTGGCCCGAAAGAACATAAGGTAGCATTCCAAATACACACATAAACATCCAACTACACGTAACTATTAGATAGCCATCTCTTCTCTTTAAATCTTTATTTCCTTTATTTTTTGTTGAATTATAAAATTGAAATCCAACTGCAATATTTATAAATGATGAAATTAATATTCCAATAAATGAATTTTCATTAAAGTACACGCCAAAAGGAACAGCAGTTAACATCAGAAAACCATTTATCATCAATAGAATTCCAATGATATTACCTATAACATTTAAATTAAATTTCATTTAAACATTGATTCAATAGAATGTAAAGATTCGTGTTTACTTACTATAATAACTCTATCTTTTACTTCAAATTCAAAATTGCCTCTAGGAAGTAACGGTTGTTTATTTCTAATTACTCCACCAACAATTCCCGATTTAGGAAAATCTAAATCTTTTAATTTATTATTTAAAACTTTGGAATTTTCTTTTACCTCAATCTCCACAACTTCAGCATCAACACCCTGAAGTAAGCTAAAATTTATAACTTCATCTTGTCGTATGTATTTAAATATAAAATTAGCAGCCAAATATTTAATATTAATAGTTGTATTAATACCCATATTTTGAGCCAGTGGAATATAATCTATATTTTCAACTTGAGAAATAGTTTTCTTAACGCCTGATTCTTTTGCCGCAAGAGAAACTAAAATATTTTTTTCAGTTTCATTAGAAAGAGCAAGAAAAGCATCCATGTCATCTAACCCTTCTTCCATTAAAAAATTTACGTCTGTTCCTTTTCCATTAAGGATCATTACATTTGGTAAATTATCTGCAAGTTTTTCACAATTTTCTCTGTCCTCACAAATTAACTTTATATTATATTTTTTTGACAAATGTTTGGCAGTTATATATGCTAAATCTGACCCACCATAAATCATAATATTTTTAATGGAAGCATGTTTCTTTCCCGTTAAAGAAAGAACCCGATCAATTCCCTGATTTGATTTTGCAACAAAATAGGCATGATCCCCTTCCTTAAATATATTATTTGATCTTGGAATTATAGTTTCATTTTTAATTTCATCTATTTTCTCTCTTACAATTGCGACTGTAGTAAAATCTATATCAGGATTTAAATAAGCAGTCTCAGCTAAAGTTTTATCCTTTAATGCAGAATTATCATCTATCATAATTCCTAGTAAATACAATAAGCCCCCATCAAACTCAACTGTATCTGTTGTTGCTGATTCTTTTAATAACGTCTTAATTTCAGTTGCCCCCAATATTTCAGGATATATAACTTTATCAATACCAATTGATTCTAAATCAAAAGTATCTTTTCTATGAAGTAATTCTGTATTTGAAATCCTAGCTATACATTTTTTTACTCCAAAACTTTTCCCCATTGCACAGGCAAGAATATTTACCTGCTGGGAAGACGTTACTGCTATTAGAAGATCACACCTATCAACTCGAGCATTTTCTAAAACTCTTAATGATGTGGCATCACCTTTTATCGTAGACACATCTAAATTTTTCGAAGCTCTCTCAAGAGCCTTTTCATTATTATCAATTATGACAATATCATGTTCCTCCTGAGCAAGTAACTTAGAAAGGTGAAATCCTACTTCACCGGTTCCTGCAATAATTATTTTCATTAATTACTTTTTAACGGGTTACAAATATAAAAATTTGTTATTATATGTGTTCATTTAATTTTTTAAAATATTTTTTAGACTTTTTATCAATTTTAGAAGAAAGTATTAAAACAGAAATCATTGTGGGGAAAGCCATAATGCCATATGAAAGATCTATTAGACTTATAACAAACTTTAATGAAGAAGTAGATCCTACTAAAATTAGAACTAAATAAATATATCTATAAATAAAACTATACTTTTCTCCAATCAAAAAAGCTAAACATCTTTCTCCAAAAAAAGACAAACTAAAAAGTGTAGTTAGAGCAAAAGATAAAGTACAAACCAATAACAAATAAGGTCCAATCATTGGTAAAGAATCATTAAAGGCTTGAGCTACAACAGCGATTCCAGCATAAGTATTGTTTTCCCATGTACCACTAACCAATATGCACAATGCTGTTAAAGTACAGACTACAATTGTATCTATAAATGGACCTATCATAGATACCATTCCTTCTTGTATCGGATTTTCTGTTTTACTTGCAGCATGAATAATTGGTGCTGTTCCAATTCCTGCTTCATTTGAAAAAGATGCTCTTCTAGCACCAATTAAAATTAAAGAACCAAGCGCTCCCCCTAAGACAGAATTTGCATAAAAAGCATCAGTAATGATTAAACTGATGGTTGGAATAATTTTAGTATAATTATCTATAATTATATAAAAAACTACCAGCATATATAATATGACCATAAATGGAGCTAATTTACTAGCTACCCTTCCAATTCGTTTTATACCACCAAAGATTACCATAGATACTACAATAGAAATACAAATTCCAATTATAAAATCACTGATAAATTGATTTATATATAATACATTGTTCTTTAAAAAAACTGAATTTATAATTTCAACAATTTGATTTGATTGAAAAATAGGTGAAACACCTAAAAGACCAAAAAAACAAAATAAATAAGCTAAAAATTTCCAATTTTTTCCTAGCCCTTTTGAAATAACATACATTGGACCTCCAACAAATTGACCTTCTTTTTTATCTCTATACATAACTGCAAGACTACATGTATAAAATTTTGTAATCATACCAAAAAAAGCAGTTACCCACATCCAAAATATAGCACCAGGACCTCCCATAATTATTGCTATAGCAACACCACTTATATTTCCCATCCCAACAATTCCACCAATATGACTTGATACGCTTTCAAAAGAACTTATACCTTCAGATGAATTTGATTTTTTTTTTAATAATTTAAATGCATGATTAAAATGTAATAATGGAATAAATTTTGAACGAATTAAAAGTATAAAACCACCACCTAATAACAAAGAAACTAATACTGGTCCATTCCAAAGTAAATCAGCTGCATTTATAACCCAGTCTGAAAAAAAATGTACTAAAGACAAAAATAAAAAACAGAAGATTTCCATTAATCAAAAAATGAATTAACAAATTCACCCTTATGAAAAAGTTGCAAATCTCCAATCTTTTCACCCACTCCAATATATTTTATAGGAATTTTAAATTGATCTGTTATTCCAATTACAACACCTCCTTTAGCAGTGCCATCTAATTTTGTAATTGCTATAGAATTTACATCTGTTGCTTTTATAAATTCTTCGGCTTGAACAAATGCGTTTTGACCTGTACTGCCATCTAAAATTAACATTATTTCATGTGGAGCATCATCTTTAAATTTTTGAATTACTCTTTTAATTTTAGAAAGTTCATTCATGAGATTAACCTTAGTATGCAATCTTCCTGCCGTATCAATTATTACAACATCATAATTTTCATTTACAGCTTTCTTGACGGTATCGTAAGCCACAGATGCTGGATCCGTATTCATACCATGAGAAACTACATCAACACCAACCTTTTCAGCCCATAATAATAATTGATCAACTGCAGCCGCTCTAAATGTATCTGCAGCACCCAATAACACTTTAAGTCCACCTTCCTTAAATTGTGCAGCTAATTTAGCAATAGTAGTAGTTTTACCAACTCCATTAACTCCAACAATTAATATAACATAAGGAATTTGATCTTCTGAAACATCAAATGCTTCTAAGTCTGAACTATTCTCAGCAAGTAATTGAATAATTTCATCCTTTAATAACTTATTTAGTTCATTTACGCTAGTATATTTTTCTTTAGATACTCTCTCTTCTATTCTTTCAATAATTTTAATTGTAGTTTTAACACCAACATCAGAAGTTATTAAAATTTCTTCAAGGTTATCTAATACTTGATCATCTATCTTTGATTTCCCTATTATTGCTGATTTTAATTTAGAAAAGAAACTTTTTTTTGTTTTTTCTAAACCTTTTTTTAATGATTCAGTTTCTTTATCATCATCTTCAACTTCTGGCTCCTCCTCTTTTTTAGGTTTATCAATTAATGCTGGTTTTAATTTTGCAAAAAAATCTTTTTTAGGCTTATCCTTTTTCTTCTCAACTTTAGGTTTTTCTACCTTCTTCTCAACTTTTGGCTTTTCAACTTTGTGCTTTTCAACTTTTTCAGGTGATTTGCTTACAATTGTTTTTGAATCTTTTTCAGATGTCTTAGCCTCTTCAACCTTTTTAGATTTGCCAAATAATTTTCTTTTAATAAAATTAAAAAGACCCATAAATCGATATTTTTTGAAATATACAAAAAAGTATTTTAAAGAATTTAATTTGGAGCTTCCTCTTTTGAAGCTTCTTCTTTTGAAGCTTCTTCTTTTGAAGCTTCAGCAGCAGCTTTAACAGCTTCTTTTTCTTTTTCTTTTTCTTTTGCTCTTAATTCATCTATAACTTGTTGCTGTGATTTTCCAGCAAGTATTTCATTAACGTATTTTTCAATAACAATTTCTTCCTTGAATTTATATGCTCCTGTTTTATCAGATTTTACTGACCTAACCAATTTCGCATATTTTACGCCTGATTTATTTTTTAAAGATGCTACTACTTTCTTTGCCATTACTTAATTTCTTTATGAATTGTATATTTTCTAAGAATTGGATTATATTTTTTTAATTCAATTCTATCAGGAGTATTTTTTTTATTTTTTGTTGATATATATCTAGATGTACCAGGAAGGCCCGACTGCTTATGTTCTGTACATTCTAAAATAACTTGAATTCTATTTCCTTTTTTAGCCATAATTATATACTTAAAGTTCCTTTTTCTCTAGCTTTTTTTAAAACTGCACTAATTCCAAACTTATTAATAGATTTAAGCGCTGATGAACAAACCTTAATTTTTATCCATTTATCTTCTTCAGGTATATAAAACTTTTTTAAATGAAGATTAGGATAGAACATTCTCTTATTTCTATTCTTTGCTTTAGAGACGTTATTACCAACTCTAGCTCTTTTCCCAGTAATCTGACAAACTTTAGACATTACAATTTTTTTTATTAGCACGCAAATATCGTAAAACTGTAAATAATAACAAACCTCGTCTTAGTTTTTTATTATTTAATAATTTCTATTATTTTACTAATAATAAAATTACCTTAATATGATAAAAAATAGTTCAAAAGCAATAAATCTTGAAAATCAATACGGAGCACATAATTATCATTCGCTTCCTGTAGTTCTATCAAAAGGAAAAGGAATATATGTTTGGGACGTTGAAGGTAAAAAATATTTTGATTTTTTATCCGCCTATTCTGCAGTAAATCAAGGTCATTGCCATCCAAAAATAATCAATTCACTAATTGAACAATCCAAAATATTAACTCTTACTTCAAGAGCATTCTATAATGATGTTCTAGGAGAATATGAAGAATATATTACTAAGTATTTTGATTATGATAAAGTACTTCCAATGAATACTGGTGTAGAAGGAGGTGAAACTGCAAATAAATTGGCCAGAAAATGGGGTTATCTAATAAAAGGTATTGAAGAAAATAAAGCAAAAATTATTTTTGCTAATGGAAATTTTTGGGGAAGAACATTAGCAGCAATATCTAGTTCTAATGACCCGCTATCATACAAAGATTTTGGTCCTTTTATGCCGGGATATGAGCTAGTTCCTTACAATGATTTAAATTCTTTAGAAGAAGCATTTCAAGACAGCAATGTCTGCGCATTTATGGTAGAGCCTATTCAAGGAGAAGCTGGAGTGGTTGTCCCCGATGAAGGATATTTAGCTGGAGTTAAAAAATTATGTTCTCAGTATAATGTTCTTTTTATGGCTGATGAAGTTCAAACAGGAATTGCTAGAACTGGAAAAATGCTTGCTACTGACTATGAAGATGCTAGACCTGATGTTCTTATTCTTGGAAAAGCATTATCAGGAGGAGTTTTACCTGTGTCTGCTGTTTTAGCAGATGATGAAATAATGATGTGCATAAAACCCGGAGAACACGGATCAACATATGGGGGAAATCCTCTTGCATGTGCCGTTGCCAAAACTGCACTTAAGATAGTAAAAGATGAAAACCTTGAAGAAAATGCAATGCTAATGGGCAACTATTTTAGAAAAAAAATGAATGACTTAGCAAAAGAATCAGATCTTGTAAATTTTATAAGAGGAAAGGGACTTTTAAATGCTTTAGTAATTAATGATTCTGAAGATAGCTCAAAAGCTTGGGACATATGTTTAAAAATGAAAGAAAAGGGATTAATTGCAAAACCAACACATGGTAATATTATACGTTTTGCTCCTCCTCTTGTCATAAACAAGAAGGAGATTGATGAATCTTGTCAAATAATTAGAGATTGTATTTTAAATTTTTAATAATCAATTAAATAATTCCTCATCTCTTTCAATCATTAAAATAGAAGATTGTGGTACAATAAAATATTTATCCCCTTTATAAATAACCTCGTAAGAACTTTCTTGTAAAAAAACCGCTAAATCACCTTCTCTAACTTGCAATGGCATATATTTAATTTTTTCTTTTTCATTTTTCCATGTTTCATTATCGTCAATTGGCAGAGGAATAGGATAACCAGGTCCTGATTTTACAACATATCCATATTGTATTTTTTCTTTTTCTTTTATTCCAGAAGGAAGGTAAAGTCCACTCGCAGATCTTCCGGATTCTTTTCTCGATTTTATTAAGACTCTATCTCCAACAATATTTATTTTATCAAGAGATGTATTTGGTGTTTTATTCATAATATTAAAAATAATAATTTAGTCAGCTCTATCTATTAGTTTTGAATTAATTTTTTTACTTGCTTTAGCTCCTAACTCTCTCAATCTTTCAGATTTTCTTACCAAATTATCTTTACCATCTACCAATTTGTTCATAGCATCAGAATAAGTTTTTTTGGTAGAATCAATATTAGATCCAACTTTAATTAATTCATCTGAAAAAGAGCAAAATTTATCATAAAGCGCTCCCGCCTGTCTTGCAATTTCTAAAGCGTGTTTATTTTGATTGTCTTGTTTCCACATAAATGCAACGGTACTTAACGTCGCTAATAAAGTTGAAGTTGAGACAATAATAATATTATTCTCTAATGCTTTATCATAAATTTGAGAATCTTCAATTAATGCCAACCCTAAAGCAGGTTCATTAGCAATAAACATTAAAATATAATCAGGTTGATTTAATTTCAAATTTTGATAATTTTTTTCAGATAAACTCTTAACATGATTATTAATACTTTTAACGTGATCTTTTAAAAAATTCTTTTTTGCATCACTATTCTCAGTATTAAAATAATTAGCATATGCTGTTAATGATACCTTTGAATCAACAATAATATTTTTTCCATCTGGAAGATTAACTATGTAATCTGGCCTTTGATTTTCATCATTTTCGTTTTTAAAATTTTTTTCTTTATCATATCCAATACCTTCTTTTAATCCAACTTTTTTTAAAATATTCTCGACCTGTAACTCACCCCAATTACCTTGTGTTTTAGAATCACCTTTCAATGCGTGAGTAAGATTTTCTGCTTCTTTGCTCATTTGTAAATTCAATTCTTTCAAACTTTTAATTTGTTCTTGAAGGCGACCATTCCATTCAGAATTAGCTTGACTAGATTTTTCTACTTTATTTTCAAAATTTTGAATCCTCTCCTTTAATGGATCAAGAATCGTAGAAATAGATTCTTTATTATTCGATGAAAATTTTTTTGATTTTTCTTCAAAAATTTCATTAGCAAGATTTTTAAATTCAAGAGAAAGAATATTCTTCATCTGTTTTAATTCTTCTGATTTTTTTTCATGTGATTCCTCTAAAGATATATGGGAATTATTTGAGAGTTTAAAAACTATATATGCTACACCACAGAGAATAACTAGTCCAAGAAGAATTAAAAAAACATCCATATTCAAAAATAACTATTTATTTCTTACATACTAAGATTCATATGAATCAAGGGGTACACAACTACAAAAAAGGTTCCTATCTCCATGAGCATTATCAATTCTACTCACTGAAGGCCAAAATTTTCTATCCTTAATATAGGGTAAGGGATAGGCAGCTTTCTCTCTAGTGTATGAATATTTCCATGATGAAGAAGTTACAATCTCTGCAGTATGAGGCGCATTTTTTAAGACATTATCCCTTTTATCAAACTTTCCATCTTCAACTTCTTTAATTTCATTTCGTATTTCAATCATAACATCACAAAATCTATTTATTTCATTTAATGATTCACTTTCTGTAGGTTCAATCATCATGGTCCCTGGAACTGGAAAAGAAACTGTCGGTGCATGATAACCATAATCCATTAGTCTTTTAGCAATATCTTCTACATCAATTTCTGTCAAAGTCTTAAAATTTCTACAGTCTATAATAAACTCATGAGCACTTGTCCCATTTATTCCCTTATATAATATATCATAAGAATTTTCTAGTCTTTTCCTAATGTAATTAGCGTTAAGTATAGAAATTTTTGTTGCATTCGTAAGACCCTTACCACCCATCATGGATATATAAGCATAAGAAATTGCAAGTATACTTGCACTTCCATATGGTGCTCCAGACACAGGTCTAATATTTTTTTTATTATCTTCTTTCAAAATATTTTTTGGAAGATAATCGACAAGACATTCAACAACACCTATTGGACCCATACCTGGCCCACCTCCTCCATGCGGGATACAAAAAGTTTTATGTAGATTAAGATGACAGACATCAGCACCTATTTTTTTTGGATTTGTAATTCCTACTTGAGCATTCATATTTGCTCCATCCATATAAATTAGTCCACCATGATCATGAACCAAACCACAAACTTCACGGATATGATGTTCAAACACCCCATGCGTAGAAGGATATGTCATCATAAGACTACTCAAGTTCTCAGAATTCTCTATACACTTTTTCTTTAAATCATCTAAATCAATATTACCATGCTTATCACATTTAATAACTACAATATTCATCCCTGCCATAATAGCTGAAGCAGGATTTGTTCCATGTGCTGAAGAAGGAATAAGTACAATATTTCTATTTGCCTGTTCCCTATCTAAATGGTATTCTCTTATCACCATAAGACCTGTGTACTCTCCTTGAGCACCAGAATTAGGTTGTAAAGACATAGCAGAAAATCCTGTAATTTCACACAACCATTTATCCAAATCTTCAAACATTATATGATATCCTTTAGCTTGATCTAATGGAACAAAAGGATGTAAATTCATTTCCTCCCAAGTAAGAGGTATCATTTCAGCAGTAGCATTTAATTTCATTGTGCAAGAGCCAAGAGACATCATAGAGTGTACAAGAGATAAATCTTTATTTTCTAACCGCTTCAAATATCTAAGGATTTCGTGTTCAGTATGATAACTATTAAAAACTGGATGTGAGAGAAAGTATGATGTTCTTGTCAAAGGATTACTCAAATTTATTTCTTGATTATCAAAAGAATCTAAATCAATCTCTATACTAGTATTACTAACCTCTGAAAAAATTTGAAGTATATCTAATACATCAGAATTTGATGTGGTTTCATCAATTGATATTCCAATATGATTGCTATCAAAATACCTAAAATTAATGGATGATAATAAAGCTCTTTTTTTAATATTTTTTTTAATTTTTTCCGAAAGAACAGTAATTTTTAAGGTATCAAAAAATAATTTGTTTTCTTGTAAAAAACCTAAAGATGATAATCCAGAATTGAGCAAACAGGTAAGTCTATGTATTTTTTTAGCAATATTTATAAGACCTTTTTTCCCATGATAAACAGCATACATTCCTGCCATAACAGCAAGTAGAACCTGAGCAGTACAAATATTAGACGTTGCTCTATCTCTTTTTATATGTTGCTCTCTAGTTTGAAGTGCCATTCTATAAGAAGAATTGCCAGAAGAATCAACACTAACACCTATAATCCTTCCAGGAATATTTCTTTTGAATTCTTCTTTTGTAGCAAAAAAAGCAGCATGAGGTCCTCCATAACCCATAGGAACACCAAATCTTTGAGAATTTCCAACTACTACATCTGCGCCATACTCACCGGGAGGTTTTAAAATTACTAGTGACATTAAATCTGCTATAACACAAACTGAAATATTTTTTTCTTTTGACTTTTTAATAATTTTTGATGGATCCAAAATACATCCTTCACTATCTGGATACTGAAGTATAATTCCATAGTATCCTTCCTCAAAATCAAAATTTGACAAATTATCAATAACAATTTCAATATCTAAAGGAGCAGATCTTATTTTTAGTAATTCTATTGTTTGAGGAAAAATCTTATCAGAAACAAAAAATTTATTTGATTTCTTTTTTTCTCTTTTTCTTATACGATAAAGCATTGTCATAGCCTCTGAAGCTGCAGTGCTCTCATCGAGAAGAGAAGCATTTGAAATTTCCATAGCTGTTAAATCTGTTATTAATGTTTGAAAATTAATTAATGCCTCTAATCTTCCCTGTGCTATTTCTGGTTGATAAGGAGTATAAGCTGTATACCATCCAGGATTTTCCAATATGTTTCTTTTAATAACATTAGGAATTATGCAATTATAATACCCCATTCCGATATATGATTTATAAACTTTATTCTTTCTTACTACTTTTCTAAAATGATCTAAAAATTCTGATTCTGTTTTAGGGTTATCCAAATTCAATTCTTTTTCAAGAGATATTGATTTAGGAAGCGTTAATCCTATCAATTCATCAAGAGATTTAAGGCCTATTTTTTTTAACATTAACCTTTGATCTTTTTCAGATATAGAGTTATGTCTGCTAGAAAATTCATCTGAAGAAAAAGAATATTTGTTCATAATTTGAGTAACAAAAATTAATAAGCAAATGTATATACAAACTTTAAAAAAAAAATTGATTGCATTAAAGAAAATGTATTAATTCTAATATTTTAAATTTGCATTAAATATCAAAATATATTGATGTCTTCTATACTAATAAAAAATGCTAAAATAATTAATGAAAATAAACTATCAACTAATGATATTTTAATAAAAAATTCTAGAATTGAAAAAATTGATCCAAATATATCTGTTGATTATAAGTGTGAAATTATAAATGCTGAAAATTTATATCTTATTCCAGGATTAATCGATGATCAAGTTCATTTTAGAGAACCAGGACTCACTCATAAAGGAGACATATACACTGAGTCCATAGCAGCTGTTGCTGGTGGAGTAACTTCTTATATGGAAATGCCAAATACTATACCTAATGCAACCAACATAGGTGAATTAGAAAAAAAATATTCTATTGCTAAAAAAAAATCATTTGCTAATTACTCATTCTACATTGGAGCAACCAATAATAATTATGATGAGGTATTAAAAGTTGATAAAAAAAATGTGTGTGGAATTAAAATATTTATGGGTTCATCAACTGGTAATATGTTAGTAGACAATGATGATGCTTTAAAAATTATTTTTAGAAATGCAGAAACAATAATTGCTACCCACTGCGAAGATGAAAATACCATAAAAACAAATACTATGAAAGCGCTTGAAAAATATGGAAATAACATACCAATTAGCGAGCATCCCATAATTCGATCAAGAGAAGCGTGTTTTCAATCTTCCTCTAAGGCAATACAACTTGCTAAAGAATTTGATACAAAACTCCATGTACTCCATATCTCAACAAAAGAAGAAATAAATCTCTTTTCCAATATTAATTTAAAAGACAAAAAAATAACATGTGAGTGCTGCATACATCATTTGTGGTTTAATGAAAAAGATTATAAAAAATTGGGTAATATGATTAAATGGAATCCTGCAATAAAATCGCCAGAAGATAAAGCCGCAATATTAGATGGATTAATTAATAATTATATTGATGTATTAGCTACCGATCATTCTCCCCATACAATTAAGGAAAAGTCCAACAACTATATGAATTGCCCTTCGGGTGGACCTCTCATACAACATTCTTTACCTGCCTTATTAGAAATGTACCACAATAATAAAATTGATTTAGAAACAATTGTTCAAAAAACATCTCATAACCCTGCCATCTTATTTGATATTAAAGAAAGAGGTTTTATAAGAGAGGGTTATTTTGCAGATCTTGTATTATTTGATTTGGATAATACATGGAAGGTTTCAAAAAATAAAATTTTTTCTAAATGTAACTGGACACCATTTATAAATGAAAGTTTCAGATCTAAAATAATACACACTATTGTATCTGGAAATCATGTTTATAATAATGGTGATATCAAGCTAAATCCCACATCATTAAGATTAGAATTTGACAGAGATTAAATAATTTAATTTGTCTTAGTAAATACATTATTCTAGATTTGATAAATTAATTATGGTGGTTGTAGTTCAGTTGGTTAGAACGCCTGATTGTGGTTCAGGAGGTCGCCGGTTCGAGTCCGGTCTTCCACCCTTTTTTCTTACAATGCTTGCAGTTTTTTCTCTTTAAAGATAAATAATTCTGACAGTTATGAGATTTTTAAACGATTTTACAAATGAATTAAATACACTCGATTCATTAGTTGAAAAAATCTATTGACACAAGATTAGCCATTAATAAATGGTTGCAAAGTCCCACTGCATATCTTCATCCAAAGGATAGATAGGTCTATTTACATTCTGGTAAGGCAAACTCTCGATTACCTGATTTGCAAATCCAGGAGTAAGAGCCATTATTGTCATAGGGGAAATATCCCTTAATCCCTGAAATAAGTATCCTAGTTTGACAACGACTATCTTATAATTCAGTGGATCCAAACCTACCTCTTTAAAATCCTGGGGCGAAAGGAATGATCTACGATCAGTGAGTAGTACGAGGTCAATGCCATCCAATCTTACCACCGCCGGCTTCCTTCTTGTTAATGAATCATAACTTGAAACCATCTTAACTATTCCTCTTATTTCCAAAGATTGACCAAATACTGTATCTATCTTTCCTCCTATGGTAATAGAAACTTCATTTCCAACTCCGACTTCATCACAATACCGAACTGCTTCTGGATCAACAATACCGGCCACAAGCGCATTCTGAACACCATGAGAAATAAGGTATTCAAGAACCAACGTATTATCCCCGGCGGCACCAGCGGTGGTATTATCCCCAGAGTCAGTAATGAATACGGTCGATTTCTCCGATTTAAGGGCTGTCTCCACCGCTCCTCTAATATTATCAGTCAGTACGTCGAATTGTAACCTTTGCCTTTCATCCCAAAGCTGCGTTGCCAACCTCCGTAACTCATCCTGGGCCGTGGTGAGATATGATTTATCTTGAGCCACCACCTGAATACTCATGCCTGCACGGGGAACGTCGGTCCAGGGCATCCCTACAAAGATCGAAGCATCTAGAAGACCCTCTTGCATAGCAATATTCGGAAGTTGCTCGTAGATAGATTTAAGTGGTTCTACGGCCGTAATTCCCTTTTCACCAGGGATAAGAATGGGAATGTGAACATGAGCCACTACTGGTTTCCATTGGTTTCGTAAGGCATTAACCAGCAGACTGACTGCTCTTAACCGAGTTTGTGAGTCATCCACATGTGGAGCTGTACGAAAAGCGGTTAATAGATTCAAGCTCTCGACAAAGTTAGATGACATATTACCATGCAGATCGAAACTCGCACTGATCAACACAGCATCCCCTGACTCCTTTCTAATGGACTGGATCAAATCCAATTGAGCATCAGGATACCCTTCTACATGAAGAGCACCATGCATGTCCAGATAAATACCATCTATTTTACCAGCTTGTCGAACTTCCGAAATAATCTCGGACCTGAAAAATTCGTAGGTATCCTTGGCGACTACTCCGAAAGGTCCGGCACTGGCATGCATGGTTGGGATTACTTCAATTCCCTCATTTTTTAAATACTCGGCCCATTCTTCGTCCTCTAAAACTGCGCTTCCCCTTTTGATAACAAAATCTTTCGTAGTGGTTAAGACCGAGTTAAAGGTATTAGACTCGTGCCGAATACCAGCGGTGAGAATCCGGAGAGTTTCAGGCTCTTTCTTGGCGCAAGAGAAAAACATGATTAGACAGGCTAGATTAAGGCAGACCTTTAAAATCACCGGAATTATTGAGCTAAAAATATACTGCATGGCACCAGACAAGATACAATTTTTTCCTACTGTTTGCAAAGTTTACATTATCCTGCTAAATCAAAAATTCCTTTTTCTAAATTCACATTCCCAATGTGCAAATAAATTTGATCTTCGTGACTACCTTCAACTAAACTCCAAAAAGTAATCAGGATTTTTATAATAACGGAATGATTAAATTCATTAAATTTCAAGATTACATCTCTGCTATTAAAGATTTAAACAAAGCAATAGAATTAAATGGTGATAAGAATGAGTGGTGGATTAAACTTGCTTATTTTATTATGAGAAATACTAAAGGTATACTAAACAACGAAGGAGCTTGCAATGATTGGAAAAAAGCTACTAATCTTGGGTTTTATTTAGCAAAAAAATTAGTTAGAGAAAAATGCAACTAAACCATAGGCACTTTTTGATTGAGAAAATAAATTGTTAGAAATAAAGAATAAGAATATAAATAATTCTGACAATTATTTGACAGTTTTGGCTATAAAGCCTTTAAGGTTGTTTGTTAGTGTAACAATATTCAAAAGGGAGTTTAATCAATGAAGGCTTCTTTCTTTAATTCATCAACTTCTTTTTTTAAGGTTTCCACAGTTGTTTTTAATTGAATCACCATACTCAACGCACCTAGACCAAAAATAAAGCCTATAATTCCAAAAGTTTCCATATTATAATTATTTAATTAGACTTGCGAACTTACAAACATCAAAGCAAAATTACAAAGGGTAGTGGGTTTGATGAGTTTTTTGTTTAGTTAACACAATCCTCTTCAGTTCCATCTTCATTCCAACATTTTTCACTAATTAATTCATCATCTTTATAAACTCTTTCAAAAATCAGTTGTCCATTTTCACGCCAATCTCTAAACAACCCATTTTCTTCTCCATTCTTATAATTTTCTTCAGACCATAATTGTTCATTTTCGTACCACCATCTAAACAACCCACTTTCTTCTCCATTCTTATAATTTCCTTCATAAAATAATTGACCATTTTCGTTCCAATGCCTTACCAACCCATCATATTCTCCGTTCTTAAAATTATTTTCAAACTCTAATTGTCCATTTTCGTACCAATCTCTTTGCAATCCATCTAGTTCTCCGTTCTTAAAAACTATTTCATAATATAATTGCTCGTTTTCATACCAAGCTTTTAGAGTTCCATCTAGTACTCCATTAGTAAGTTTAGCTTCAATATTATCACCTGAATTGTAAATTATATCTTCTCCTTTAGCAATTCCACTAAACAAAGTCATATCCTTTTTCCAATATACTGTATCATCAACATATGTTAATTCTTTAAAATCAACAATTTGTTTTGTTTTAAACAAATTCCCTGAATAATAAAAACCACCTATCAGTATAATAACTCCTATAACACCAAATATTTTTGAATCAATTTTTATAGGTATGTCATTCTTTTTGTTTGTTGAGGCTTTTGGTATTTTGATATTTTTAAACTTGCCCAATAAGTTAAATCTATACACCAAAATATAAGAAACGACAAGACTTAAGATGAAGTAATAAGAGGGAAATTTAGCAAGTTCATTCCCTTGTATATCTAACCAGACATACATTAAAACTGCAATAGATAAAAACCATATTACGATAAACAATACAATATTTAAAAATCTTTTCATATTTACAATCTAAAAATATCTAAGAAAAATTCAAAAGGGGAGCGTTAGCTAAATGTTACTTAATTTCTTTTTTATTTCATTAATTCTTTTCAACCTTAAATCATATTTTAAATCGGATGTATGGCCAGGATTTTTTTTACTTCTGTAAAGTCTTTTTTGTAATTGATGAAGTTTATGAAACCATTTACCTTTATCTACAGTCATAGAAAAATTAAATCTACCAAACTACAATCTACAATTATCAAAACAAAATTCAAAAAGGAAGTTTAATTAGTCGGTTGGTCCGGGGAAAAACATATTAGTATTTTTTTTATATTTTTTGTAATCAGGTCGTTTCTTTAATGAATAATATTCTGATGGTATTGCCCCTGTGTAATAAACCAATGTATTATACATAATTATAGATAAGTAGAATAGCGAAACCAAAAGTCCTAGCCAGATTAAATTTCTTTCAACTAAATAAAAATAGAACAATGAGGGCAAAGAAGATAAAATAAGCGAATTCCAGACCATCCATTCTGCAAAGTAATTTGGGTGGCGACTATATTTCCACAACCCGACATTACAAACTTGTTTTTTTCTATTTTCTAAGAAATCTTTCTTAGAAAATTGTTGTTTTTGGATATCAGCAACATGCTCCACTCCAAAAAATACTAACCATAGTAAATATCCTAAAATTTCTAGTGGAGATAGAAATTCTTGAGGATTAAATGCTTGTAAAATAGCTGGAATCGCTAAAAAAGTTACATTAGCAAAACATTGCAACATTATTTCATATTGAAGAGAAAGATCAATGTTAGTATACCCTGCTTTTTTCCATCGCTTTCTCTGATATTTATATCGAGATAGTTCAGTATCAAGGTGTCCCTTTTTAAGTAAAATTAATGCTCCTACACCCATTCTCAAACCAGCAAATAAATACATTCCACTAACAATATACTTTCTTAACCAATAACCTTCACCTAATACCAAAACCAAAACACCAATCAAGACAAGTCCCCAAGACCATCCAATATCAACATAAGACATACGCTTAGTTAAGTAAGCCGGAATACAGACAACTAAGGTAAAAAGTAGAACTTGTAACAATCCATTCAAAGACACAAACCAGCTAAATGTATTGCTGAAATAGAGAATAAAAAAGCAAATTAAAAAAAGGATATAGCCAAAAATTCTTTGAATTATTTTTTGGAAAGAGGTTCTCATATTTTACTTAATAAGATCAAAAGTATGAGTATACTTTACAGTAAGTCTTTGATTATTAGTATAATCTAATAGATCATCATCTTTTAATATATTCAATACAACAAATAATCCAGTATTAGCATTTTTCAATAAACCAAATCTCGCATTTACTGAAAGTAGATTTGTAACATTATTATATTGAATTAAACTTTGAAGGAACATTCTAGGAGTAAAGGAGTAAGACAATCTAGCGCCACTTAAAATAGCATTTAAATTACCATTATCCGATTTTAAGTAATTACTATTTATAAAGAAAGAAGAATTAAATTTATTACCTGACCTTACATTCAAAGTAACATTATTAGATATCCTATTTCCACCTAAATATCCACCAATAACACTTCTACCAGTTAAGGATACTTTTTTATTTGAATTAGTTATATAAACTATCGCTATTTCACTATGATTATAATACCCTGAATCAATTTTTAATGAAGTTTCACGAATCTCAAATTCTGTTTTTACCCATTCTTTACTTAAATTAATTCCAGTGTGGATCTCCAATCCACTTTTCCATACCCAATGATTATCTATATGTGTATAACTAGTAACTAAATTACCTTCAAAATCCCAATATGATCTATTCATAATATGAGGTCTAGCTTCTAAAAACTTACTCTCTTCACTCATTCTAATTGTCCTAAATACTAAAAACTCAGATTTTTTAAAACCTTTTTCTCGTTCTAAATAACCTACTTCTGGATTAAACCCTTCACCCACTTCAGTATAGCTGGCCATTAATTTCCAAAAATTCCAATCATAATTAGCAGAAAATTGAAAAGCATGGTCATCCGATTCAATCCCTGGAGTATAACTTTTTGAAATAAAACTTGTAATTTTTGCCTTCTTACCAATACCCCATATTCCATCAACAGCTATTACTCTATTATAATCATGAGAATTATCACCCAGACCTGATCTACTAATATATGCCCCTCCAATAGAAGATCTCGATTTACTAAAATTATGATTTATTCTTGTTACAGTAAAATTATTTTTATCTATACTATCCTTTACAACATCATCAGTAAACATAGACAAAAAACCGACATTTGTCTGACCTATTTTACCTGACAATCTACCACCTCCAAATATTGGAACAACAGATCCATTTCCATTACCAGAAATACCTATTCTTCTACTAAAGAATAAGTCAACTGCTCCAGGACTTCCAATTGAAAATTGTCCTGCATTTTCTAAAAAAAAGGGTCTTTTCTCTGGAAAAAATAAATTGAAACGATCAAGATTTACCTGCTGTTTATCAACTTCAGCCTGAGCAAAATCCGTATTATAAGTAAGGTCAAGGGTTAATGCAGATGTAATACTATATTTAATATCAGCACCAAACTCAAAATCTAAAGAATTTTCTTTATCAACACTGTTATGTGTACCTTGAATTAATACATATGGTAATAATTTCAAATTACCTGGTTTTTTTAATTGAAGACCATTCATCTTTCCGGCAAGTGAAACCCTTTTAATATCAAATCCAAAACCAAGAGGTAATGGAGCCCAAAATGACACCTCATGATTTTTACTTATATTTCTTTGAAAATTTATTCCCCAAGTTTTATTATTTCCAACACTAAACCTTAATGAATTTAGTGGTATAGCAAACTCGGCACTCCAACCATAATCTCCTACTTCAGTTTTCACAACCCAAGATGCATCCCAATTTTTATTTGTACCACCAATCACACCACCCTGCTGTCTCGCAGAAGTCCAATTACCACTTCCTTCATTATCTATCTGCGCATCGTATTCTATTCCAGATGAATTTGTTCCAAATAAAAAACCATTTTGCTGGTCATTATATGTGTCGATTATAAATAGAAAGCTATCATCATTATTTAAATCAGCATCTCGTTTAGAATCTGATACTACAAGAGTGCTTGGGCTAGAATCAAAACAGACTACTCCTAAATAAAGTATAGAGTTAGTAAACGCAATTCTAATTTCTGTTCTTTCAGAAGACTTATAACCAAATGATGGTTTAGTTTGAATCATTTTATTTATTGCGGGAACTGCCATCCAAACTTCATCTGAAAGAACATTCCCGTCTATAACTGGATCAGAATTTAATAATGTAGCATTAAAAAAAGGTCTATCTGGCAATTGATTATTTTGAGAAAAAAGAAAAAAAGGAAAAAAAAAGAAAAAAAGTAGATTTAAGAGTTTTATTCTTTTCATATCTCTAAATGTAATTACAAAATATGTAATTATATTCTGTGTCTAAAGAAATTAATTTTTTAAAATAATTTTTTAAGAATTCGCTCAGGCATAAACTTGAGAATGAAAGCAACTATATTATATCTTTTAGTAATATAAACCGACTTTTTCTTTTTATATATTGCCCTCATTATTTGCTTATTAGCCTTTTCTAAACTTTGCACCCAATATATTTTATCCTTATTCCCTTTTAAAATTTCAGTGTCAACATATCCTGGTCTTACATCAGTAATATCTATTGATTTTTTTAATCTGAATGCTTTAAATCTTAATCCTTCAAGGTAATTTATTTGATATGCTTTTGATGCATTATAAGATGGAGCTAATCCATTACCTCTTATTCCAGCAATTGAACTTATTGCAACAATGTGACCAGAATTTTGTTTAGAAAAATAGTTAAATCCCCACCCAACTGTTTCAGTAAATGCAACAACATTTAGTTGATTGGTTTTATCTTCAATAGAAAACTCTAAACTTTTATTTACATCACCAAATCCAGAGCTAATAACTAACATGTCAAGGCCTCCCATTAATTTTGCTAATTCATCTAATTTTTTAGCATTGCTTTCTTTAGTACAATCAAAAGAGCTCACAAATATGTTTTTTGGATCAATTTTTTTTATCTCCTCTAAATTATTAATCCTTCTTCCTGTTATCCCAATTTTATAATGATCTCTTAAAAGAGAAAGAGCAATTTCTTTTCCTATTCCCGAAGAAGCTCCAACTATAATTGCCTTTTTCATTTTAAATATTTTTTCATCTTTCTAATCTACCAACAACAAATCAAAATTCAAAAAAACAAAAGATTATAACAAAAGATTATTAAATTAAAAAAAAGTAAAGTATTAGTCATAATTATGAATACAAATATTTTAATTGCAATACTCTTTTTATTCACATTCTCATCATGTGTCAATGATTCTAAAAATAAATCATCCAATATTATTTTTATTTTAGTAGATGACTTAGGATGGAAAGATTTAGGATATTCTGGCAGTACTTTTTATGAAACTCCCAACATTGATAAACTTAGAAATGAAAGTTATGAATTTTCTTCTGCATATGCCGCAAGCGCTGTTTGTTCTCCTACTAGAGCCTCTATAATGACGGGGAAACACCCTGCAAGAGTTAATATAACTGATTGGATCCCGGGAGATAATCCACAAGATAAACCTTTTTTAGGACCAAAAGACCTTCATCAACTTCCACTTGAAGAAGTAACCATTGCAGAAAAACTTAAAAATTATGGTTACACAACTTTTTATTCAGGTAAATGGCATTTAGGATCTGAAGGTTATTATCCTGAACAAAATGGCTTTGATATTAATATAGGAGGTTTTGAAAAAGGCTCACCTCCTGGTGGTTATTATACACCATATAAAAACCCAAAACTAAGTGATGGACCTGAAGGTGAATATTTAACAGATAGGCTTACAAGTGAATCCATTAAATTCATCGAAAATAATAAAAAAAATAATCCATTTGCTTTGTTTTTAGCCTTTTATACTGTCCACACGCCAATTCAAGCAAATAAAAAACATGTTTCGTATTTTGAAAATAAGCTCAATAAATTAGATGATAATATAGCAAGAACTAGAAAAGAAGGTAAAGCAATTACTTTGTTAAATCAAGTCAATCCAGACTATGCATCAATGGTGTATGCTCTAGATGAAAATATTGGAAGACTTATAAAAAGTTTAAAAGAAAATAATTATTATGATGATGCCCTAATTATATTCACATCAGACAATGGAGGTTTATCAACTCTAAGAAGAGTTGCTCCAACTTCTGTATCCCCTTTGAGAGCAGGAAAAGGTTGGCTTTATGAAGGTGGTATAAGGATTCCCCAATTAATTAAAATGCCAGGAAATAATAAAAACATAAAAATATATGAGCCTACAGTTTCTTATGATTTGTTTCCAACTATTCTAGAGTTTGCTGGTATTGAAAACACTAATCAAGAGATTGATGGAATAAGTTTGATCCCTCATTTAAAGACTGGTACAGAATTAAACAGAAAAGATATTTTTTGGCATTTTCCACATTATCATACAAGTCAATGGAAACCAGGTGCAGCCATAAGGCAAGGAGATTGGAAACTAGTAGAACATTATGAATCAAATAAAATTGAATTATTTAATCTTAAAGATGATGTTGGTGAGTCAAAAAATTTGAATTTAATTTATCCAGAAAAAACAGCATCACTTTTAAAGAGGCTTCATGAATTACAAAAAGAAACCAATGCTAATGCTGTAAAAATAAATCCAAATTACAAATACCCATCAAATTAAAAATTATATATATTCGCAATAAAATTTCTAAATATTGGTTTTATAGAAAACTTATTATGAAAAAATTTATATCTATACTTTTTATCTCTTTATTATTTTTTGCATGCAGTGATAATGATTCTGATTTATGTATTGACGAGTCACTAGCAGATTCTAATAAGGGATGTACTAAAGAATATTTCCCCGTTTGTGGGTGTGATAATGTAACCTATTCGAATGATTGTATCGCTGAAGGTGCTGGCGTCACAAGCTTTACTATTGGAGAATGCAACAATTAATTATGAAAAAAATTGATTATAAAAAATAATTATATACCTACGCAACAAAATTTCTAAATATTGATTCTATGAAAAAATTTATATCTATACTTTTTATCTCTTTATTATTTTACTCGTGTAATTCAATAGATCCAGTAGAATTAAATGAATTTCAAATGAATTTCAACAAGTGGAAATCACATGACATAACTTCATATACAATAACTCTTAAGATGTCTTGTTTTTGCATACCAACTGATCCAATAGATATTAAAATTGAAAATAATAAAATAAATGAAATTAATAATTCTACAGTAACAAGTGAACAACTAAATAATGAATACTGGTATGCAAAAACAATAGATGAATTATTTATTTTTATTGATGAGAATATAAAAGAAGAACCATTTGAACAAGTCCTAGAATTTAATGAAACTCATGGGTTTCCAGAATACATATATTTTAATCGTGAAGAAATGTTAGTAGATGAAGAAATAGGTTACACTATATCATCATTTAATATAGATTAGCAGCTTTTTTTCTTATTTTCTCATACAGCTCAATCACTTCAGGAAGAAGTAAAGATTTTTCATTATTTTCAAGAATATAATCAGCCTTTTCAAAGGATTCTTTATCCGTTAATTGTGATTTAATGATGTGTTCTATTTGATCTTTTGTTCTATGAGAATCACGTTTTAATATTCTAGAAATTCTCAATTTTGTTTCAGCATAAACATAAATTATAAAATCTAATTCTTTATATGATTTAGATTCAAAAAGTAAAGCGGCCTCTTTAATAAGAATTTTTTCATTTTTATGTATTAAGCACCATTTTTTAAAATCATTTATTACAACTGGATGAACAAGATTATTTATTGTTTTTAATTTTTCTTTATCATAAAATACATTTTTTGAAATATATTCTTTATTAATTTTTCCATCTATATATGATTCTTCACCAAAAGAATTTATAATACTAGAAATTAACTTATTATCATTTTCCATAAGGTATTTAGCCATATCATCAGACTGATATATTTTAAGACCTAATACTTCAAATATTTTAGAAACTGTTGATTTTCCAGATCCAATACCTCCAGTAATACCTAATAAATATGGTTTCATAAATTATTTTGATTTTCATAATTAAAAGCCATTGGATATTGAATGGTAGTATCAGAGATGCTATTTAATTCATTAATAAACCATATAAATGATCCAATAAGAACACAAAAAACAAAAATTCTTGGTTGAGACAATAGTTTTGAAGGATTAAAAATCCTCATTATTAATTTTTAGGATTTGTCATTTCCAACGACACAGAATTTCGATCAACATGGAGTTTAGTTCCTCTATCAACATCTAATATGATTACAGTTTTTTCTATATTAACAATTTTTCCATGAACCCCTCCTACTGTAACTACCCTTTGACCTTTCTTTAAATTATTAATAAAATCACTTTGTTTTTTCTTTTTATTTTGTTCAGGTCTAATAAGAAAAAAATAAAAAACCACAAGAATAGCAACAGGAAAAAATAATTGAGCTAAACCACTAGATGTTTGTAACAATAACATGTGAATTATGATCTACTAGGTGAAACTTGAGCTTTAATTAATAATTTTTTGATCTTTGTTTCAGTATTTGCTGTTATAGTAATTACTTTATTTTGTATTCCAGGTTTATTACTTGAATCAAATTGTACTCTTATTTGCCCAGAACTACCTGAAGGTATTGGTTGTTTAGGCCAAGAAGGAATTGTACAACCACATGAAGCGGTAGCTTTTGAAATAATTAATGGTGTCTCGCCAATATTCTTGAAACTAAAAACATGAGTAACAATATCTCCATCATAGATCTCACCAAAATTATGTTCTTCCTTATCAAATTGAAATTTAGGAAATGAACCTTGGGTTAAAATAGAAGAAGATCCTCCTCTTTTTAATGAAGCTATCTCAGTTTCTAATTTTGCAATTCTAAGTTCTAATTCACTAACATTAGAGCTACATCCAAATGCAACCAAAGTAATTATTAATAATAAAAATTTATACATCTTTTTAAATTTAGTTTTCTTTTATTTTAGATAAAATTACATCAACATCTTTAAGTAATTTTTCAGCTTTACTTTTAGCTTTATTAACCACTTTTTCGCTATTAATTTTAGCCTCAGAATTTGTATTATCTTTTTCATCGATAATATCATCAATCAAATTTTCTAATTTTCTTTTATATCTATCTAATCTAAAAGTTAATCTGTCTCTAGTATTATTACCTTTATCTGGCGCAAATAGTATCCCTAAGATACCACCAAGCATTAAGCCTACTAGTAAGCTTATAAATGAATTTGTCGAATTTTTACTCATAATATCACTATTTATTATCAATTAATCCTTTCCCACTTTTATTAATTATTCCCTTCTTCTGCAAATTTAAAGAAATTACATCTAAAACGCCATTTATAAATAATCCACTCTTTGGTGTACTATAATTTTTTGCTATATCAATACATTCATTCATTGTTACTTTTATAGGAATATTAGAAAAATTTATCAATTCCCCAATTCCCATTCTTAATATTGACTTATCCATCAACGATATCCTGTCAATTTTCCAATTTTTGGAATTTTTTATTATATATTCATCGTATTCAGACGTATTATCAATAATACTCTCAAACAAAGAACTAGCAAAATTAATGTCGTCTTTAATGTTTTCTGACAAATTTGCGAATGCAAATGTATTAAAATTTGATGAATTCAAAGATTTTATTGTTTTTTTAATCATAGATCTAATAATTACTCTATCATCATACCAATGAATATTTTCATTTTCAAAAAATTGATTTATATCTTTATTTTTAAATAAAATTTTATTTATTAATTTGTTTAGATAATCAAAATCATCTTTGAATTTAGGATTATGTAGTAAAAAATAATCTTTTGTTATTTCATTATCCAAAACAAAATTGTACCAATTTCGAATTTCAGGAGTTTTAGAGTTCCAATCAATTTTAAAACGATTTAAATTATCAATTAATTTTTTATTTCTTCTTAAAAAATCAATCACTACATTTTCAGAAAAATTAAATCTAGATGGACTTTTTTTAATTTTTTCTGATTTAGAAATTTCTTTTTTTTCAGCATTTATATCAGAAAGAATTATGGGTAAAGAAAGAACCTTATAATAATATTTGTTGATTTCTTTTAAACTGATGGATAAATTTCTTATAAAGTCAGGTTTTAACTGCTCAGGTTTATCACTAAATTTTATCAGACTATAGTAAGAATATAGATACTGTAAAACCCTAACCCTTAAAATTCTTCTACTGAGCATAACTTTTAACTTTTAAAGAACGAGCTACAAAGCTAATTAGATTTTTTTTTATTTCTTTCAATTCTTTTAACAGCAATTTGCATGGCTGCAGAATGGGTAGTTATTTTATTTTCATTTGCATATTTAAATACATCAATAGCTTTATCATAAATTGTTTCTGTCATCTGCATAACTTTTTCTAAATCTATCTGATTAATTTGTTCATGATAACAACTAATTATTCCACCTGCATTAATAAGAAAATCTGGAAGATATAGAATATCCTTCTTCAGAAGTTCATTTGGAACATTAATATCATCTTCTAATTGATTATTTGCAGCACCTGCTATTATTTTACAATTTAATTTTTTAAGATTATCCATGCTTATAACACCTCCTAATGCACAAGGAGAAAAAATATCATAATTAACATCAAAAATATCATCCGTTTCTATAATTTGAACATTTTTTGAAGCAATATTATCTAAGTTTTTATTATTTATATCTGTCACATAGACTTTTGCCCCCTCTTTAATTAAATAATCAACTACTTTTCCTCCTACTTTTCCAACACCTTGAACACATACCTTTTTATTTTCTAAACTATTATTTCCAGTAATTTGATATATAGAAGCTTTCATTCCAACATATATACCATAAGCTGTTGCAATAGCAGAATCACCAAGGCCTCCATATTCTTTAGGAAGACCTACAACATAAGGACAAACATTTTTAATCCATAAAATATCTTGAGTTGTCATATTTACATCTTGAGCAGTCCAATACTTTCCTCCTAAATTATTTATAAAACTTGCATATCTTTCTATATATTTTTTACTTTTCAATTTAATATCTCCTATAAGAACAGCCTTTCCACCTCCTGCATTTAATCCTGCCAAAGATGACTTATAACTCATAGCTCTTGATAAATTAATAACATCTTTTAAAGCATCGTTTTCCGTGGCATAATTCCACATTCTTGTTCCTCCCATTGAAGGTCCAAGAGTTGTATCATGAATTCCTATAATTGCTTTTAAACCCAACTTTTTATCATTACAAAAGATGAGTTCTTCATGATCATGAATTAATAATTTATCAAAAATTGTTTTATTTTCTTTATTAATCATTTATTGTATCTTTTAAGAATAATTTTACAGTCTCATTATTTAAAGTTTTATAAATTTATAAAAAAAATTGAAAGAGCTTTCCTATTTAAATAAATACATATACAAGTATAAATTCTATTATCTAATTGGATCATTTTTTATTTTAGTTTCAACATTTTTTGCAATCATACCTGCAACACTCATAAGAGAAGCTTTCAATATGATTGAAGAGGGTTACTCTCTTTATATTATAAATGAAGATGTTGACTTAAAAAAAAATGTTTCTAAAGATATTTTGCTTTACACTTCTGGTATTATTTTAGCTGCTATTATTAGAGGAATTTTTATGTACTTAATGAGGCAAACAATTATCGTTGCTTCAAGAAAAATAGAATACGATTTAAAAAATGAAATCTATTATCATTATCAAACTCTTCCTTTAGAATTTTATAAAAATAACAACACAGGAGACTTAATGAACAGAATTTCTGAAGATGTAAGTAAGGTAAGAATGTACTTAGGTCCTGCACTTATGTATGGTTTAAACATAACTATTCTTATGTTAATGGTAATACCTTTTATGTTATACATAAATCCAACACTTACATTTTATGCTTTATTACCCCTACCATTATTATGCATAAGTATTTATTCTGTACAAAATATTATCAATAAAAGATCTGAAGAAATCCAAAAATCATTATCAGATCTTTCAACATATGTTCAAGAAACATTTTCAGGAATTAGATTAATAAAATCATTTGTTAGAGAAATAAATTTCTCAACAGTTTTTGATAAAAAAAGCGAAGAATACAAATTGATATCACTAAAACTTCAATTTGTAATGGCCTTTTTTTTTCCTATTGTCATGACACTTATTGGTCTTAGCATAATAATAACAGTATATGTAGGAGCTCTAGAATTTTTTAAAGGAAACATAACAATTGGGAACATTGCTGAATTTTTAATTTATGTTTATTTATTAACTTGGCCAGTCACTGCTCTAGGCTGGTTAACAAGCATTATTCAAAGAGCATCTGCTTCTCAAAAAAGAATTAATGAATTCTTAAATCAAAAAACTAACATCATTTCAGAAAGCAATAAAATTTTAACTCTAAAAGGTAAAATCGAATTTAAAGATGTTAGTTTTATTTATCCCAATACAGGAATTAAAGCACTCGATAGTTTAAATTTTAAAATAAAAGCAGGAGAGTCTCTTGGTATAATAGGATCTACAGGATCAGGAAAAAGTACAATCGCAAACAGTATTATGAGATTATTTGATATAAATAAAGGAAAAATATTAATAGACAATACAGATATTAAAGATTTACACTTAATTAATTTTAGGAAACAAATTGGCTATGTTACACAAGATGTTTTTCTTTTTTCAGATACAATAACCAATAATATTCTTTTTGGTTGTCAAAATGAAGATTTTAATTTAGTTCTTGAAGCAGCTAAAAATACTGATTTAATTAGAAATATAAATTCTTTTCCTAAAAAATTTGAAACTAAAATAGGCGAAAGGGGAATAACTCTTTCAGGTGGTCAAAAACAAAGAATTTCAATTGCTAGAGCAATAATAAAAAAACCTAAAATATTAATTTTAGATGATTGTTTATCTGCATTAGATACTAAAACTGAAAATGTTATTTTAGAAAATTTTAAAAAAATAATGAAAGAAACTACTACTATTATTATATCACATAGAATTTCTTCAGTAAAACTAGCAAACCAAATTATTGTCATAGAGGATGGTAAAATAATTGAATCTGGAAGCCACAAAACACTACTAAATAACAAAAAACGTTATTTCAAAACTTACAAAAGACAAATTGAAAAAAATAAATAAGAATTAATATTTTAAAAAAATAACTTTAATTACTACATTTATAATTATCCCCTAAAATTTAAATTTATGCAAATAAGAATATTTATTCAATACGTATTATTAGTTTTATTTTTTACTAATAGTATAAACAGTCAAGATTATTTTTTAGAAAATAATGGGCCTTATGACAACTCAATTAGCAGTCCTGAAGAATTTTTAGGATATGAAATTGGGTTCCAGCACACAAGACATGATCTAATTGTAGCTTATCTCAACTACCTTTCAAATACATCTCCTAGAGCAAATTTGATAACTTATGGAAGAACTCATGAGGGAAGAAAATTAGTGTTGCTTTGTATTTCATCTGAAGATAATTTAACTAACATAGAATCAATAAGACAAGAACATTTAAAATATACAGATCCAGCTGCAGAAGTCTCAACTAATAATAGTCTTCCTATTGTTATTAATCTTGGATACAATGTTCACGGAAATGAACCTTCAAGTTCAGAAGCAGCTATGCTTACAGCATATACTCTAGTTGCATCAAAAAATAAAACAATTAATACATTCAGAAATGAATCAGTAGTATTTGTTGATCCTACAATTAATCCTGATGGAAGGGACAGACATACTCAA
>Ga0207991_1000240_pt1 | contig 38795 bp, 37 predicted proteins | sample ETN07SmetaG_FD_185786 | JGI IMG/M metagenome (GOLD analysis project Ga0207991, IMG submission 185786) | Marine microbial and viral communities from oxygen minimum zone, Eastern Pacific Ocean - ETNP2014F14-07SV275 (SPAdes) (version 2) | ecosystem: Environmental > Aquatic > Marine > Oceanic ...
GAGCAAAATTCACATCAATATCTTCTAATTCATCTACATTTGGGATTTTCCAGGGTTCGGAACCATTCGCTAAATATCCGTCAGTAAGTAGTATTACGGGTGTCATATATTTAAGTGCAATTTTGCACGCTTCATAAGCAGCGAAGAAACAATCGCCAGGCGTTGCTGCAGCAATCACCGGCAAGGGTGCTTCTCCATTTCTTCCGTAAAGTGCTTGATTCAAATCGGATTGTTCTGTCTTTGTTGGTAACCCTGTACTAGGCCCTCCTCGCTGAACATTAATTATGACCATGGGTAATTCTGTAATAACCCCCAAACCGAGCGCTTCACCTTTTAAAGCAATACCTGGACCCGAAGTAGCTGTGACTGCCAGTTTACCCGTAAAGGCTGCACCCACGACAGATGAAATACCTGCAATCTCATCTTCAGCCTGAAATGTTTGGACACCAAAATGTTTCCAGGTTGCAAGCGTATGAAGAATATCACTGGCAGGGGTAATGGGATAACCACCATAAAACAAATCCAATCCTGATTTTTCAGATGCGGCCAATAACCCCAGAGATGTTGCAAGGTTTCCATTCATGTTTCGATACGTACCTGTGGGTAAATTTGCTTTTTCCACCTTAAATCTTGTCATGAATAATTCAGTTGTATCTCCAAAATTATATCCTGCATTTAACGCGCGAGTATTTGCCTCAATGATTGCGTCTTTCCCTTTGAATTTTTTCTTCAACCAAGCTTCTGTAGCATCTAAAGGACGGTCATACATATAAAATAAGACACCCAACGCAAAAAAGTTTTTGGTTCGTCCAATGAGTTTTGGGGACATTTCAATCCCTTCACAAGCTGCGGTTACCATTTTATTCATTTCAATTGGAATGATTGTAAAATAATCATCCAATGATCCATCCTCAAGCGGGTTGGATTCAAATCCCGCAAATTTCAAATTCTTTTTAGTGAAAGCGTCAGTATTAATTATCATTGTACCACCGGGAATCAATTCGTTTCTATGAACTTTAAGCGCCGCAGGATTCATGGCAACCAGCACATCGGGTTTATCACCGGGGGTGTGAATATCTTTAGAAGAAAATTTAATTTGAAATGCACTCACTCCAGCTAATGATCCGGCAGGAGCACGAATTTCTGCGGGAAAATCTGGTAAAGTGCTTAAATCATTTCCGACGATTGCAGTCGTTTCAGTGAAACGTCCGCCTGTTAATTGCATTCCATCCCCGGAATCGCCGGCAAATCGAATTACAGCTTCGTCAATTGTTTTGAATGTTTTTCCCATAGGTATATTATTTGAATTGATTGGTTAAAGTTTCTGCGGAGAGAAAGAAATTATTTGGTTTTATAATAATGATTTAGATGTTTTTAATATTTCGTAATGAATTTGTTTCGGAATTTACCTAGATGTTTCTAAAGTGAGAAAGAAATTAATTCCATTTTTTCTTCCATTAACTCTTCGATTTCATTCTATTAAATTCTTGATATGAATGACCGAGATAAAATAAGACTTACTACCTTAAGTCACGGCTCTGGTTGAGCATCCAAGATAGGTCCTGGTGACCTAGCCCAGGTTCTGGGTGATCTTAAAATGCAACCGCATGATTCCGTCGTTGTGGGCTTTGATGGCTCAGACGATGCCGCCGCCGTGCGTCTTGATGACGGTAAAATTCTTGTCCAATCGGTGGATTTTTTCACGCCGATTGTTGATGATCCTTACCAGTTCGGGCAAATCGCAGCCGCCAATGCACTCTCCGATATTTATGCCATGGGTGGAAAACCTCTTTTCGCATTGAACATTGTGGGGTTTCCAATTAACGATTTACCCAAATCCATATTGACAGAAATACTACAAGGCGGTGCAGATAAAGCTCAAGAAGCGGGCATCCCCATTGTCGGTGGACATTCCGTGGATGATAAAGAACCGAAATACGGTTTGGTTGTAACGGGAGAAGTGGATGAAGCCAAGATGTGGAGGAATTCCGGCGCCCAAGTTGGCGATGTGCTGGTTTTGACCAAAGCACTGGGAACTGGTGTGATTGCCACAGCCATTAAAAAAGGTGTGGCTCCGGAAGAATCCATTGAAGCAGCCATTGAAACAATGTCAACCTTAAATAAAGGCGCTGCGGATGCGCTGGATGGATTGGATGTTCATGCAGTTACGGATGTTACAGGTTTTGGGCTTTTGGGACATTTAAAAGAAATGTGTCAGGGAAGCGGTGTATCAGCTAAAATCAATTTCTCCAATTTATCTTTTTTACCAAAAGTTCGGGATTTGGCAGAAGCCGGTATCATGGCCGGTGGAACTCGCCGCAACCTGGAGTATGTTAAAAAATATGTTAAGTTTGATTCTGCTCTTTCAGAATTAGATCAACTTCTCGCTGCCGATGCCCAAACTTCAGGCGGTTTATTAATATCACTTTCTAAGGATAATGCAGAAATTTTTATTAATACTTTTGGGCCGGATGGGAAAATTATTGGTCGAGTTATTCAAAAAGAATCCAACTTAATTTCATTAGTCTAAACTATACCCGACAAATTTAGTCTTAATTAACTTATTGAATTAAATATAAACTGTTTGTAGTATTCAAGACAAAATAGGTCGTATTTATGTTAAAAATTACACGCAAAGTTGAATATGCACTCATTGCTTTGAGTCAAATGCAAATGAAGGAGGATGAATCTCTGACTTCGGTTAAAGAAATATCTCAACAAAACGACATTCCTTATGAGCTTCTGGCCAAGACAATGCAACTGTTAGCCAGAGCAGAAATTGTGGAGGCTGTAAAAGGACCTCATGGTGGTTACCGATTAAAAAAAGATCCAACAGAAATTAAAATGACTACATTTTTTGAAATCATTGAAGGCCCCATGGGTTTTATGGATTGTTACTTTGATTCAAATTGTGATCAAATTCATTCTTGTTCAATCCGAACCCCTATCCAAAGAATTAATGATTCTATCCGTGACATGTTTAACAATATTTCACTCAACGATATTACGAGGTCTGTATGAGCCATTCCTTAAAACCTGAAATTATTGAAGTATTAAAACAGTGCTTCGATCCGGAAATCCCTGTGGATTTATGGAATCTTGGACTGATCTACGATATTGATCTGAATTCACAAGAAAATGAAAAAACGGATGTGAAGATTACCATGTCTCTCACAACGCCGGGATGTGGTATGGGACAACAAATGGCCAACGATATTAAAGAAAAGGTGTCCGGCATGGATGAAGTAAATGACGTGGATGTATCGGTTACGTTTGATCCACCATGGAAACCGGAAATGATGACTGATGAAGCCCGAAAAAAATTAGGATTTGATCCAACACCTGTCCCAAAAAATGAACCAAAAATTGAAACGGAGTGGGAATAATGAGTGAAGCAACACAAAACCAGAAAACAATTGAAAATCAACAACACGCATTTCAAAATGCAAAAATAACTGTCACCAAAAATGCAGTAAAACGGCTCAAATCTGTTATGAGTTCCGATGGGAAAGATAATCATTTTCTCCGTATGTCGGTCGAAGGCGGAGGATGTTCCGGTATGACCTATAAAATGGATTTTGAAAATAAGAAAGGTGAATTTGATAAAGAGTTTGAATCCAATGGACTTACCATTATTTGTGACCTAAAAAGCTGGCTTTATTTAAAAGATATTGAAGTCGATTTTTCAGATGATTTATTAAATGGCGGATTCAAGATCAAGAATCCAAATGCTGAACGAACCTGCGGTTGCGGTACGAGTTTTTCCGCTTAACAAGTAATTACGAAAAATGAGTAACGAACAACAAATCATAGATGAAAGTCTGACGAAAGATTACGAATACGGTTTTGTAACCGATATTGAATCGGAAACCTTACCGCCGGGTCTTGATGAAAGTGTGATTAGAATCATTTCGGCAAAAAAAGAAGAACCGGAATGGTTGTTGGAATGGCGATTGAAAGCTTATCGTCAGTGGCTTAAAATGGACGAACCAAAATGGGCGAAAGTGGTTTACCCAGAAATTGATTACCAAGCGATCAGTTATTATTCGGCACCCAAGAAAAAAGAGCTGGCCAGTTTAGATGAAGTAGATCCAGAACTCCTAGCCACTTACACGAAACTCGGGATTCCGTTAGAAGAGCAGAAAATGCTTTCGGGTGTTGCAGTTGATGCCGTTTTCGATAGTGTTTCCGTGGCAACCACCTTTAAGACTGAATTGAAAAAAGCAGGCGTTATTTTTGGAAGTTTCTCTGATGCTGTTAAAAATTATCCCGATTTAGTTCAAAAATATCTCGGCTCCGTTGTGCCCTACACAGATAATTATTACGCCACGCTGAATTCTGCGGTTTTTACGGATGGATCATTTGTTTACATTCCCAAAGGTGTTCGCTGTCCCATGGAACTCTCGACCTATTTCCGAATCAATGAAGCCAATACTGGGCAATTCGAGCGAACTTTAATTATCGCTGATGAAGGAAGTTATGTGAGCTATTTGGAAGGATGCACCGCACCGCAAAGAGATGAAAACCAGCTTCATGCAGCCGTGGTAGAATTGGTGGCTCACAAAGATGCAACCATCAAATATTCCACGGTCCAAAACTGGTATCCGGGACATCCGGAGACGGGCAAAGGTGGCATCTATAATTTCGTTACAAAGCGTGGAATCTGTTCGGGTGATAATTCACGCATTTCTTGGACCCAAGTGGAAACAGGATCTGCAGTCACATGGAAATATCCATCCTGTATTTTGAAAGGTGATAATTCTGTTGGGGAATTTTATTCTGTGGCCGTGACAAATAATTACCAACAGGCGGATACGGGCACAAAAATGATTCACATCGGAAAAAATACAAAAAGCACCATTATTTCGAAAGGCATCTCTGCTGGTCAAGGTCAACAAACTTATCGTGGTGAAGTCAAAATTATGAAAGGGGCGGAAAATGCCCGCAATTTTTCTCAATGCGATTCAATTTTGATCGGAGATAAATGCGGAGCACATACTTTCCCTTATATTGATGTTCGGAATCCATCGGCACAAATGGAGCACGAAGCAACTACATCCAATATTGGAGAAGATCAGCTATTCTATTGCAACCAACGAGGGCTTTCTACAGAAAATGCCGTCTCAATGATTGTGAACGGTTTTTGCAAGGATGTATTCAAGGAATTGCCCATGGAATTTGCCGTGGAAGCAACCAAACTTATGGAAGTGACTTTGGAAGGAAGTGTGGGGTAAAAATAAAAGTGTTTCAATTTTCATGTGTTAATGTGTTCCAAGATTCGTGCTTCTTAACACTGACCATTTTATCCACAATCAATTTTTCAAATTAATTCTATAATTACGTTTTACATAATTAGAAACAACTCCACTATTCATTTACAACCATGCTAAAAATTAAAAACCTCCACGCCGGTGTTGACGGCAAAGAAATCTTGAAAGGGCTCAACCTATCCATTAAAGCCGGTGAAATGCACGCTATAATGGGACGAAACGGTTCAGGGAAAAGTACCTTGGCCAATGTGATCACGGGTCGGGAAAGCTACAATGTTTCAAAAGGGGATGTCCTATTTAATAACGAATCCATTTTAGATTGGTCTCCGGAAGCTCGTTCTTTGGCCGGCATTTTTATGTCATTCCAATATCCGATAGTGATTCCCGGGGTCAATAATACTTATTTTCTAAAAGCTGCCCTGAATGCCAAACGGAAACACACAGGCGAAAAGGCATTAGATGCAGCCGGATTTTTGAAACTCATCAAAGAAAAATTGAATGAGGTTGACATGGATCCAAAATATCTGCAACGCGCTGTGAATGAAGGATTTTCGGGTGGTGAGAAAAAACGAAACGAAATCCTGCAAATGCTCACATTAGAACCCAAGTTGGCCATATTGGATGAGACCGATTCAGGTCTGGATATTGATGCATTAAAAATTGTGGCAGATGGCGTGAATAATTTCCGAAACGCTGATCGATCTTTTCTTGTGATCACCCATTATCAGCGTCTTTTAAAATATATTGAGCCGGATTTTGTTCATGTATTGATTGATGGACAAATTGTGAAATCCGGCGGAAAAGAGTTGGCATTAGAACTGGATGAAAAAGGGTACGGCTGGCTGGAATCATGAATCTTTCCAATTTCCAAACTGAATTTGACAAAATGATAAACCGGGACTATTTCTCGGATAAAGTTCATCCCATGAGACAGGAAGCCTTCTCAAAATTTTTGGAATTTGGATTGCCAACAAAAAAGTGGGAAGACTGGCGATTCACAAATTTATCATCCATATCAAAAGGGGAATTCCGATTATCTGAAATTCAAGACTCGCCAAAAGGGAATATTGATATTTCCCAATACGATATGAATGATTTAGAAACGATTGTCATTTACAATGGACATTATCAAGAAGCGATGTCATCCATTCCAAATGGTGTTCAACTTTTATCAGGTTCTGACTTTCTGGAAAAAACAAATTGGGAATTCAATTCGCCTGAAACATCTCCCTTTGATCTCCTAAATACAGCATTCATGGATAGCGGAATGTCTATTGTTGTTGACCAAAATGTTGAAGTGAAAAAACCAATTCGGATGCTATTTATTTCTTCCGGTTTAGAAAGTCTCATGGTAACACCCCGATTTCATATTGATTTAGGTGAATCCAGTTCATTTACATTTGTGGAACATCATGTTGGAGAATCCACTTCCTTTTTTCAAAATGAATCGGTCTTTATTACTCTAGGGCAAAATGCCCAATTGGATCATATTCGGATCCAATCCAATTCACCATCAACCGTGAATATGGCGAATCTTCATGTAAAACAAGAGCGCAACAGCACCTACTCCTTCTTCCAGTATGCCGATGGTGGGAAACTGGGTCGCTTAAATATCCATGTGGATTTAGAGGGTGAAGGCGCAGATTGCTCCTTGAATGGATTAGCATTGTCCAACGACCATCAACATATAGATAATCATATTATTACAGATCATCTGGTACCACATTGTACCAGTTCACAAAATTTCAAAACGGTTCTACAAGATAAGTCTTCCGGCGTCTTCAATGGGAGAACAATTGTAAGAAAAGATGCGCAAAAAACCGATTCGAGTCAATCGAATAAGAATCTTTTATTGTCTGAAAATGCCTTAATGAATTCTAATCCACAGCTCGAAATTTATGCAGATGACGTAAAATGTGCCCACGGTTCATCAACCGGCGCTTTAAATCAGGATGCCTTGTTTTATCTTCGTTCTCGGGGATTGGATATCTTGTCTGCGAAAGCATTAATGGTTCGAGGATTTGCCACTGAATTATTGGATAGAGTGAATCATGAATCCATCCGAGAATTCATTACCCAGCGATTTGATCAATGGTTAACAGAGAATACGACTTCGGATAATTCACTATCAAGGTAATAACCTAAATTAGTATTGGAATAATAATGGAAAGAAAAATCGTATCAGAAATTAATTATGTAAAACGTAAATATGTAATGGGTACCCTTTACGTTTTATCATCTGTATCATTTTCGGTCGATGGTTTAAATATAATTTTGTTTTCATAACTGATGATTAATCTGACTTCAAAATGACTATCCAAGAAAATTTAAACGAATTAAATGAACTTTTTTCCATTTTTGATAATCCGAGGGACAAGTTCATTCAACTCATGGATATGGCAAAAGAGCTGGGCGGTTTAACCGAATCAGAGAAAATTGAAACGAATAAAATTTATGGCTGCACGTCCCAAGCTTGGGTGGTGGGCGCAGAAAATATTGATGGTACTTTTTCATTCAAAACGGATTCTGATGCTATGATTGTTAAAGGACTTTTAGGGTTATTGGAAAAAATATTTAATGGGCAAAATTCGGAAAATATTTTATTAATTCAGAGTTCCGATATTTTGGATTCAATAGGTTTGGACGGTGCTGTAACAAACCAAAGAACCAATGGATTCTCCAGCGCCATAGAAAAAATTAAAGGACTTGTCAAATGAATCAAGTACCAAACGAATCAATCCGGTTATTAAGAGATGTGGATGCCTATATGGTTCCATCCGGAGATGAAGTAAAATTGTTGGCTGGAAACCTCGTTCGGGTCACGCAAGCATTGGGCGGGAATTACACCATTCTCATGAATGGAAATATGGTACAAATCACAGCTGAAAATGCCGATGCACTTGGATTTGACACACCAAACAAACCTGACTCCCAAGTGCCAAAAGGTGATTTGGAAAACCAAATTTGGGATCAACTCAAAACATGCTACGATCCGGAAATTCCTATTAATATTGTTGAACTTGGACTCATTTATGGTTTAGATATTTCTGATATTGATGATGGGAAAAAAGTACATATCAAAATGACTTTGACCGCACCCGGATGTGGAATGGGACCTGTCATCGCTGGTGAAGTGGATCGTAAAGTAAATGGATTGGAAAGTGTTGAAAATGTACATGTAGAATTGGTATGGGAACCCCAATGGAACCGAGACATGATGAGTGAAGCGGCTCAACTTGAACTGGGAATGTTTTAGGATTATAATTGCCACGAAGATCGCGAAGTCACGCTAATTATTATTAAAAAAGTTCTTATTAAAAACCAAAATTGAAAATGAAAACAGATCGAGTTATTTGATGAAAAATAAACCCTTTGTGTTTATTGGTGAGCTTTGCGGCTAAATAAATGGGTTACTCACCTCAAAAGATTAAAAATGATTTCCCAATTTTTACCGATTCAGATTTGGTGTATTTGGATAATGCGGCTACATCGCAAAAACCACAATCTGTTTTGGATGCGGTTTATTCAATGTATAAAGAAGCCAATGCCAACGTCCACCGCGCCCTTTATTCTTTGGGAAGTGAAGCCACAGAACGGTTTGAGAATTCCCGGAAAAAAGTGGCCAATTTTATTGGTGCTGATTCAAAAGAAATAATTTTTACGAGTGGAACGACTGAATCCATTAATCTGTTGGCTCGCTCTCTTGGAAATACCTTAAAGCCAGGAGATGAGATATTGATTTCTGAAATGGAACATCATTCCAATATTGTTCCCTGGCAAATGGCAGCACAACGAACTGGCGCCACCTTAAAATATTTATCCATCACAGATACAGGTGAATTGGATCTCACAAATCCTGAGAATTATTTCACGTCGAATACAAAAATTGTATCCTTAACCCACATGTCCAATGTTTTAGGAACAATTAACCCCATAAAATATTTGGCTAAATTGGCCCATGATGTTGGTGCAATCCTCATCGTGGATGGCGCACAAGGTGCTTCCCACATCCCTGTAAATATAAAAGAATTAGACTGTGATTTTTATGCTTTTTCAGGACATAAAATGTTGGGACCAACGGGTATTGGCGTTTTGTGGGGAAAAACGGAATTGTTAGAAGAAATGGAGCCTTTTATGGGCGGCGGTGAAATGATAAATACCGTTACCATGGAATCATCTACCTGGAATGATATTCCCTACAAATTTGAAGCGGGTACACCAAATTTTGCTCAAGCGGTTGGCTTGGGGGCAGCCATTGATTATTTAGAAAATATTGGGATGAATGAGATAGCCGATCATGAGAATACTTTAACTCAATATGCCATGAACAAATTGAACAATGTCGATGGGTTAAGGATTCATGGTTCTGCAAAAGATCGAGGCGGTGTAATCAGTTTTAATGTGGATGGGATTCATCCCCACGATTTAGCACAATTTTTAAATGAAGATAATATTGCGATTCGGGTGGGACACCATTGCGCACAACCCTTGCTTAAAAAATTAGGCGAAACAGCTACGGCAAGAATGAGTTTTTATATTTATAATGACGAATCGGATGTGGATAAATTTTGTACATCATTGGAAGCAATTAAGAGCTACTTTTAACCTTTGTCATTCCGGGCTTAACACAGAATCCAGTTACCATGATAAATATGACCCAACCAGTTGTGCATATTAATTTCCGCGATGAAAAATAATCAAAAGAAATCTAACAATATAAACATGTCAACTGAATCCATTAATTTAAACCAAAAATTCAAATTATTCTCCGATAATTGGTCTCCCAAGGTGATCGCAGAATTGAATGATTATCAAATCAAATTGATAAAAATTAATGGTGAATTCATTTGGCATTCGCATGATGACACAGATGAAGCATTTATTGTAATCAATGGAGAACTCACAATAAAATTCAGAGATGGAAAAGTAGATATAAAAAAAGGTGAAATGTTTATCGTTCCTAAAGGTGTCGAGCATAAACCAATTGCAAAAAATGAATGCCAAATTATGGTCATAGAGCCAAAAGGTGTTGTGAATACCGGTGATAAGAAAAGTGATTTAACGGCAAAAAATAATGTGTGGATATAAATTCACTCATCCAAGGCGGGTATAAAGCCAAGTATGATAACAATCTTTACATGATTTTACCTACATTTGTATTTCCGGAAATTGCGAAGTAATTATCATGCATTCATTTCTAATTTACTGGATGCCGGGTCAAGTCCGACATGACAACAAATTGTCAATAATTAATACAACTACTGTCATTCCGGAAATTGTGTAACAATTATCCGGAATCCAGTTACCATAAAAAACATGACCTATTATGTTTACATCTTGGCAAATAAAAGAAATGGAACATTATATACAGGTGTGACAAATAATTTAGAATATCGCATGTTTCAACATAAAAATAGAATTGGGAGTAAATTCACATCAAAATACAGTGTGGATATGCTCATGTATTATGAAGAAACAGATGATATTGGTGAATCAATACATCGAGAAAAACAATTAAAAAAATGGAAGCGCGCTTGGAAAATGTCATTGATCGAAGAATCGAATCCAAGTTGGAAAGATTTAGCAGAGGAATGGTTTGATTAATATTTCTGGATACCGGCTCAAAGACCGGTATGACAACAAGTGTTTAATCAGATCATCAATTTGTGATTCCATTTCTAATTTACTAGATGCCGGATCAAGTCCGGCATGACAGCATAATTTTATGAAAACAATTTTATTAGACGATTTTTTAGATGACGGAATAATCCGCGAGAAATCATTCCGAAAAATGATGGATGACCATGATTTCGACCAATACCAAAACGAGAAAGTCATCATAAAAGGATGTGCCAGCGTCATGGTGCCAACCTGGGCATATTTAATGTTAACGGCTCAACTCGCCCAAGTTGCAGATAAGATATATTATGGCGAGCCGCGCTATGCTGTGAAAGTATTTAATCGAAAAGAAAATTAAAATTGTGGAGATGGATTTGACATGAAAGATCGCGTAAGTTGGGAAAAATATTTTATGAATATTGCCACAGAAGTGGCCACCCGATCCACCTGTGATCGTAAGCATGTTGGGGCCGTCATCGTCCGAGAAAAAACGATCTTATCCACGGGATATAACGGCAGCATTAAGGGTCTTCCCCATTGTGATGAAGTGGGACACGAAATGGTGGATGGGCATTGTATTCGAACCACACACGCAGAAGCCAATGCAATCGCACAAGCTGCAAAAAATGGGGTTGGTATCAATAATTCAGAAATTTTTGTAACCGCTTCTCCCTGTTATAATTGCTTTAAACTCATTGCCAATGCAGGCATAAAAATAATTTACTATGATGAATTTTATCGGGATGACCGCATTATCAATCATGCGAAAGAAGCGGGCATTGAATTGATTCATTTGAGTTAAGAGTTAAATATAAAACACAAGTATTTCCTCACTTGTGTCCCAAAAATAAAAATTGATTTATATCATATGCGTACTTAATATTGTACCTAATAAGTAACGGAGTGTTATATGATTGCAGCGAACTACACTGAATTTCGCACTAAAATGAAAAATTATTTGGATGAAGTTGAAAAAAATAATGAAACTTTAATCATAAAAAGAGGAACAGGAAAAGGTGCCGTTCTGATTTCAATAGATGAATATAACTCTCTAATGGAAACGGGTCATTTATTGAGCACAAAATCAAATCGAGAACGATTATATGAATCAATACGACAAATGGAGAATGGTGATGGGGTTCAAAAAGAGCTTGTTGAACCGTAATGAAAATTATATTCACACCAATTTCTTGGAATGATTATACTTCTTGGTTAAAAAATGACAAAAAAATATTAAAAAAAATTAATCAACTTATAAAAGATATTCAACGAACACCCTTTGAAGGATTAGGTAAGCCGGAACCATTAAAATTTGATTTATCGGGATATTGGTCGAGAAGAATTACCCGCGAACATAGATTGGTTTACAAAATTCGGGGAAATGAATTATTGATTTACAGTTGTCGTTTTCACTATGATTAAGGGAATGCTTTGAAATACCTTACAAATAAAATTCGAGGAGATTCTCTCATGCGTAGATTCATTTTTATTCTGCTCCTGTTAAGCATGGGAAAATCTGAAATTTATGATGTTTCGATTCCGGAAAATGATACCGCTAGTTACAATTATGCGGACTTCCGGATGTGGGTAAATGATTCAACCGACACACTCCGGGGCATATACTGGTTCATGCATCCCAACAATGGCGACTCCCGAAATATTGTAACTGATTCGGCTTACCAAGCATTGGCCAGCAGTCAGGATTTTGCTCTCATGGGCGCCCATATTTTTAATATGCACATGAATACGGGCATCGGTGATGCAGTGATTGCCGCCATGGATTCTTTTGCTGTTTTGTTCCGCCACGATGAATTAGAATTTGTTCCCTTTTTCATCAACGGCTTTTCCTGGGGTGGACAGTTTGGGTATCATTTTACAAAATGGATCCCTGAAAGGATTGTTGGCTTTATTTCTCAAAAAGGTGGATTCCATAATACAGATCTAGCCGGAGATGCTATTGAAGTCCCGGGGCTCATGTTTGTAGGAGAAGATGATCTTCCTTATCGTATCGAAAATTTAACCGGTATCTTTTTAAATCATCGCCCATTGGGTGCAAAATGGATTCTGGCGATGGAGCAAGGTGCGGGACATTCCCAGATCACAGACCATCCATTTTTAAATTCATTTTTTAATACAGTAACGGATTTACGATTACCAGATTCCATAGACGTTTTTTCTCCCATTTCTTTAAATCCCATACCTGATTCTATTGGGTGGTTTGGAGATCAGGATTTTTGGACCATTGGTTCCGCAGAATGTTATGAAGGTATTGTTGATTCTTCCTCGTGGTTCTCCTCAAGAAATATTGGAGAACGGTGGCAAAATTTTGTTTCGGAAGGATGGATTTCAGATACCAGTAATTGTGATGGATCTATTAGCACGGATATTCGCGTTCCAGCTGAATGGGAAGAACAGGCGGCGGTTTGGCTCCAGTGGCCACTACAATTTGAACATTGGATGCGCCCGGAAATGGCTGCAACAATCGTTGCGATTCAAAATTATGAACCGGTTCATCTCATCGTTGAAAATGAAAATCATCAGTCACAGGCGGAAACCCAAATTCAAAATCATGGCGGTAATTTCTTGAATATTACATTTCATATTCAGCCCCACAATAATGCCTGGTTAAGAGATAATGGACCTTTGTATGTGGAGCAAGATGGGAGTATAATTATCCATGATATGGGATTCGATGCCTGGGGCGGTCTCGTGGAAGATTATGAAGAAGATGATATTATTCCATCCGTCATGGGACAGTGGTTAAATCTTCCTGTGGAACCAATTGATTTCATCATGGAACGGGGAAATTTAGAATTCAATGGCGACGGAACCTTGATTACAAACTGGGATTGTTGGGCAGACCGGAATCCGAATCTTGATCAGGATGTTTTAGAAATTTATTTAAGAAATATTTGGGGATTGGACCAGATTGTTTGGACCTATGGACATTCCGAATGGGATGTAACCACCGGACATATCGATGGTGTGGCTCGATTTGTGAACGATTCCACCGTTGTTGTGGGAGAATTCACAGATAGCTCTGATGAAGATGCCTGGTATTATGATTCTGCTGCAGTTGTAATCGAGAATGCCGGATTCAATGTTGTGCGCATCGATATGCCCGGATATATCCAATATTACGGATTTACGATTCCGGCAATTTATTTAAATTGGGTTCAAATTAATGGCGCTATCATTGGGAATGCTTATAACGTATCGGAATGGGATATTTCAGCCCAAAATTCTTTGGAAGCGTTATTCCCCGACCATGAGGTAATCTTACTCTACACGCCGGAAGTGAATATTTCAGGGGGTGGAATTCATTGTATCACCAATGATCAACCGAGCCAAATTATTCTCGCTTCTGATAAAGACAAGCCAATTCCAACAAAATTCGCACTTCATCTTCCCTACCCCAATCCATTCAATCCAATAACCACGATCCGGTTTAATATTGCTGTAGAGACGTTGCCCCGAAATAATCGGGATCGTGGACATGCAACGTCTCTACAAATATTTAACATTACCGGACGATTGGTTGAAACATTAATGGATGGGAAAATGGTAGCGGGTAAGCATGAAATTCAATGGGATGCATCTAACCATTCCAGTGGGATTTATTTCGCTGAATTGGTTTCCGGAGAAAATCGATCTGTGCAAAAATTAGTTTTGTTAAAATAATTGAATGGATAATCCTGCACTTACTCTCGGACTTGCAATGGCTTTGGGAATGCTCTCTCAGGTCATCGCCCGGAAATTTCGTCTTCCCGGAATTGTGGTTCTTCTTGCGGCTGGAGTTTTATTCGGGCCTGATGGATTCAATTGGATTCTGCCTGAATCATTAGGGTCTGCTCTCCATATTATCGTTGGTTTTGCTGTGGCAGTCATACTTTTTGAAGGCGGCATGAATCTTCGCATCAGCCGTATAAAACGGGAAGAATCGGTTATCCGGGGACTTATCACAATCGGTGCCCTCATTACCCTTGTGGGTGGAACCCTTTCTACCCTTTTATTTCTTGGTTGGGATTTCCGCACTTCCATCCTGTTTGGCACCTTAATTATTGTGACGGGTCCCACCGTTATTTCCCCTTTACTTAAACGGGTTCGCATCCACCATGGAGTAAGTACTGTCTTAGAAGCAGAAGGGATTTTGTTGGATGCCATTGGCGCCATAGTGGCTGTTGTCGCTTTGGAAATTGCATTAAGTCCCTCTGGATTATCATTGATCAAGGGTGTATTCCACATCATTTCTAGGCTGGCAGTTGGTACAATTTTGGGGATTATTGGGGGAGGCTTATTAACCCTTTTGTTCCGAATCAGGCGATTGGTTCCAGAAGGTTTGGAAAATGTTTTTATCTTAAGTTGGGTTTTTGCTTTATTTCAGATTGCCAATACGGTGAGTCCAGAAAGCGGAATAGCAGCCGTTACCGTCGCCGGGATGACCCTTGGAAATTCGAATACTTACATCCAACGTGAATTATTAGAGTTCAAAGAACAATTAACTGTACTTATGATTGGGATGCTTTTTATTCTATTGGCTGCAGATGTACGAATCACGGATATACAAATGCTAGGAATGAAAGGTGTCTTTACTGTACTCTTTTTGATGATTGTTATTCGCCCATTATCCGTTTTTGCTTCGACCGTAAATACCGATTTAGATACTCGCCACAAATTACTTTTATCATGGATTGCACCTCGCGGAATCGTGGCTGCAGCAGTGGCATCCCTTTTTGCATTCGAAATGAATCAACACGGCTATGATGGAACCCAACTAAGAGCTTTGGTATTTTTACTGATTACTATGACCGTTTTATCCGCTGGACTCACAGGTGGATGGGTTTCATCTCTTCTTGATCTCAGGCGAAAAAGTGAATCGGGTTGGATCATCCTGGGGGCTCACGAAGTGGCGCGACTCTTAGCACGATTGTTGAAGCAAGGAGGGAATGAAGTCATCTGCATTGATGAAGATCCCAATGCATGCCGATTGGCCGAGAATGAAGGGATCAAGGTTTTTTATGGAAATGCCCTGGGGGATAGAACATTACAACGTGCAGAACCGGACATCCGAAAAGGGATCATCGCCTTGAGTGGAAATGAAGAGGTGAATTTTATATTTTCTCAGCGAGCAAAACATTTGGGCAAAGGAATGATTATTTTGACCGGAATCAAACAAAAAGATAAGGGTATCACATCCAAAATGGTGTTGGATTCTGGAGGGCGAATCCCCTTTGGCCGACCGGTTGATATAGATCTTTGGTCTTCATGGATTCGGAAAGGAGATACAAAATATTCATCTTATGAAATGGGCGAGAATTTTAATTTCGAGCTTTCTGATCCTGCCATGGTGGGGCTCATTCTCCCAATTGTATCCGGACGTCTTGGCTCTTTGATTCCTGTGGATGATCATCTTAAAATTAAAAAAGGAGATTTTGTAACTTTTTTAATTAATACTAAAAAAGAAGATGAAGCAAATACGTGGTTAAAATTGAATGGATTTAGTCCGGGGAATGTATCAGGATCGGGATTGAGTTTATATAAGCAGTTACATACCTGAAGAAATGTTGAAGTAGTGGGGTGTTGGCTTAATGGAAAAATGGATGATTAGATGAATTTGGTAAAAAGTCAAAAAGCATACCAATAATCCCACTTTATAAAAGGGGCTGGGCTTGCTTGACGAAGCATTTGCGTAGTCAGGGCTTATCAAAAAACTGAATGCTTTTTGACTGATTCAAAATTATAAAGGTGATTGATTGTCTAATTGAGAGTTTCTCAAAATAGATTCATTTTTAAATCAAAGAAAAAATCTTTTCTTTTAAATCCATTGGATGAACGATCTCATCTGCGTGACCCTTTTCCTTTAGCCAATTCACCGTTTGAAATCCTGGAGATGTTTTTTCACCGGTATATTGCTCAATCACCCGTTTACCGGAAAAGCCGATATGGCCCGCATTAAACTCAAATAATCGTTTTCCTCGGCTTCCGACTCCAATTGCCACGCCGCCTAACGTGGGGTCAGTGATTAAGGTTATGACCGATAAGCCAGCTTGCTCCACTCTACTTATTGCCAAATGCGCTTTTGGAATACTCACCATGGATGAACATCCCTCATGCATTCTGGCTCCTCCTCCACATGCTTGGATAATCATAGGAACATTTTTTTCAATGGTGATTTGAGCAGCTCGCCAAATTTTCTCTCCGGTGCTCATGCAAAAAGATCCACCAAGAAACCCAAAATCCGTTGTGCAAACGACGACCTTTTTGCCTAATACTGTTCCGTCTCCGGTTATCATTGCACTCACCAATCCAGTCTTTATTCGGGTTTCAATTAATTTTTCATTATACCCAGGAAACCCTAGAATATCTTTATCTGCAATGAATTTTGTTTCTTCATGCTCAACAAAGGATTCTTCATCTACGAGCCATTGGATGTAATCCCAAGCGGATGGGCGTACATATCTCTGATTGCAGACATCACAAACATAATTATTTTTTTCCAATTCTGAAAAAATTACAGGATCATAAAAATGTTTACCGTTTTCATTATAACATTTTTTATGTCTTTTGATATAACCGCTGGGTTCCGGTTTTGGGATTCGAGAAACAGGACGACGGAAGGAATCCAATTCAGATTCATCCATTAGGTTCCAATGACCCATTTTATTCCATCTCTCGATTCTATCTTTTATAACGGCATTGCCGTTAGGGTCAGAATATTTGGAGACATATTTATTCAAAACTGTCTGAACCGATCTTTTTGTGTCTTCAGGATTAATATGAGCCGGACCATTTATTTCCGGAATTAATTCATCCACAATGCCATGTGTGAATCCTTCCCGGGAAGTGATCTGTGAAATTTCTGCTGCTTCATTGGCTCGAGATCGCGTATGAAATAAAATAGATGAGCATGCTTCGGGTGTAATCACTAAATAGGTGGAATGCTCTAGAGCCAGAGTTACATCCGTTCCGGTTAAAGCAATGGCACCGCCGGAGCATGCGCGATTAATAATAACAGAAATTGTGGGCACTTTTACGTCCGCCAATGCATGAATTGCATCTCCAATTCGCCATGCAATTCCATTCGCTTCGGATCGCTCAGTTGGGTCGGCTCCCGGTGTATCAATAAAAATAATTATGATTCGGCTTTCTTCTTCAGCAAGTTGAATTGCTTTTACAGCTCTTTCATAAGATGCAGGGACCGGCATACCATGATTCCATTTTTGAATTTGATCCGGATCCATCATGGCTTGCCGGATTTTTTCATAATTCGAAGAGGGTCCACTTTGTTGTCCCACTAACATAACCGGAATTCCAGACAAATCTGCTCGATGGGTTTGGATTAAACACGCGCCAAATTCATCCGATTTAAAACACGGATTTACATTTTCAAATATGGATAAATAATCTAAATATTTTGGACGTTCTGGATGAAAAGATAATTCGTACTTTTCATATTCGGAGAGGGTATCAATAGATTCCTGTGAGTAGGAAAAAGAATTGTTTTTTTCGAACGGGAATTGGAAATGTGTTTGGCTCATCTAACCTTTTTTAAATTACGGTAGAAATTCTCATGGGAGCCAATCATGATTAATGTTCGAGTTTCTGGATCAAAAGTATATGCCAGGAGAAAAAGGTCTTTTTTAATTTTAAATTTGTGGAAAAATACACCGGATAAATCACCCCTTTTCCTCTCGCCAATTGTGGGATCTTTTACGATGGCTTTTACTTGATCATCTAATTTCTGTTTATGATGTCTAAACAGTTTTTTAGCTTGTCGTTTGAACAGGGATGTTTGCTTTACCCTAATCTTCGGTGTCGGCAAAAACGTAATCCTCTATATCGTTACTTTGCACTTGTGCTAAACCGAGTAAAATATCCCGAATCATTTCATAATTCAAATCAGGATTCTCAACAGCGATTTGGCCGATCTTTGCCCAATACTCGATTTGCTTAGGTATAGAACGATGCTCCGCAGCAGCGACAGTTTTTGCTGACTTGACAAGTTCTCTATTGAGTTTTAATGCAACTTGACTCATAATTCAAATTCCTTATTTCTATTGGAATTTAAAACTAATAGTTGTGTTTATCAACTAAATGCAACCTTTAGTTTATAAGTCATAAACCAAATTTTCGGCGACAATATCAGCAACATCCTTTACGATGACTTCTTCACGGCCTTCTGGAGTCATGGGACCCAAGCCTTGCTTCATCATACCAAAACAGAAATTGCAACCTGTCACTACAGTGTCTGCTCCAGATTCAATCACTTGTTCCGCTCGAACCAAATGGGTGCGTCCTTTTGTTTCTTTTTTCCACCACAAAGCTCCACCGGCTCCACAACAAAGTGTATTTCGACCACTTTCATCCATTTCCTGAAAATCTGAAGAAGCGGCCTTGATCGCTGTTCGCGGTTCATCTACAATATCTAACATTCGGGATAAATTACACGGATCATGATAAGTTACTTTTCCGCTTTCGCCCATTTTGACCTTAATCTTCCCCTCATCTATCAACCGACCAATGACCTGCGTATGGTGTTCAACCGTATAATTGATTTGGTCATATTGGCTGTACTCTTTTCCAAGATTCAATGCACAATGCGGGCAGAGTGTAACCACTTTCTTTGTTTCAGATAATTGTTCAAGATTATGTTCTCGGAGCATAGTATAGGTCAACTTATCTCCCAAACGATTCGCCGGATCTCCGGAACATTGTTCTTCAGCCAAAACGCCATAAGTCACACCAGCAACATCCAGGATTTTGGTAAAATTTTCTACGGATTTATTAAAATTGGGATCTAATCCGTGGCGGGCAAAACATCCGAGCCAAAGGACATATTCTTTGTCGGCAGTAAAAACTGGAAATGAATCTGCAAACGGACTTGAAGAAGCACCCTCAGTATTTCCCGTTTCTTGTAAATTGGTAAATAATTTCTGATATTCCTGGGGCACTCGTCCTTCCACCAGAACTTCCAAGCGTCTAATCTCATCTGATTTTTCCACATGATTCCCAACGGGACAAACTTCTGTACAAGCTTGACACGTGGTACATTCCCATCCAGCTTCAATATTAATTTGATCTAAAACTGAAACATCTTTTCCATCTAAAAGTGGTTGGCGAAGATCCATGATAAAATGATGTTTCGGGTCTAAAATTCCACCCCCACGATTTGCAGGGCACACATCTGTGCAACGACCACATTCTACACAAGAAAAAATATCTAAAGCCTGATTCTTAGTTAGCTTTGTCAAATCGTTTAGCATGGCGTCTAATTCATCTTCATCCCCTTCCAAATCAATATGGACAGGTGTGTGGTCGGGTTGAGAGAAAGAACGAAAGAATATATTGAATGGCCCCAAAACTAAATGGAGATGTTTACTTCGAGGAATGAGATACATAAAGGCTAAAATAATAACACTATGGACCCACCAATTAATTTTCCAAACCAACGGTGAAAGACCGGTTTCACCATAAATATAAGTCCCCATTAAGACCACAATAAATACAGCAACCAATCCGGAAGTCGGTGACATCCCCCCCAAAGCTTTTGGACGTGTAATAAATCTGCGATAGGCAAGCGATACAATTCCAAAGATCACCAGAATAGCAAATGGAATAACTATATAAGAATAAGCGTGGTGTGCAGATTCGGACATGATTGGTTTATAAAAACCAATTGCAAAATGGTCAATAGTTACCAATCCAAATACAAGAAATCCCCAGAAAACTAATGCATGCATTAACCCGGGGAATGGACGTTCTCGTATAACTTTTTCGTGAAGGAAAACTTCTCTAAATACACGAAAAAGACGCTCAGGAATTCGATCAAAAGGAAATGAGCCCGTCCCTTTATTAACAATTGCTACCCTTCGAAAAACTTCATATCCAAATGACCCCAGTGAAGCAAGGGTCAATCCGGCAAGAATTACTTTTTCAATGATAGAAAAATGCATGATTGATTCAGATCAACTTTGAAGCGCTTCAATGAGTTTCGGGACAATTTCCAAAACATCACCTACAACTGCATAGTCCGCAATTTCAAAAATAGGAGCTTCAGGGTCTTTATTAATAGCTAAAATATTTTTAGATCCTTTCATGCCAACTACATGTTGGATTGCACCCGAAATTCCAAGAGAGAAATAAAGTTTAGGTGCAACATTATGCCCAGAACTTCCTACCTGTCGGAATGGCTCTACCCAACCCGAATCCACAACGGGACGACTTGCCGAAACTTCAGCCCCTAACACCTTTGCCAAATCAAAAGCTAAAGATACATTTTCTTCTTTTTCTATTCCCCGACCGACAGAAACAATTAATTCTGCTGATTCCAAATCCACATCTCCAGTGGATTCCTGGAAGGGTTCTTCGGATTCAGCTCTTACGAGACTTGGGTCCAGATTGACTTCAAAGGATCTGGCAGAACAAGAACCAGACACCACAGACTCATCGCTGAAGGCAGCGGACTGAAAGCTCAAAATAATTTGATCAACATTCGTATTTACAGTCGCATTTAGCTTTGCATTCAAAACCTGTTTTGTATATCCGCCTTCAATAGAAATAATATCTGGAATAAAAGGAATATCCAATTTTGCACTGACACGAGGCATAAAATCACGGGTTTGATAAGAATGACCCGCAATAACCGTTTTGGGCGATTCCGAGTCAATGACTTGTCTAACAACTTCTGCATAGCCATCTGCATTATAAGATGAAACCAACTCATGATTTACCGTAATCACTTCCGTCAAATCTAAAGTAAATAATTCTGTAGCAAGTGCATCGGCATTGGCACCAATCGCTAAAGCTGATACGGATCCGCCAATTTGTTGGGCCCCTGCAATTGCTTCTTTACTCATGCGGTGAAGCGTCCCGCGATTATCTTCTAAAACAACTAAAATATCCATATTTATAAAACCTTTATATCTGATTTTAAAATTTCAATAATTCGAGCGACTGCAGTATCTGCATCCCCTTCAATAACTTCTGTCTGCTTCGATGTCTGCGGAACAAATACTTTTTCCATGAATTGAGTTTGAGCCCCCGACCGATGCTCGGCAGATGAAACACATTTAATCTCTTTTCTCTTTGCTCCCATGATGCCTTTGAGTGATGGATATCTTGGCGTATTGAGTCCGGATTGAATACTGATAGATGCTGGCAAGGGAAGTTTAACCCATTGAAACCATCCTGATTCTAATTCCCGTTTTACTCGGATTGAATCCCCTTGTACTTCTGTTTCCATGGCCAGGGTAGCAGTAGACATTCCTAACAATTCACCCAATAATACACCCGTTTGTCCCATCCCTGTATCATCGGATTGAAGTCCCGTAAGTATTAAATCAAAATTTTCTTCTTTTAATACAGATGAGAAACTTTTGGAATTTGAGAGAGGATCTGTTTCTATTTTCCCTTCTTCTTCAAGATGAATGCCACGGTCAGCGCCTTTTGCCAATCCCTCTTTAATGGTTTTTTTAACACGTTCAGGGCCCATGCTTACTATAACAACTTCACCCTCTCCAATTTTTTCTCTCAAGAGGAGCGCTTCTTCTATGGCAAACGAATCCGGTGGATTCATGACGAAAGAAACCTGACCTTCATCAATCCAAGTTTGATCACTTGAAAGCGGGAGCATTGACTCAGAGCTTGGTACTTGTTTGACTAATACTGCAATTTTCATTTACAATTCCTATTGGCATAAAATAAATATTTCTTATTAATTTAGATGGTGAATATAAATGGAAGATATAAGAGTCACCAACCGTCATGAATAATTTTTGGTTGTGGGTAACAGGAGAATTATTATTTATTCTCGGAAGCATAATTTTTCTTTATTCACTCTGGATTCTTTGGGGTAAGTGGAGTTTAAATAAATACAAAAAGAAGGATTAGTCCACATGCGAAAAATCATTGAATTATTCGTTTTGATGGTTTAGTTTTCCACGTTCGTTCTTCACGAATGAATGAATTACAATCCTAATAACATAATGGAGGAGCAATATGAATAAAATGCTCAGTATTTTTTTACCGCTTACTTTGATGACAGGTTTTCTGTTTTCACAAACCGTTGAGGGGAACTACGAATTAAACTATGTGACTGTACATTACACATACGAAATCCGTGATTCTTCCAGTGCTGAGGATGCTATAGCATCCTACGCAGTAACCGCATCCTGGCCCAGTTCTGAAAACGCTGTTTATACTCACACTTTGAGTGAGTACGAAACAGGCGATACGCTTGGAACAACCTTAATTCCCTTGGTCACACCGGAATTGTTAGCCTATGCTGGTTATCTATTAACAGGAGATCCAACTGCACCAGGTGTTGCCTTAAATATTGATTTTAATGATGACGGTACATTCACCATTAATGATGGGAGTACCTACCCGACCACGGAGACCATTAATTGTTCAACCACCGCAACCATCCCTGCTATCTCAGATGATGGTACTTGGGTAGGCACAACTGGTTTTTTTGATGCAACTAACACTGTATATACTTTTGGGTGGGGAATTTCCTTATCAGGTATTTTTGCCCAATTTGGCGCACCAGATCTGGTCAATGGTACCAATGGTGTAGACTATGGTGTAGGTACAGATATGGAAAACTGGGGAATGATGACGGTACATTATTCGGATGATACCCATTCACAACCTACCGATGTAGAAATCTACTGGGAAGCACATGACGGTGTTGCCAGTGGGAATGGTGTGGATGAGGATGGAGAATTTAATGGACATGTGGGTGTTCCAGTTGTGGACTCAGATACGACAACCATTCCTTATGTGTCCGGATTAGCATCTATGTTTGGTATTGATATTGTTTCTGTCACAGACTATCCCATGATTGGTGGGGAAGGCGTTGCCACTGATTCCATAAGTGTTGTAACAGGTGAAACAGTTTATGAAGGAGTTGTTGCTGCAAACTGGGGTTATTTATTTGACCCGCTTAGCACTGATGGTGAACCTTTCACTGGAGATGAACCTTTACAAGCAACCGGATACTTCTTCACATACAACTTTATGGAAGCTGTGGGATATTACACCTTAGTACTCCAGGGTATGTTGGGCGCAGGTGTTGATCTTCAATCTGCTATTACTGCTGCATCAGACTCGGTAGCATTTCTATATGTTAATTCCGATACATCAGCTGCAATTGGTGCAGGTGTAGGTGAATCATTATATAATGATTACGTTGCATGCCTAGGTGCCGGTGGTGGAGAAGCTTGTGATGCACTAATAGAAGCTGGTCCTACGATGACACTTGTTGCCGTTGCAGATATGTGTGAATCATGCTGGGTCAATGATTCAGATACGCTTTCCGGTTGGGAAGAGTATTATGGATATATGATTCCAACCCCTGGAAGACTCGTATTTGAAATTGATAATGTCTGTATTCCAGACAATACAACACAAAGGGTAAATCCAAAATTCTATAATACAGAAGTTGTATCTATTGATAAGGATGCACCTATTGCTGGCGAATTCAAATTACATGGTAACTATCCAAACCCATTTAATCCATCCACTTCAATTAAATATTCTACTGAGAAATTTTCTGACGTGACAGTAACAGTTTACTCCTTACTTGGTGAGGAAGTGGCTGTTCTCCAAAACGGGAAAATTGCAGCCGGAACCTATGATGTGAAATGGTATGGTCAGGATAAGTTTGGAAATAAAGTCCCAAGTGGTGTTTATTTCTATGAAGTTCGTTCAGACAATCGTACTGCTACAGGAAAAATGTTGTTACTGAAATAACATTTTTTACACACATTTATTAAAAATAAACTATCTAAACAGCCTCGTTTTACGGGGCTGTTTAGTATATAAGACAACCTAAATGAAAAAAATCACCCTATTCTCCCTTTTAATTGCAACGATAGTTCTCGCTCAAAAAGGCATAATTACAGGAAAGGTATCGGATGCAGCGAACGGGTCTCCCCTGATTGGAGCCAATGTTGTTTTGGAAGGTACATCCCAAGGAGCCGCTACAGATGGAGAAGGCAGATATACAATTTTACAAGTGGACGCTGGAGATTATTCCGTTATGGTTTCGTATATTGGATATCAGGTTTTAAAAGAAGATGCTATCGTCAAATATGGAGAAACTCTTTTATTGAATTTAGAACTCGAACCGAAAGTTATTCAGATGGAAACCTATGTGGTTACTGCCTCTAGACGACGGGAAAGAATCGAAGATGCACCCGCAGCAATATCCGTTATTTCAAAAGCGCAAATTCGAAGAGAAAGTAATACGAATCTAGGAGATTACTTAAAAGGGACTAAGGGGATAGACTTCACTCAGTCTGGTATTGATAGTTATAATATGACAGCACGCGGGTTTAATTCATCATTTAGCTCCCGCCTTTTAACTCTGACAGATGGTCGAATGGCTAATGTACCATCTCTCCGCCTTACTGCTTATAATGTGATTCCTGTGTCCTTTGAAGACGTAGAACAAATTGAAATTGTACTGGGACCAGCTTCGGCTCTTTATGGGCCCAATGCCCATAGTGGTGTTTTGAATATTGTAACATCTTCACCTATTCGAACTCAGGGCACAAGTATTAATATTCAAGGTGGCCTATTAAGTCAAAATGATACAGACCTCCTAAAAAAATTCACTTTTCGCACGGCTCATAAATATCGTGATATTGGTTTTAAAGTTTCAGGTGTGGCTCTTGCCGGACAAGATTGGACACATTATAATCCAGATGAATATGAAGGCCATGATCCTGCATTTATTGGGCGAGCAAATCAAATTCATGATAATCTGGATCGAGGAGGACTCTTGGCCGATGATTCGAATCCAATTTTTCTAGAATCCATGATCAATCAAGTCGATGGGGCAAATGAAACATGGATCGGCAACTATTGGGGAGATCATATTGAAACATATGGTGAAGAGGGTTCCCCAGTCATAACTCAAGACATGATAGATGACGCTGCAAGTGATGAATTCAATCGTTTTACCTTAGACAATGGAACCATTCTTTGGTTTGTGACCGCAGATAAAATTGGACATACCTATGCCGATGGAATTGACAATGATGGCAATGGTGCAATTGATGATGGAATTGATATTGGGGTGGATGATCGGATAGAATCCTGGTATGATGGAATTGACAATGATGGCGATGGACTTATCGATGAAGCGGATGAAATAGGAAACGCCTGGTTGGATCGATTTGGGAGTAATATCGAGGGTGTCCCCTATTTAACAATTATGGAATCTCCCGACTCCATCTGGTCTGTTTTGGACCCAACACATAAATATGGTTTCGGAAAATATAAATATGATTCAAATGGGAATATTGTTTTTGATACCAATGATAATGGAGAATATGATGATAATTGGGGTTCGAATGGTCAAGATGATGATAATGATTGGGGACCGTTTAAGGATGATTTGGGGAATGCATATCATACACCCACAGAACCTTTTGTAGACTTAAATGGCAATAATCAATATGATGAAGATGTTGGAGAACTATGGTCCGATTTCCTGAATACTTATTTTGATTATGGTCTAGATGGTATACCAAATACAGGCGATTATGGAGAAGGAAATGGTGTTTGGGATAGGGAAACATTTTCGGATGACAATGAAAATAATGTTTGGGATATTTTTTCATCTAACGATTTAGATGGTGATGGAATGCCCAGCGTAGGAGAAGTTGGTGTTGACGAATTTGACGAACGCGATTTTTCCATGAACTATGGATCTTTGAGTAATATTTATAAAGATGCTAATGATGATGGGATTGATGATTTCCCTGAATTTAAGGTACGGAATTATCGATATGATTTTCGACTGGATTGGGAACCGAATTCTGATTTGACTGTGAGTTTATCTCACGGGTTCGCTTGGGCACGAAATATTAATATCACTGGTATTGCCCGATATTTAGCAGATGGTTGGATCTACCGATATTATCAAGCTAAAATGCGGTATAAGAATTTCTTTTTTCAAACTTACTTGAATTCAAGTTATTCTGGAAATCCGGACCACCCAACCCGAAATCTTGCCACTGGAAGTATTATTTTCGACAGGTCTAAAAAATTTAGTGCACAATTACAGCATGTGAATGAATGGGATAATGGTGATCTCCGATTCGTCTGGGGCGTTGATTATTTTCTTACCCTTCCAGATACTCGAGGCACAATTTTATCTGATAAAAATTATACAGATTTAAGAGACAATAATGGTAATGGAGAGGCAGGATCCCCTTACATCTTTGATGATAAAAACGATAATACTTGGTACGATTCAGGTGAAAGGTTTACTCGCTGGTCTACAGAAAATGGTACAACAGGTGGAATCATAAAAGATTCGATAGGCGTGAACAGTGATGGGACCATATTATATGATGACGCTGTTCGAAATGCTATTGCAGACGGATTTGATAATGACGGCGATAGTGATGACTTTAATGATTTAAATGGAGATGGGATTCCAAATTATATCGATTTAGATAATAGCGGAGAATTTGAATTAGGCGAAACAGTTGAACCTGGCGTTCAATGGTTAGGTGAACAACGATTTATGGTTTATGCTGACGGAGTGGATAATGACGGCGACGGAAAGATAGACGAAAATATTGATGAAGGTATAGATGAAGCTTCCGAAGATAATCGATATACAGTGAATGAACTCGGCGCTTATTACCAGATTAATTGGAAATTTAGTAAAAAATGGGAATTCATTCAGGCTACGAGATTTGATATCCATGACCGTCTCACCAGTATGATAAAATTCAACAATCAAGGTTATGGAATGGGATATAATCCATTTGACTGGGAATTCGACTTTGGTCAAAAAGATGGACTTCAACTTTCACCAAAAATCGGGATCGTTTATCGTCCCAAACAGAATCAGAACTTCCGTCTCACCTGGGCAACTGCTTTTAACACGCCTACAAATCAGGCGTTATTTTTAGATATTTTTGTAACACGGGTCTCGATTTTTAAAGTTTATGCCCGTGGTGCCAGTGGGGGTTATATCTTTCCAAAAGATTCACTGGGAAACCCTTACTATTATAGCACTGAAGAATTCAAATATTTACCTGTCGATACCAGTGAAAGCATATTCTTCTATCCATCAACTGATCCAAAAATTCCAGGGTTCTTTGGCCAAAATGTTACTGACCTTCCAGAAATTGAAGCCGAAATCGTTAAGTCTTGGGAATTGGGATATAAAGGCAGATTGAACCAACGCATGTTTGGAACATTGGATATTTATACAAGCCACTACAGTAGTTTTGTAAGCCCTGTCACATTCATAACACCCATTGTAATAGAAAAATCCGTATTGGAAACTGATTATGATGGTGATAGCCTCATAAACACTATTGGTGATCTTGAAAACAATAATATCATCGACCAAGATGACTACGATGAAGCTTTCAATCATTGGCGTAGTGGCATAAAAGGTATAACTGCCATGGACACAATTCCCGGGTATACCCCACCTGTTGTGGTAGGCTATATTAATTATGGGGAAATAGATATGTGGGGATTTGATGCAAGCCTAACAACACTCATCAATCTTGAAATGTCTCTAGATCTAACCTATTCTCATTTAGGTATGACAGAATTTTATAATCCAATTACAAAAGCAAAAGACCCCGTGAATGCGCCACGGCATAAAGCAGGAATGAAATTTCAATATAATCCAAGGCGGTATCCATTTACAGCATCTTTAAACGCAAGATATGTGGATGGATTTAAATGGTCTTCCGGAATTTATTTTGGTAACATTAAACCTTATACAATTTTTGATCTTCATTTTGGATATGAAGTCAACCAATTTATGAAAGCGAATTTTACCATTTCTAATGTATTGAATCACCGACATACTGAGATAATCGGTGGACCATCTCTTGGACGAGTGATCCTCTTAAGACTTCAGACTAAATTTTAATATAAAAAAGCCCTTTAAAGGGCTTTTTTATGAAACTAAAGCAGGACAATTTAAGCCCTGAAAGCGGGGGAACTGCCAAAACTCATTTCCATTATCCTGCTATTAAATCCGAGACGTAAATTAGGTGGTGTCTCCACATCCATCAAGCAGATTATAATATTTCCATTGCAAATTATAGAACTAAATGATATTTCATTTTCTCGAATCCATTGATAAAAGGATCCTGATTTGGATCAATCAAACTTTGTCAAATTATGGTTTTGATTTTTTCATGCCTTTGATAACGAATGAGAATAATTGGATAATTCCTATTCTTTTACTTGTCATTTATTTAGGGCTAATCGGGGGGAAACGTGGACAAATTGCATTGGTATTAATGATTTTGGCAATAGGAATAACAGATTCATTTAGTTCTTATGTTTTAAAGCCCTATTTTGCCCGTATAAGGCCATCGTATACATTAATTGATTCCATTAACTTACTTGTTTCTAAAGGTGGGAAATGGAGTATGCCATCAAATCACGCTGGGAATATTTATGCCTTCGCAGTTATTATATCCTATTTTTATAAAAAGTGGAAATTCCCAATTTATTTTTTAGCTGGAATTGTAGCTTTATCACGGGTTTATGTGGGAGTACACTATCCTGCAGATGTACTTGTAGGTGGATTATTGGGCTATCTGGTATCTTGGACTATTCTCACGCTGTGGGTAATTTTAAAAATGCGAGAATTAAAACGTGGGAAAATGTGGGTATGGTACGAAAAAGAGTACCCGAATAACATCTGTTAATTCGGAAGTACGTCTTTAGGTGGTTTCATACCAAAAGGTGAAAATCCTTCATTCCGATTTGGCATTGTAATTTCACCGTGTTTTGCTTCAAATTTCTTAATATTATCATTTAAAGCACCCAGGAAAGCTTTTGCGTGTTGCGGTGCCATAATAATTCTAGAATGAACCTTAGCTTTCGGCACGCCCGGAAGAATTCGTGTGAAATCAAGAACAAATTCAGCCGTTGAATGAGTCACAACAACAAAATTTGCATATTCTCCAGAACTTATTTTTTCATCCAATTCGATATTAATCTGCTGGATTTTCTTTTTATCATTATCCATGGTTAGGTACCTATCTTCCAGATTTCAATTTTGAATCCCTTTCATTGAATTCTTCCCAGTCATCATTTATTCCATCAAACTGGGTATAATCTTTAATGCCTTCATTTTCTTCAACATTTTTGGGGTGAAGTTCATTTTCATAAATATTAAAAAGATCTTTTTTCTTTTCATATTCACTTGGATCGCCCTCCTCCTCTTTTGTTTGATCTAAATCATCAATATCATCACTGTAAACTTCCGGATCAAAAAAATCTAAATTTTCTACAATACCATTCGCCATGAGGAATTCGAGAAAATCGAGATATTTTCTATTTTTCAGATCAACAGAACAATTAGGGCATTTCAGAGATTCTTTAAGATCAATCTCTTCAATTGTATTTTCGCATACAGGACAGATTAAGCCTTCAAGCATTTGTATTTCCTTCTAAAATCGGCGGTTAATATAATTGAGTGCATCCCTATCAGCAATACATTTACCGGGATAATAAATGCACTTAAATTCTTTATTAAAAGCTTTGCCATTATTAAAAATAAATTTCAAGAGAGACCCAATACCCGTTCTATCGTTTCATAATTATTTTCAAAAAATCCCGAAGATGACGGTTGGATCACCATTGTATAAAATTCTTCTGCAAAAGATGACTGAAATCCGATTTTAATCGGGATATCCAAATTAGCTGCTAAAAACATTAATGTTGGATTAATAGTTTGATTCATATCCACCAAAGCATCATAGTTGGTTGTTTTTATCCTATCTAAAACTGAAAATGATTTAAGGGTACCCCACCAATTAAGGTCATCATCAGAATAGGTAATAATATAAGGTTTCAAATTTTCTGGATAAAATGGTAATCCGTTTTGATGAATGACATACCGAATCTGACGGTTTTCATTCTCCATATCTCTTTTTACTAGATGAGCTACAACCTGTGCAGTCTCCTTTTCTGCTGGTAAAAGAAATAAAATGCTATTTGCTCCAGACCCACCCTGACCAATTTTGACAAGTTTTTCATGTTGTTTATTTTTTTTCAGGGTTGTCCACCACAGAAGCCATTTCATTCTCCATGGGATTTTCATACGAGAATATAGTAAGAGTAAAGCAAGGTTAAAACTCCTGTGAAGTGTTATCTATAATCGAATAAATTCAGGATTCGAATTCCAATGAATTATTTATTTTAATTAAAGAGACTTATTATTATGCCATTCAGTAAAAAATTATTATGGGGCGGACTCGGTTGGGTTATGGGTGGTCCAATTGGTGCTATTTTAGGATACGCTTTTGCATCCATGGGCGAAAATCAATCGGCACAATGGACCGGGGCAGCTAGAACCGGAGATGCTTACACCCAAACCAAATCTGCAGATTTTATAATTTCTATTCTCGTGCTCTTCGCCAAAGTCATGAAAGCAGATGGCCAACTTCTAAAATCTGAATTAGACTATATTAAGAAATTTCTTCTCCAGCAATTTGGGGCCCAACAAACCAATAAATTCATGGTTCTGTTTAAAGATATCCTAAAGCAGGAATATCCACTGAAAGATGTTTGTAGACAAATTCAACGTTCTATGGATCACCCAAGCCGATTAGAATTGATTCATGTCTTATTTGGATTATCAGCAGCTGATGGGCATGTTCATCCTGATGAAGTTCGTGTAATTCAAACAATTTCGAATTATTTAAATATTAATTTGCGAGATTATGAATCTATTAAAGCCATGTTCGCAAAGGATGAATCAGCGAATTATAAAATTCTTGAGTTAAGTAAATCAGCTTCTAACCAAGAGGTGAAAAAAGGATATCGTAAAATGGCAAATAAATATCACCCTGATAAAGTTGCGCATCTTGGAGTGGAATTACAGAATTTAGCTGAAGATAAATTCAAAGCTGTGAATGATGCATATCACCAAATAAAAAAAGATAGAGGCATGTCATGACAATAGAAGATGGAAGATGCAGGATTGTAAAAGTGGCAGTGGTAGAAGCCGTGGCAGTTGCAGTTTTCCATTCACCCTCTCATTTTTTACCCAAATTCCTAATCCAAATTCCAAATGACTATTACTAAAGAACAAGTTCTTCAGAAAATTCCTGAACAACCCGGACAATTTCCATTCACGCGTGGTATTTATTCGGAGATGTATAAACATCGTCTTTGGACCATGAGACAATACGCTGGATTTACATCTGCTGAAGAATCGAATTTTCGATATAAGTATTTATTAAATAATGGTGTCATGGGACTGTCGGTTGCATTCGACCTACCGACCCAAATAGGGTATGATTCAGACCATAATATGTCTCTGGGTGAAGTTGGGAAAGTAGGCGTTCCTATTTCAAGTTTAAAAAATATGGAAACACTTTTTCATGAGATTCCTTTGGATCAAGTATCCACATCCATGACCATTAATGCAACCGCTCCTATCCTTTTAGCATTTTATATTGTAGCAGCAGAAAAGCAAGGTGTATCTGCAGAGAAACTGCGAGGGACTATCCAAAACGATATTTTGAAAGAATATGTTGCTCGAGGCACTTATATTTATCCCCCAATAAAATCCATGCGATTGGTCACGGATGTATTTGAATTTTGCGCAAACCATGTTCCTAAATGGAATACAATTTCAATTTCTGGGTATCATATCCGAGAAGCAGGGAGTTCAGTTGAACAAGAGCTAGGTTTCACGTTCGCCGACGGAATAGCTTATGTTCAAGCCGCAATTAATAAAGGATTAGATCCTAATAATTTTGGTGCACGACTTTCATTCTTTTTTAATTCTCATAACGGATTTTTAGAAGAAGTTTCCAAATTCCGAGCTGCTCGAAAATTATGGGCCACCATCATGAAAGACCGTTTTGGAGTTACGAATAAAAAAGCACTCATGTGTCGCTTCCATGTCCAAACAGGTGGCTCTACTCTAACCGCTACCCAAATTGATAATAATGTTGTGCGAACTACGATACAAGCCCTCTCCGCTGTTCTGGGCGGAACTCAATCTCTCCATACCAACAGTCGGGATGAAGCCTTGTCCTTGCCGACAGATGAAGCTGTGAAATTAGCATTAAGAACGCAACAGATTATCGCCCACGAAAGTGGGATTTCTGAACATGTCGATCCATTTGGCGGTAGTTATGTTGTAGAAGAAATGACAGATAATTTTGTGAATGGCGCCACAAAAATTATTGAAACAATTGATCAAATGGGTGGCGCGATTTCTGCAATTGAGAATGGTTGGATCCAAGAAGAAATTTCACGCAGTGCATACGAATACCAAAAAAATATAGATTCAAAAAAGCAGATAATTGTTGGCGTGAATCAACATGAAGATCCTGAAGAAGTTGATCCTGAATTATTGGAAATTGACCCGCAAAAAGTCAATGCGCAAATTGAGTCTGTCACAACTCTGAAATCGTCTAGGAATAACATTCAGGTTTCTCAACAATTGAGCCGACTCAAAACAGCTGCCGAATCCGATAATAATGTAATGCCTATCATTATTGATTGTGTTAAAAATGACTGTACGCTGGGAGAAATTGCAGACACATTTCGATCGGTTTTTGGAGAACATCAGTCCCATTAATCTCCCGTGACACGAGCAGCTTCAATTATTTCTACTGTGCTTCATCCTATGATGGTGACACCGGCTACTTTTGGACTTCTTATATATACAGGGAATTCAATTCCTGAAAACGCGCACTTACTTTTTATCATCGCATTTTTCTTTTCAACAATTTTGGCTATTGCCACAGTCTATTATATGAAACAAAAAGGGATTGTGAGCAACATGGATGTTTCAATTCGAGAAGAACGTGTTCAGCCCTTAATCCTTGGGTCATTTTATTGCGGATTGGGATTCCTTTTATTAAAATATTTTAATGCACCTGCTCTCATCCAAGGTCTCATGTTTTGTTATGCTTTTAACACGGCTATCGTTTGGTTCATTACACGAAAATGGAAAATTTCAATTCATGCTATTGGTCTGAGTGGACCTTTAGTGGCTCTCTGGATTCATGGATTCCACTTCCCAGTATTCATGGGGATTGCCTTAGTTTTACTTTGCGTTTCCAGGGTGATTCTGAAAGCACACACCCCTGCACAAGTGATTGCTGGTGCAGGAATGGCAATGAGTCTTGCCTATATTGAATTAACACTTCTTTTTTTATAAAAATGATTTTTACAAACCTCATCCAAACCAATCTCCGAACAAAAATTTTTGGAGAAGAAATCGAATATTACCAACGTTTGGAATCCACCAACGAAGAAGCTTCGGAACTCATTGAAAATGGCGAAGCAACCCATGGTATGATAATCATCACTGATCATCAATTTAAAGGAAAGGGCCGAAGTGGGAATTCCTGGTTTATGAGCCCGAGTAAAGGGATTGCAATGTCACTCATTTTATTGGAATCACTTTCATTTAAAATCGCTAGATTAATTCCACTAGTCGCTGGAATTGCAATGGCAAAGACCCTCAATAATCGCGGATTTTCACCCAAACTGAAATGGCCAAATGATATTTTACTAGACAAAATAAAAGTGGGTGGTATATTATGCGAAAGTAAAATTTCCGGACAATCTGTAAATAGTATGGTTATTGGAATGGGACTCAATGTAAATGAGACTAAATTGGATTTTCCGGAAGATCTAAACGAATCTACCACTTCCCTTTCAATTGAGAGTGGTCATGCTCATCAGCGAGAGTTGATTGTAGCAATTTTTATTACTTATTTTGAACGCTGCTTTGAAATATTACAAAACTCTCCCGAAGAAATCATTTCAGAATGGACATCCTTTTGTGGACATTTAAATCAAAACGTTTCATTCCGATCCAAAGGTATTCTACAATCCGGTTTATTTAAAGGAATAGATAATTTCGGACAAGCACGAATCATGATCGATGGAAATGAGCGGATGTTTCCTTCTATTGTTTTAGACTAATTTCACATGATGAAGAAAAGTTTAATTATTTTCATTTTAATATTTAAAATCCTACCAGCTCAGGAATTGCCATATGGTGTACCAAATTATTTTGAATTGAGCCCAACTGGATCTTTTTACAAAATCAACCTTTCGGTTCCATCATTATTCCCAAATGATATTCTTAATTTGATTGAACCCATCCATTTTAAGTCTCATAAAATATATTTTTTGGAATTGAAATTGGAAAAAGTGGAAGCATTTCACTTTGAATTAATCAATTCTCTTTTTTCAGAAAATTTGACCCTTAATTTTATTGACCTGAATACCACCGGTTGGGTTGGTCCTTATACAAAAAATATCATTGTAAATAATTCACCTTTTATTTCGGGCCAAATGAAAACAGATCGAATTTTGATTGAAATAAGTATACCCATAGGCCAGGAACCCAAGTTCCCAATCCAAAAAATACTCCATCCAAAGAGACCCAAACATTTTGAACAACCCATCCCAATTCGTACACTACGATCTCGCGAATCTAATAATAAAATATTACTTTGTGGATATTGGCCTCCCTCGAATGAATGTATCCGACCCTTTAGTCGGAATGAGTTATTTAATCCAAATGGATGGATCGGTGAAAATTGGGAAGATAGTGGTTATGATATAGTTTCATTTTTTCCCAATTTTACACCACCGGATTGTGATAATTGTGGTCAAGGGAATGGGGATTTAGAAGTGGATTACCAAGACACTTCCGATGATTGGTGGAACATTGTAGATAGTATTAATCCTATTGCCATCATAACATTTAGTAGAGGATATATCGATTATAGCTGGGAAATGGAATGGAAATATTATAATTCCATAAACTGGGTTCCCGATTTTACACCACCCACTTTACCTACTCCGAGTCCTCCTGATTCAACTTGGCCTACAAATTCGCCACGCTTTTCATCTCTTCCGTTGGATTCAATCGTAGCTGCTATCGATTCAGCAAATCTTGGGCTCAACCCTTATATCGATTATTCAAATGGGGCAGGAAACTATTTATCTGAATTTCTAGGGTATCATGGCGTTTGGTATAAGGCACAAATGGATTCAGCGGATGTCCCATGCTACACCGTTGGACACGTTCATGTAGGCGGTCTTATCGGTTGGGAAACAGCTCATGAAGCAGCTAAAATAACCTTAAGAGAAGTAATAAAGGTTGTAGATGAATTCAAGGATCTTCCCGGAGATGTGAATGAAGATGGCGTGGTTTCAATCATGGATATGCTTTTGATTATTTCGCATATTCTTGGATATAATATTTTGAGCGAAAACGAGGAGGTTCTTGCTGACATAAATATTGATTCTGTAATTGATATTTATGACCTGATGCTAATCTCAAACATCATTTTAGATTTTAATTAATAAATCAAAATCGGTGTAAAGGTGACACCTTAATATTTATTTCAAACCCTTGAAATTTGTCCTTTAAATCCTTTTCCAGAGATTGGCAACACGCTACGATTTTCTTCTGACCCAGCCCCACTTTTACATTGATTCCCAATAAAATCACACGATGGTTATCTGTTTTAACAACACGAATATCATGGATATCTGTGATACGATCGTCAATGTCCCATTTCTGATTTAAAAAAGACTGAATATCTTGAACCATGGGATTTCCCGGTTGAACCGGATCCATGTGAACGGTGGGTTCTACACCCAATGCTTTTTCAAGTTGGTCTTCCACAACTTCAGAAATATCATGGGCAGCTGCTGTTGATTCTGATGCATCAATCTCCACATGAACACTAATAAACTTGTCATGCCCGTAGCTATGAATAGTAATATCGTGTGCACCTAACACGCCATCCACACCCAGGACTATCCGGCGAATGTCTTCAACTTCTTCTGATGTTGGTGGCTTTCCAATAAGGTCATCCACTGCATCTTTTGCAATTTCAATTCCTGTATATATTAAGAAAAGGGCAACACCCAATCCTGCCCACCCATCCACTACGATATAGCCATATTTTCCTGCAATTAATGCACCGACCACCAACAAACTAGAAAGTGCATCTGTACGATGATGCCATGCATCCGCATGGAGGGTTCCCGATGCAATTTTGGATGAGAGAAATTCAGCGTAACGGGCCGTGAACTCTTTTAAAATTATGGTCATTGAAAGAAGAATAATCATCCACCATTCAGAAGATACCAATTGTGGATTCTGGATTCTTTCGATGGATGCTTCAATAAATTCAATCCCTGCAACGCACAGTAATACAGCAATAATAAGGGTGGCAATATATTCTGCCCGACCATGACCATAAGGATGCTCAACATCTGCAGGCTTTTCTGACTCTTTAAATCCCCAGATGACCACCCCAGACGACACAACATCCGACAAGGTATGAACTGCATCAGCTATCACACTTACAGCCCCAACCATGAGCCCAATGGTTATTTTTAAAATAAATAAAATTATATTTACAAAGACCGAAACCCACCCCTGGAATACACCGATTTTTGTTCGGTAGATTTGGGCCGATTCTTTGGTATTCGGTACGAAGTGGTTCGTTAGGGATTCAAACATTTTTTTAATTATTCTGACTAGCTAGCTCTATTTTAGAGTTGTGTGACTTTTAAATTTAGGCTTAGAATTATGTAGATTCAAACTCACTATAAGTAATAATTGGCTTTAGCGAGACGTTGTAGCAATTAATAAAGAATAGAGACAGTTTACGTTTTGATGACATCAAAGCCATACGAGATGATGTTTTTATTGACAAAAATGATCTGAGTTATAAGAGCTTTATAAACGCCAATGAAATTCCAATTATCTTAAGTAAGCACAAAGAACTAGCTAAGGTAAAAGAAGTGTTCGACAAATGGAATGGAGACATGAAAACAGACAATAAACAAGCCACTGTATTTGCTTTAGCCATAATGCACATTTTTGATTATTTATCTGCTAATTATGCCTTATACAATAACACAATTCCTGAAATAGAGATATTTAATGCGTTTAATAATGCTCAAAAATTCCTGATGAAAAATTATAATACCTTGGAAGTTGAATTGGGCCGCGTTCAAAAGATTACCCGAGGGAATGTTGAATTTTCCATGTATGGGTGTGCAAATACACTTGCTTCAAGCGGTTTTTATGTGCCTCACAAAAAGGGACAATTGAAATGTGTTTTGGGGGATACTTTTATCTTCTTTGCTCAATATGGAAAAGATGGATTGGAAGAATTAAAAGCAATCAATGTTTTTGGCAATAGTAATAAACCCAGCAGTAAACATTATACTGATCAATTAGAAATGTTTGTGAATATGGAATTAAGATCAGTCGTTCTCGAAAATGATGCCATTAAAAAACAGGGAATAATGTACTACCCTCAATAAATTAGATTGTTCAAAATCATTTTTGACGATTAGGAGAGAATAGGAGTGCCAATAAGGGTGAAAAATCATAACCCAACCCAATCCAGTCATAACGTTGATGGCAAAGATTAGAATAGGAACTCGTAAGGAATGAGAATTACAAAAGAGCACAATGAGCGATAAAAAAAATCTCAAAATATTATCTCTTAACCTAGGATTATTAAATATTCAATTTTGTGGACTTTCTTTTTTTAAGCCGACAAAATACATCAATAAAAGATTGAAATATATTCCTAAAGAGATTATTAAAGCCAATTCTGACATTGTGGGCTTTCAAGAGATTTATAATAAAAAACACCAAGAATATGTTATTAATGAATTAAAAAGCAAATACCCTTACCACTTCTTAAAAAATGGGGAGGGATTAAAATTTGATAGTGGGCTGATGCTATTATCGAAATATCCTATTACGGATACTGCGTTTCATCCATTCAACGAAAACAGCTTCGATGAGAAAATATTTGTTAATAAAGGTTTTTTGAGTTGTGATATTTTTATAAAAGACTTTGGGGAAATCAATTTTAT
>Ga0207991_1000241_pt1 | contig 38793 bp, 27 predicted proteins | sample ETN07SmetaG_FD_185786 | JGI IMG/M metagenome (GOLD analysis project Ga0207991, IMG submission 185786) | Marine microbial and viral communities from oxygen minimum zone, Eastern Pacific Ocean - ETNP2014F14-07SV275 (SPAdes) (version 2) | ecosystem: Environmental > Aquatic > Marine > Oceanic ...
TAATAAATAATCATCTCCGTTGGAATCTACCAGTTCAATCCCGTTTTCCCCTAAAAGAGGATTTCCATCTCCGTCAAATCTTTGGAAATAGATGTCATTTGTCAATAGTCTTGGTTCCGACCAAAAACAACCTACACCATCATCAATACCGACCAAACTTCCATTTCTCATATCTTCTACAGGTGAAATTTCGACACCAGACGAATCCCACAAATTTTCAAACTGGTCATTTAATTTATTAATTCGCATCAGCCTGGGTGAGGATGAGGCATCGAAAGTCGCCACATAAAACCCTGACTCATTTTTTATTATGACGGGCAGCGTAATATTATCAGATGAAATGGTACTGAAAGAAAGTTGTTTTCCGTTTTCAATTTGTGTTTCGCTATTCGTTATTCGAGTTCCATAGATCTTCTTTGTTGCCCGATTATCTTCCCAAACCAAGAAAAAATCATCATCCCCATTTCTGAAATTAAGAGTGTATTTGATATCACCGTCAAGCCCTTCCATTGCGATTAATCCACCACTATCCCAAGACGGAGCATACCCTGACTCTAATTTTTGAACTTTCAGGTCAATACTTCCTGTTCTTTGGTCCGCATAGATCAAATACAATCCTGTGTCTACATTTCCAAGAATATTGGGCGAAAATTGGTATCCATTTGATTCAGAAATATTTACCGAGTTGGGAAAAGTAATACTACCATCCGAACCAATATTCTGGAACATGATCTCTACATCAGGAAATACGCCTAATTCATAAACTACATTTAAATCTCCATTATTCCCTGCAGAAAACCGCGTACTAAAATCATATCCATCTGCTAAATCAAGTTGTACACCATCGCCCCATTGAGTGTCACCATTTATATCAACCTTTTGAAAAAACTGATCCCCGTTTAAGGTATCGGCTCTTAAATCAGTCCAATTGATAAAAACTTCCCCAATGGCGCTCCTTTTTACGCGTGGAGATGTTTGAATAGCATCAAATTCAGAAACAGGTTTTGCTTCCGAAAATAGTGTACCCTCCGTGTTTACAAACTGGTAAAAAATCCTTGAATTTTCGTCACCACGCTTCCAGGTAACAAATGATTGATCATCATTGATATAAGTCACTCTCGGTTTCAATTCCTGATCTGATGTATTTGCGATGGGAATCCCATTTTCTGCAAATGTCATATACATATTCATATTCATCCGTTGACCATAAATATCTGCATTGGCGCCTTCCCGAAAATCTGCCCATGCGATAAATGCTTCATTGTTTCCGGCATATTCAATGGATTTTGCATTTTGGTTTCCGCCCTCAACCACAATAGGAACACCTGTTCCCGGCGAAAGTATATTATTCTCGTAGGAAACGTGGGTACCATAAATGTCATAATCAACGCCGCCTCTTTTATCCTGCCACGTGACAAAAACACCCCCGAGACTATCTGTGCACATATTGATGGTGATCTGTTTCCCTTCCACTTGCGCAAGGGCAACACCATTTTCATCCATAAGAAGGTTTCCATTACTATCCAAGTGTTGGATAAAAATATCACCCTCTGCATCAAACCGGTAATCTACCCAGGCAATGAAAACACCGCCATTTCCGTCTATGATGGACACAGGATCTTCCTGTCGACCCGGCAAGTCTGTGACAATTGCCCCTGTTTCTCCCCATAACATTTCACCATTCGGGTTGATCTTATGGGCAAAAATATTTCGCATGCCAAAGCGTGTATCCGACCAGACAAAAATGGCTTCTCCTGAATTGCCGGGTGAAACTGTACGGTACCATTCTATATGCACACCCTGGCGAATGGGAGCACCGTCATCAGAATCGAAGCCAGATGCAAATAAACTTGCAATGAATAAAGCAGGTATAATGACCTTTTTCATGTTATGAATTCCTAATAATTTGAAATCACCTTTCGATAAACTCAGGATGACTTTCTATTGTTCAATGGTTATGATCTGCAGCCCTTCCCGGGTACAGACTACTAATTTTTCTCCCCAGAATTGGGATTTATAAGTATATCCAATTGGAAATATTCCTTTTTCCTCTGGTGCAAATGGATCGGTCACATCATACAAAGCAATTCCTTTCGCACCCAATGATAAGGCTGCAACAACACCATAAACCGCAATGTGATCTACCGTAAGATCTTCAGCAAAACGAGATTGTATCATACCGGTTGGTAAAAGTTGTGTCCTACCACCAGAATCGATAAAATCCTGCCAAGGGATAAAAGTTGCCCCTGCATCGTCGCAAGAGGCAAACACACCCATTTGGCTTAACAATACCTGCTCCGCATTTCCTTCTGTATCGACACGCCCTATCAAGACCGGATCTGTACCCAATGAGTCAATTGAATAAAGTTCAACACCTAATTGATCCACGGCCATGGCGATATAAGTTTCACCATCCGAATCGATTCCTTGGGGTTTTCCAGGTGTATAGATCTCATCACCACCGTTAGGGGTCCACACGATAAATTCAATATTAAAAATAATTGTTGTATCAAGATCGTAAGTATGCCATTTCATGCCATCATCATTGTCGGCGGCATACATGATGAATTGATCATCGGCTAAAGGAAAAGAAACAAAGCCCTTTGTCCTTGCACTCATGATTGTATTGCGGTACGTAATATCAGAGTCACCGGTAGCATAATGGAAAATTTTAACATCTTCATTCGATTCCGATGCAAAGATCAAATTATTAAGTGGGTTGCGGCCAATGATAGAGACATCTTCAAATTCCAAGAAAGCACCACCTTCCACATAGCCGGCAAAGTAGCCAGACCGTGTTTGGTCTGAAAGATTCCACACCTGCACCCCAGCCTGACCAGCAGCAACATAACCTGTATTCCCTGCTATAGCAATATCCCGTGCGAATCCTTCCGTTTGCAATACACCCTTTATGGTTATTGACCATAGGTCTTCGGTATTGGGTTCGATACAGCCGGTAAAAATGCTTCCCAGCAAAATTGCATAAAGAAATAAAAGACAAGCACGGATGCTTGTCAAACTTTTAGTAACGATCATATATCAAATCCCATTCAATTTTGCACCAAAACTGTAATTGTTTAAAACTCTTCAAATCTGTCACCCAATCATAAGCTGATTCTGTTCTGCGAGTCCGATATCGCCCTGAAACAGTCACATTCAATGTTTCGGTTAAATTTTTCTCTATCCAAACATCATATTTGGTATCTAAATGGTTTCTTCCTGCATGGAGTGGATCATTGGGGTCCTCAGCATCATAGGATCTACTTTCTTGACGGATTGAAAATCCCACTTCATTAAGTCCATAAATTTTCTTTTGTATTTTTATGGGTATATACCACTCTATCGTTTCGTATGATCTATTAAAACTACTAGGTCTATTTGGAAGAAAATGAGACTGGCTTATGGCTCTTCCACGATCTACTTGAATTGAGACAATCCCAATTTTTCTAATTCGTTTATTCAGTTTGACTTTCAAATATAAAATATTGAGATCAAATTCATAAAAAGGCTTATCGTAATACCTTTGGAGATATCCTCCACCAAAATTAGCCCAAACTCGACGGCTTAACTTATTTGTAATACTTATGGATTGATTTCGATCGGTAAAGGCACAGGCTTCGAGTGATTTGGTACTTATATCTCGATTTACATAATGTCGAAGATAGAAGCTATCTAAATGACGAATCGAGTATTTAATATTTTTATAGGAGCCCCACCTATAAGTCGCATAAAATCCACCTGACAAATATTTTCGTTCAGGACTATGGTAATAATCAGCCCAATTAGCCGATCCACTTAATTGTAACTCTTTATGCCTCGATTCCCAAATAGATTTCTTTCCAGAAATACCCATGCGATATACAAAACTATCAAATGTTGACGCTCCACCCAAAAGGTCAATATTCATGGCAGCATCATTAAATTCATTTTGCGAAAAGCGCATAACGTTATTGTCGTACCCGCCAGAAATGCCAATGGTATACTCAATAGGTGTATTCGCCGACAGGCACGACAAAATTATCAATCTTAAAAATGTGTATTTTACTTGAATCATTAGTATAAGATAAAACGAGTCAGTACAGTTTTGTCCCTATCTGCAACTTCGACAGAATAGGTATGTATTCCTTTTGGAATAGATATTTCGCAAGACCGCCATTTTCCTGGGACTTTATCAAGTCGGCCAGAAATTTGTGATACTGATGATCTATTTGTATTGAAATAGAATGTCCCAATAACTTTTTTACCTTCCTTGACACGAAGGCGATAAGACTCTTCTTGACCCATAGACTCTGAAAATTCCAGTCGACTCATAATACGAAGCGTTTTCTTTCCCTGAGCTTTGATTTGAAGTGGAATTGAATAAGTGCATTCAAAGTAATCCACTTCTTTATTATCTGTAATAAGTTTTACAGAATTCTGGTGCACCATAGGAGATAGAATCTCTCTTTTCTTCCCCATAGTTTCGAATTCCTTTGATAAAACTCTAATCAGGACAGGGTATTTTAAGCCACTCCCTTCACCTATTTCTATTGTATGGATACCTTTATCCAAGTTAATAAAATAATTTCCTGAATGGGTATATCTGTGTTTCGGATGCTGAACAGATTTAATTGATTTTTGAACCCTGTAACGATGCTTAACATGAACAGTATCTTGACCATCTATTATAAGTTTATAGTTATAAGGATGGCTCTCTTTTTTCTTCCTGATAACGGGATATCGAGAAATGAATTCCAATCTTGCTGGACCTTGAACTGAATAATTGAGCCCATCGGATGTGATTGGATAGTAAAGCCGTCTTTTTGAATTAATGATCAAAATTTCTTTTTCTTCTCCATTCATACTGGGTTTTATGAGTTTTGCCTCCACAGGTGACAACATCACAATAACAAGTAGGCTGGAAAATATCTTAGAGTAAACTGTCTGGTTCATGTTGGACTAAATGTTCCTTAATCTTTCTTTTACTTTGAATACCTATACCAAATACACTTCCCCCTACAATCAATAAACATATTGTAGTCACAAGCAAATTATACCTTTCTTCAGCATATAAACTACCTGACCCTATTTCAGGTATAGGTATGGGTGCAAATGGCATATTAAACTGTCTTATTAATGGCCGAATATTTAGGATATGGAGCGCAGGTACATTTGCCTTTACAAATTTAGCCATCACACCTTCAATCCCTCCCGGTCTTACGATATTAGTCAAATCGGCTCGATTCACCACACCTGGTGGGAGCAGTTTGAGATTAAAACTTGTCCCTAAACTCGCAACACCACCCCCAACATTAATCACTGCATTATATTGTGAAATGGGTTGAATTGATTTAAATATATCCATTCGGTCTTGAATATTTTCGGCCAAACGATTACGATGAATAAGCGGAAGTTTATGAGACTCTATATTCTCCATGATCAATTTTCGACCCGCCGGCGATAATAATCGACCCATATCATTTCTACCCCCAATCGATGCTGCAATACTTCGAGCGGGAATTAATTTATTTTCATATAATATGGATTCCATATCCAACCATGTAAAATCAATATGGTTTGCGCCCCACTGAGATGCACCTATACTTGTAATAGCTACCGGATGGACCCCTAGGGCTTCACATGCATTCAAAATAGCCATATTTGCCCCAGGCATTGAGCCTGTCATGAGCAATGCAACAGTGTCACCATTCGATAAGTTTATTTGATACATTAGATCAACCATTGCCGCAGAAAAGTTAGGATCCAATGTCGTTAATTTCGCATCCAAGTCACCTTCATCTGTTGTTATAAGACTAAATGGGGATCCAATTAGACCGGTTTCATTTGGATCGTTTTCAATATCAACGAATACACTATTTTCCATTCTGAATTCTTTCAAAACATTCATTGATTTTTTCATCAATTCTGCCGCTTCAACTTTATCATTATAGGTTGGTGATATGTTGATAGTCTTCGAATTGATTGCAACCAGAAAGCAAATTAATGCCAATATAGACAATGCAACCAAAGTTGATTCTTTTTGAATAGCAGGGATAAATGGCTGTTTTTTATAATTATTCAAAAAGCACCCCACCAAATAATAACATAACAGCTAGTTTGACTAAAACAGCAGTAAGAATAACTACAGATAATGTCCGAGTTACACCTTGTCTATCCATCCAATTTGCAATGAGTCCGGGAATAATATTCCCAATCACTGCAACGGAGCCTATTTCTGCAGGCATAAATAAAAAATTTCGAGTGATATATCCGAAAAAGAAACCAAGGATTAATGCAAGTACAATTCGACGTTTTCCGTACAAAAACATTATATTTCCCAGACCTTGTATAATTCCCCATACAAGTATAGCAACTAAAAAAGTAATCACAACTTGAATTGGATGGTGTAAATATAATGCGATATACCCCGGTACAATAATCCCGCCGGCGGTGACTCCTAATGTTTCCGACAAAACGAGACTTAAAATGATTCCTAATCCAATACTAATTTCAACCATGGTGCCTGTACTTTGAAATTTGAGTTAAAATATCTTGACCAGATCCAACCTGATTCCCAATTGCATAAACCAAGGTATCGTGTGGCAAATCCATTATATGATTCACAACATTTTCTAATTTATCATTTAATCCAAAAATAATAATCTGTGTCCCCGGTGAATGGTAGTGAAGCCTTTGTAGTGTCGCACTAACCTTATCACCCCGCACAATAAAATGATCCGGTTTGATTCCCTCTAAAGTCAATTCGATCATTTGTCTCGTTCTCACAGGTCGATCATCCCTAGAATTAAAAAAGACACATGTTCCCCCTTCTGCTGGATATCGATCAATGACAAATTTCCAAATTTGAAGCGTTGAGACTGGGTCATTTGCTGCCATACCATTCACAAATTGAATCCGTTTTGCATCTTTATCCAAATTCCAAGCAATGAGAGCCCCAAGATCAGGCTGTACTTTGTGCATTCCCTCCAGAGCTAATTCTCTATCTACACCAACTTTTTTACATACGTCCAAAGCTACGGCCACATTGGCTGGATGCTCCATATATGTGAATTTATCTAGTTCTTCTTGAGTGACTTCTGCTTCATTCGACTGAATAAATTCAGACCCATTTTTCTTAGCTATTTCTTCGAGTATCAACGGTTTTTGGTCTTCCCCTGTAATGAGGGTCCCTCCAACCGGAATCGTGTTACAAAGTGAGTAAGCCACATCGTCTTCCGTGGGGCCCATTTCTTCTAAATGATCGGGTCGAACATTCGTAATAACACCAATTTGAGATTGCACCATTTGATGTTCTGCTATCCATTGATATTGAGGTTGAACTGCCATACATTCCATCACAACAGCATCTGGTTTTTCTCCGGCGAAATAATTGAGTAAGCGCACCTGCTCTCCGATTGAAGGTAATCTTAATCGATGAATTATTCTATCTTTGCCATCTGAATCAATGACTCTGGGTGCGGTGCCAGTAGTTTTTGCAAATGTACGAATCCCTGCTTCTCTTAATCCGGCAGCGACTAGGCGTGTTACACTAGATTTTCCACGTGTTCCATTAATATGAATTCGAAGTGGAATAGCGGCCAAGGACCGCATATGGTATTGAAATTCAATAATCCCGGCAACACATAAAGCAATCGCAAAGGCGCCAAGTACAATTAGAGGAATCATGGACATATTGAATTTCAGCTATCACTTTAGTTTACGAACCATACTCCATAATTAATTGAATTAGTCCAATCATATCCATGATATTCACCATCCCATCACTATTAATATCTGCAAAATATGGATTGACCAACCCTTCATGCCCCAGGATGAAATCAACTAAAAGGAGGATATCGAAAATATCGACACTTTCATCATAATTAACATCACCATGGAGACGGATATCACTGCCCCGTGTTGTGATCAGCAATGCAACACCATCCTCTAATTCCATTGCCGCAGGATGGTAGGTATCATTGAAAGTGTACTGTAAACCCTTTGTCATGGTATGGTCTTCAATCCCAACAGTACAATAGTTCCCGTGGATCTGGTCCCAACTATAGGCACCATAAGATGTATTATTGAAATCCATGTATTGCATCAGGATCTCACCATCACCTGTAGGCGTGATATAGTAACTTGGGTCCAGTAAAACTATTTGAAATGTTTCTGTAGAATTATTTTGATAGGTGCGAACTCTGGACCACTGGATATAAAATTTCTTTTGGACTTCATCATGCCAAGTATACACACGACCTTGACTTGTTAGTTTTAAGTCATCCCAAAAGGCAGCAATCATTGCACCCGGTCCGCCAACACCCGGGATTTGATAATTCCTAAAAGATTCTAGATCTGAATCTCCCATGGCAATCCATCCATTAGAACAAACACTAATTTCTTCATATTCCTGACCATAAAATCTAAAAACAAAAGGTATATTGATTGTTTCAACATCGTCCCCATTATTTCCAGAATCTGTTAAAGAACTTAAATGTGATCCACTACCCCCGTAACGACTATCTATTTCAACCCAAGAGTAAGATGGTGCAAGAAGATAGTTAATATCTCCGCTATCATAAATATAATAGCCATGAGCATCCGGTCCGACTGGATCATAAACGGTGGGTTCACCAATTTGAACATCAACAATAGAATTAGACTGGTACCCTTCTCCAGTTTCTATACTTACAATGAGATGGGCAATTGCACCCGGAATTGTTTCTTCAAGAGTAGATATCTCAAAATAATTATTTGAATTATAAGCCGAGCCACCATTTAATACTGAAGACCAAGTCCCTGTATTATCTAATATTTCAACAAATGGCGATGCACAGGTAATTGTACCTGTTACTGACGTTGCATTGGTGGTACCTATATTTTGAAGTTGAATTTTAATATAGGAAGATTCACCTGGTGTTAATATGTCACTTGCAGATCCAATAACATCTACATTGGAGGCAATAATGTTATTCCCTGCAACATCCACATTCACAATTCCAGTGGTTGTGGAACCACCCGATTCAATAAAAGTAATTGTAAGACCCAAATTTGTTCCTTCCTGCATTCCGTCTGTAAGGGTAATTAAATAGGGAGTAGAACCACCATTCGTATTACCCGAAGCGATATCTCCATAAGACACAGGATTGGTTACAACATCAATATTGTTATTTGTGGAAGAAATAGTACCTATTACACCAGTTGCATCATTTGATCCAAAATTTGTAGCACTGACATAAAGCTCGAGGGTTTCGCCTCCATTTGCAATACCATTTCCATTTCCAGATGAATTTCCTGAATTATCATCATCAATTGTAATTGTTGATTCCTCAACATTGATTGAAACACCCGGATCATAAATCTGAAATGAATTCTGGTATGGATAATGGTTCTTTTTGGTTACAGTAACCAAGACTTCACCTTCTTCGATCGAATTTATTGGTAACCGAACAAATCCATTTCCATTAGAATAACTTGATTCAATAATTTCATCCTCTTTATAAATAGTTACCCAAGCATCTTCAACAGGGCCGGCACCCTTTGATACGGTGATGTCGATATAATTTGTTCCCTTTGTAATTGCATAGGGATGGGAAACCGTAGTGATTTCCGGATAATCACTCCACATTTGAAGAGATGATTCTCCCATGAGATTATTCCAATGAGCGAAAATATTGCAAAAGTTGCTCGGGTTGCTTGGATAATTTTTATAAAGCATCATTTTCCCATACATCAGGGCAGCACCGACACTTTCAATTCCTTCAATCAAAGCACCGTAATAGAAGCCCATATCCACCACATTGTTAAACATGGTGTGCGTTCCCAATGTTGCTGTACCAATACTGACGACAGACCCTTTTGGATTTGCAGATGTCCCGGCACGAATGAATGATTCACTCAATGCTTCTCCACTCGCAAAAGACCCTGTTCCACACGTAATAACCGTTGCTACGGGTAGCATGAAACCATTATTGGTACTGTTTACATGACTGGAGTTAAATCCACTCACCCCATAATATCCCCGGTAATTGAAAAAGGACACACCTTCATTGATACCAGCCTGCATTTGGCTTGCGAATGATCCACCATAAACTGTGTTCACATCTTCAAAACCAACCAGGTCCATCATTTCATTGATGTGTTCATTAGAGATGATACACGAAATTCCGGAAGAAGACTGATCCCCAACTAAACACGCTCTCTGGAACCAGTTTTCATTCATGTACGGGGTTGATTCGTAATTCAGGGTTTTGCTAATAATTGTATTCAGATCAGAACTGGAATCAAATGAAAGTCGGCCTAGGAAAATCTCGGGGTATTGGTCCCCACCCTCTAATAATGAATAAGGGTGGTCCCCTTCCCCATTATAACTGCTCCACGAATCTATCCATGTAGGCACGTCATAACTTCCCTCAGCGTCTGCTACAATATTGACATGGACTGGCGGATTATCCCAGGTTTCATAAGCATTTTCAATATAATTTTTTAGGTTATTCCTGTTATTTACCACATTGGATGAAGAAATGTAATTCACCTCGTATCCCATCCGACGTTTCCAGTCCATTAATTCTTCAACTGTGGACAATAATCCACCAATATTATTTGGTAGAACATATAAAATGGCAGGGCGTTGGTATTCAACTTCATCACGGCTTAAAGATTCATAGTTTACAACCAACGATTCAAAAATGGGTTCAAATGCTCTAGATCTTTTCGCAGGAATAAAAGGCATTTCAATGGACCCATTCTCAATTAATTCAACTTCCGCACTATGTATAATGGTTAATTCTTCTGTTACTGGATTATATTGAAATGGTGTTAATGACACTTGAACCATGGTTAGGTCTCTCATTACACTTGGTTCGGAAATGGTTGCTATCTCAGAAGGAAATAATTCATTTCGTGAGTAGGATACACCTTTAATCCCTCTTTCAGGTTGATCAGCTTCCCATGATTCAAAAGGCAGAACTGATATATCTGAAACAGTTTCAGACTCTAATATAGTTACCTGTACTTGATACTTTTTACCCGGTTCAACAGCATAAAATGTATTGAGCGTTGGTAAAAATGGTTCACCCGGTTCTACCATAGAACCAGAATTCATTATTTCAGGTTTAATAAAAGAAATTCCATCAATAATCCGTTCGTTTAATTCAAAACCAGGATTTTTGAATTGGATTTTCATTTCGATCGATTCTGAAGTCACTTTGAAACCATTATACTTTATTTCGGCAAGCCGTTCACCTGCAAAGAGGAAAGTAAATGTTATTAAAAGGATTATCTGATTTCGTAATGTTGTCATATTTGCCTCTATTCGATGATCAATAAGTAGAAAAAACTCGGGTAATAAACACTGCCAATATAAATGCCTATCCCAGCAACTGCGAGAAATGGCGCAAGTGGTATTGCCCTATTTTTATCAAATTCTTTCATTAATGAAACGGCTATCCACGCAATTAGACTCAATAAAGATGCACTAAAAAGTGTCATTGCCATTCTAACGGGGCCAAGCCAAGCGCCCAATAAAATACCTAATTGAATATCGCCATATCCCATTCCCTGTCTTTTGGTGATAAACCATGTAATTCCCATTATTCCCCAAGGAATAATTGCACCAACAAAAATACCCCATAATGCAGATGATAAATATGTTAATCCTATTAAAACGCTAAGGAACGCAACTCCGACTCCAATCAAAATAAGTAGAAGTGGTATTTGAAAAGTGAAATAGTCAATCAAACCTATTCCAACCAGGATAGTTGAAATTAGAGAAAAGATAATCGCTTCATCCAATGGTAGATTTAAAAAAGCCCACATCCATAAAATGACACTGGTGAGCTCTAATATAATATTTTGATTTCTAATTTGAAATTCTTTGATATTTAACCAATTAATCGTCCATTTTATGCCATACCCTAGGGATAGTCCACATACAATTGGAATCACGAAATACAACACTATAACCCCGACTGTAATGCTGATCCCAAATGAAATACAGGTAAATAGGTTAAAACAACCATAATGGCTATAACAGCACCCACAAGCAGGATTAATAAAGGCTCAATTAAAGTGGTCATTCTTTCGACCAAAGCATCAACTTGTTTTTGATAATAGTCGGCTGCACGATCAAGTAAATCAGCTAATTCCCCTGTATCTTCACCCGTAGATGCTAATTGTAATAAAATAGATGGGAAAACTTCCGTCCGTCTTAAAGCAGTGGATATATTATATCCGTCTCGAATATAATTCGATGCATCTTCGATTGCTTTTTCATAGACTTTATTATTAACAACCTTTTGTAATAAAGCAGTTGATTCTAAAATAGGGACACCTGATCCTATTAGAATACCAAATGTTTTACAAAATTTATTTAAGATAGACTGTTCCAAAAGAGATCCAAAAACAGGTGTTTTCAATTTTAACAAATCCAATGAGAACCCACCTCGTTGAGTTTTAGAAATAAGCCAAATAACACCGAACACCAAGAAAGCGACAAACCCTAAAAATCCTATATTGTTTCCAAACCAAGTACTGAGTTCTATCATTTTTCGGGTAGCATCTGGTAACCCAGCACCCAATTGAGCATAAACTTGAGAAAATTTTGGTATAATAACTAAAAGCATAACTGCCAACATAACGAATAGAAATACAATCATAAATATTGGATAATTCATGGCAGATTTTACCTTACGACGGGTGTCATCTAATTTTTCCAAATAGGTTGCTAACTGTTCAAGAATCTCGTTTAGGTTACCACTTACTTCTCCAGCTTTAACCATAGCAACAAATAGTGAATTAAAAACGCCAGGGTGACGTGCTAATGATTCTGAAAAATTGAGCCCTTTACGAATATTGGACCCAACCGATGTTAAAATTCGATTGAATTTTTTATGTTTTTCTTCAGACCCTAAACTATGGATTGCTCTTTCTAACGTCAAACCAGCAGCAAACATCGTTGCTAGTTGGCGAGTAAAAAAAACAATATTTGATAGAGGAATTCTATTTTTTGCTTTTTCAATTGAAAGCTGAAGTTCATCAAGAAAGGGGCCTAAAAAATCAAATGTATCATCCACCTCTTTAAGGGTAATGACCATTTGTCCATTTGATGATAATTTTTGGACTGCAGTATCAATGGAATCTGCTCGAATTTCGCCTTCCTTTCTTTTACCTTCTGAATCTTTTGATAGGTAATTATAAACGGCCATTATAAATCTTCAACAGTTGATCTCATGACTTCTTCTAGCGAAGTTGTTCCATCCAACACTCTTGTGAGACCCGCTTCCCGAAGGGTAACCATCCCATTTTTAAGTGCAGTTTGTCGAATATCATCTTCATTTGCGCTTTCATAAACAAGTTTTCGAAGGTTGCGTGCCATAGGAATCATTTCAAAAATAGCCAATCGACCTTTATATCCAGTATTTCTACACTCCGTACATCCTTTCCCACGATATAGGCTTCCCTTGATCCGATTAGGATCAAGCCCAACCATTTTAAGTTCTTCGGGGGTTGGATTGTGCTCTTCCTTACAATCCAGACAAATTCTTCTTACCAATCTTTGAGCCATCACTAAATTCAAACATGACCCAACAAGAAATGGCGCAATGCCAATATCCAATAGTCGAGTAATTGTACCGGCCGCATCGTTAGCGTGTACAGTTGAAAAGACCAAGTGACCTGTTAGTGAAAATTTTACAGCGATGTCTGCAGTCTCTCCGTCACGAATCTCTCCAATTAATAAAATATCAGGATCCTGTCTAAGTATGGACCGTAAGGTCGAACCAAATGTGAGGCCAATATCTTCAAACACTTGGACTTGGTTTACACCATCCAATTGATATTCCACAGGATCTTCAACAGTTGTTATATTGGTTCGTTCACTTTTAATCTCTTTTAAAGCGGCATATAAAGATGTGGATTTACCTGACCCTGTTGGGCCAGATACAACGACCATGCCATACGGTTGATTAATCATTTTTTTAAAAACGCCCAAATTCTCTCTCGGAAATCCCAAGGATGTGAGATTGAAATCGAATCCCGTTTTATCCAAAAGACGCATTACAATTTTTTCGCCATAAATAGTTGGTAAAATGGAGACACGTACATCAATATCTTTTCCGGGTGATCTTATGGAAAATCGACCATCTTGAGGTAATCGTTTTTCAGCTATATTTAATTTAGATAAAATTTTGATCCGTGTTACTAATCCACTTAATGATGAAATAGGCGGGGTCATGATTACTTGGAGAACACCATCAATTCTAATGCGTATGTAAACTTGTTTTTCCATGGGCTCCACATGAATATCAGTCGCCCTCTCCTTTATCGATTCCTGGAAAATTAGATTCACAAGTTTTACAATTGGCGCATCTTCTTTAGATGCTTTATCAGGAGAAAGATTTACAACTTCCTGAGAACCTTCATCGCCGGAAATAACTGTAATACTTTCTATCGTTTCACTTACTTCAGCCGTTTTTTGGATCTCGCCATAAACTTTGTCTAGAGCCTTTTCCATAAGTGTTGGTCCTGATACAATTATTTCAGGACTCAAATTCGTGAGTCGCTTTATTGCATCTATAGTAACTAGGTCTTCAGGATCTTCCATAGCTACAACAAGGGTGGAATCATTTTTATTAACGGCTAACACTCGATTCGATCTTGCAAAATCTTCTGGAATCATTGCAGCAATGGTTGAATCCGCTTCCAATAAAATAAAGTTATCAGCCTTTTTAAATCCCATTTGTAGCGCATAAACCCCTGTTAGGTCTTCCTCATTGATTACATTCATATCAATGAGAGTTTGTCCAAGTTTTTCACGGGTATTTTTTTGTTCAACCAATGCTTGGTTTAACTGGCTTTCAGAGATTTTACCTTGATGTACTAATATTTCACCAATCCGAGAAAATTGGGGATTAAAATCTGTACTCATAATTTTTATCGGCGCCTCACCTTATTGGTTATTGATCACAGGTATCTTGTGACCTTACTAATAAAATATCAATTGGATCACTGGCAGTGATTTGTGGGATCATTAATGTTGCTGACAAGGTTGCTGTAAAATCATCCCAGGTACATAATCCGGAATCTTCATCTTCATTAGCTAAAGTGCAAATTGCCTTATCAAATTGCACAATAATCCTTGCATATCCATCCTGGTCTGTGTTTACAATTGCTTCACATCCAATCATAGAATATCCGTCCCATTCTCCATTTCCTTCACCTTCATCTGCAGTACCATCTACACCATCCAGTCCATAATCGTCAAATGGTTCAGAAACTTCTGCAATATCATCTTCGATAGTCCAAGTACCGTCGTTATTAACGTCCCATGCATCGTGATGATCGTTGAAATTTCCCCAATCTGATGTCGCTGGATTATCATCATAGCCATAATCACGCCAAGTAAAACATCCATCACCTACACCTGCGCCATCAACACCTTCATCTGTATAGACTTCTAATCCAAGTTCAGCCCATGCGCTTACACCTGTTCCTGTAAATGAAATGGGTGCATCTACTACAGCATTTCCATAATAATCAGTTACGATTGCAGTTAAAATGATGGTGGCTGGATCAGGATTAAAAGTAAAATCCCAATAGGTTGCATTTGCAAGGAGCATAACTTGGCCAGGTAAAAAGAATAGTGCCGCGTCTCCTTCATCTTCATTGATATGTACATAAATTGAATCACCACCAGCACCAAAAGTTAAGGCTCTTACTCGCCCGATATCTCCAATGGCATCCGTTGAATACACAATAGATGATCTTGCAACACCGGAAATAGCTTCTCCGCTTATAACGCCCTCATTATTGGTGAAACTAACACCCTCAACAAAAGCATCGATAAGTGTATCCGGTGCAATAGGATCAATATTCCAATATACATAAGTTGAGTCTTCAACAGGATTATACCACCTATCTGATATAATTGCTGCACATTCGGTCCGGTAGAAACCGCCACCAATAGTTTCGGTTGACTGTGGGTCGTACTCTGCTTCAATATGATAAGGTGGACCTGAGGCAATAATCACGGGTACTGCTACACTGTTGAGGTCTATGGTTCCATCTTGATCACAATCACATGTTACTTCTACGCGTACAGGTCCTGGTATTGTTCCACTATTGATGGAAACAGACGCAATGCCATTAACGGTAAAAGCGGTAGCTGTGGTTTGCCCTACAACATCTAAATATGCATCCCCAACGAATGGATTTAATGTAAATACAACCGGTGTAGGCGTATTGATTAAATTTCCATTATCATCATACACTTCTGCTTTAATTAAAGTTGATTCTACACCACCACCATCACGAACAACAATCTTACCCGGTGCGGATGCAGGAATAATCATATAGGCGCAAGTTTGAAATGATGTGTCTTCAATATATATCTGAAGTGAATCTTGAATAGACTGGGAACTAAAACCAGGATGGGAGAAAGTAGAAACAATATCAGAAACACCAATATCATCCGGATTCCCAAGGTCTGTAAAGGTAGCCGAATCAATTCCTGTTGAATCAGTATAACCCGTTGCAGTAATGAACCCCAAAGTTGATGTGTAACTTATCTGAGCATTTTTAATTGGGTTCCCTAAAGCATTCAGTAAACGCGTTGTAATATTTGCAGCTATTCCACCATCGAGTTGAATGACATCCGTATCCGTATTCACAATAAGAGTATAGGGCCACACGTCTCCTTCGGCATAAACATTAAAAAGTTCGGGGTTCGTAATGTAATCGCCAAAAGAGGCAATAACTGTAACGCCTTCATAGTTAGGCGTTCCAGGATTATCTGTATAAACAGTGCCATTATCGTCAAAATAAGCAACAACTTGTCCATTAGTATTGGAGATCGTATTTTGGTACGTTACTGTTCCAACAGCATTACTGCCAGAAGTAACTAAAAATACTACGGGAGTTCCTGCGATGGGGTTACCAGCAGTATCCTTGACAGTTGCAACTAAAAGAGTAACCGCAGGGCTTCCCACAACATCTTCACCCACAATGACTATGGATCCGGTCGCATCATAAGCAACCGGAATAACTTCAAGAGTTAACCCGTTATCAGTTCCGATAGTAATCTGGATTGAATCAGTGATTGCTGAATTAAATCCCGGATGATCAAAAGAAGCAATTATATTGGCCAATCCAATATCTTCTTGAGAACCAGTATCCTGAAAAATCATTGTAACTTTTCCCGTACTATCCGTAGTTCCTTCCGGTTCAATAAACCCTTTATCAGAACTAAATGATAAAATGACATTATTGACAGTCTTAAAGTTTTTATTAAATAATTGGACTTCTATATTTGCAGATGTGACACCATTATCTAATTGAATGGCATTCACATCAGTTGAAATGTTCATGATGTAAGGCCAAACATCTTCTATTTCATTATAAATATCAAATCGAAAAGATGTTGTTACGTCATCCACATATTTGGCTGTAATAGTCGCACCTTCAAAAGTTGATTGGGTTGATGTTTTGTCTACTGCTTCTGTATCGTCGCTTGGATTAAAAATAACGTAAACTAAACCCGATTCGTCAGTTGTTGGGGATGTCACATCGAACGAGCCACCTTGATCACAGGCAAAGGTAACAACACCGTCTTTAATCACTTTATCATCCGCATCTTTTAAGAGTGCGACAATTCTAATCTTAGAAAAACCAGATACAACTTCACCCACAGTCACAGGATCTACTTCAGAGATAACGACAGCTTCCGTTACACTTAAAGTTGCATCGGACGATGAAGATGTTTCATCTGGAACTCGCTCATCACAACTCCAGCTAACCATCCCAAGAATGATTAAATTAATTGGAATTAAATATTGTTTAAAATAATTCATTTTATTCTCCTGAACCTGAATTTTCATTCTTATTTTCATCCTGATCATTTTTTTTCTGATCATTTCCTTCCATTTCTGGTTTTGATTCTTTTTTAGTTCTACTCCCAATAACATAATTTTCATAATCTATCATATCATCAGACTTTGTAATGCCTGTGTAGGCATCAACAACAATTGTGGGTGTAATTTGAATAATAAGATCCGTTTTCCTTTCCACTATACCGGTAGATGTAAATAACTTTTTTCCAATCCAGGGAATTTTGCTCAATATTGGCAGAGAAAATGTTGTTAGTTTTTTATCATTACTCAATAATCCACCAATGACGATTGACTCACCATCTCTAACACGGATTGTTGTTGAAGATGATCTACTTTTTACCCGAGGAATATTTTTATCAGGCCCAATGAATTCAAATATGGTTGACACTTCCGGCTTAACACTAACTGTGATGTATCCATCTGTATTTACCGTGGGTAGTATATCAAGTTTTATACCTACTTCTTCTCGTTGAACCTGAACTTGCCCTCCTACGCCACCGGAACTCAAGATATAGGGTACAATATCAACTAGCTTGATATTGGCTTCACGACCGTTAATGGTGGTTAATCTTGAATTCGCCAAAACTTCAGCTTTATTATTTTTAATCAACATATCTAATGTCACGTCTAAAGCCGTTAATTGACGACTAAAATACCGTGGGTAAAACGTAGTTTTATCCTTTGAAGATGATTTACTCAATCGGTTAAATGGCATAAAAGGAGGTAAATCACCTAATGTTGATTCTTCCGGCAGAATTGATCCACTTCCGGGTGTTAATTCTTCGGCATTTTCTGCAAAAATATTTGTGAATTTAGATAATCTGGACCAATCAATGCCTAATTGTTCTTCAGCATCAATAGCTACTTCTATCAATCTTGTTTCAAGCATTATTTGAAGCGCAGGTACATCTATCTGATCGATAACTTTAATAATTTCGGCAATCTTTTTAGGCGACGCATTAATCAGGAGCTTATTCCCCGGTATATCAACCTGTACCTGTTTAGAGATATCTTGGAGTAATTCTTTTACATCTGCAGCAGACGCATATTTAAGCTCTAAGACGTAGGATGTAACGCCAACTTCTTCTTTTAATTTTTTAGGGTCTGCAACTAAAAAAGAATTTCCAACAATTTCATAACTAAGACCTACTGCACGTACTACAAGATTTATTGCTTGCTCAATTGGAACTTCATCTAGATGAATTGATATTTTATCTATACGATTCACATTTGGATCCGTCACAATATTATATCCACTATCCCTTGCTAAAATTGAAAGGATACTTGGCAAAAATGCATCTTCTGCATGAATTGTAATTAAGGTTGATTTATCGCTGGCACTATTTTGGCCTAGAATGGGAAAGGATAGTAATCCAATAAGGATTAATACCATTCTGTGTTTTCGAATATTCATTATGTTTGCGTCCATCATTTTAATATTTATTTTATTAGATATTGTTTTATTGGGTTACAAAATTATTAGAAGAATGTGATTTATGAATCGTTTCTCTTAATTTTGAACTGGTAACTTTTATTTCAATCTTGTTATCACCCGAATTTTCAATTTCACGAATGGGGGCTGGATAAGCTTTAATACCCGAGTTTGTTTTAATGATGACTTGAGTATTATCTATGAATTCTACAACCCCAATATTTGGAATCGAATCTCCAATGGTAACGGTAAAGGCTTTTCCTCGATAATCAATTTGTGCTTGATAATTATTCTCTCTTTGATATACCAGTGCCACGCGAAGTGCATTGCGATTTCGTCTAGCTCGTTTTCCTGAACCATCTGCAAGGCTTAACACATTTGTCAGCATCATAGGGGAATTTTCAATTTGAAATTGGAATTTGCTTCTTTCTTCTAATCGAGTTTCTAAAAATCCAATAATATTTTCTAATTCTTTATCTGTCCCAAACTGAACATTAGATGACCGCGCTTTAATACGATTATATTTTTTATTCATTGGAAATAATTTAAATCCTGTGGCAATCAACGATACAATTGTAATACCCACAAGTAGGTTCCAAATAGTTACGGAGCGTTCACTCATGATGAAACTCTCTTTTTAGATTTAACCAACGTTATGGTTGATAAATTCACAACAAATTCCTGAATCATAAGTTTGTCTTCATTTATATTTTGCTTGATTCGCTCAATTCCATTCTTGACTTCAAATTCATCTAGGGTAATCATCCTAGGCGATCTTTCCATTTCAGATAAGAATTGTCCAAACTGTTCAAATGTACATTCTAAGGTGACGATATAAGGCGCTTTGAAATAGGTGTTTTTATTAACTCTTTGCTTCGGTTTGATACCCAAAAGTTTAATTTCTAAGTCAGATAACATATCTGTTAGATTACCTAAGAATGGGAGATTCGCATCATCAGCTAAAGAATCAGCCTGAGATAATGCCAAATTTTCTTGGAAGAGGGTGAAGACCCGATCTAATTCACTCGCAAGAATTTGAGCACTAATCAAATTTTCATTCAATTCAGTTTGCTCAGCTTCTAGAACCAAAACTTTATAAGGTTTATCCCCAATTAATATCGAAGCACTCACCCAGTAAGAAAGCGTGAGAAAAATCAGTGCGCCAAATAAAAATATATTTCTTTTTTCTACCATTGATATCTCTATGAAAATGATTTGCGTCCGGCTTTCCGAATAGTTGCTTCAATTTCGAATCGAACAATTTCTTGTCCCCTTACAGAAACTTTACTATGCCCTACATATTTGATTCGACCGAAGTTGTTTGAAAAATCTTTATTTTTCCTCAGGGTTTGCACATATTCATCAATGATTTCAAAATCCTTACGATCTTCGAATGTTAAAGCTATTCCCTTAATAGTTAGTTTTCCTCGCTTAAAACGTAGACCAACAATTGCCATATCGTCTGGAGTCATATTCCCCATTTCTTCTAAGTTTTGTGCCCACAAAAACCGATCTTGCTCTAAATCTGCAAAGGCAAGAATATCATTCTTTGATAAATTCTTACCTTGAGATTGAAGCTTATTAATTTCATCGTTTAATCTTTCTATTTCTACTTTTTTCAGACTAATAATATTATTATATCCATTATTAATCATCCAGACTCTAAAATTCACGCCTAACAGGAATATTAATAGAAACGCAAATGTGGCCCATCTACCCTGTTCCCGTACTCTTTCTAAACGTATCTCCGCACTTTCTGCTTTGTTCAGATTAATGATTATATAATTCTTACTCATTAATCATTCCTCCACGAATACCTAATCCAAGTGCTGTTGCATATTGGCTCGGATTTGTAACGGATAAATTATCTGCACCATCCAATTCAAAAAATGGGTTAAAAATATCACACTCAATATTTAATTTGCTTGAAACAAATTCGGATAATCCCGGTGTATCAGCAGCACCACCAGATAAAAATATTTTCAGGAAAAAACTTTGGCCAGTTTGTTTGGCATAAAACCGAAGTGACCTACGCAAATCTTCAACCAGATTATCATAAACGGTTCTTTCAGCAATACCAACATTTGCTGCTGGATCGGCAGATACATTACTAATTGCAGAAGATAATCCATCCTTATAAAGCATATCCTGAGCTTCAGTATAATTGATTTCTTTTTTATCTGACAATTCCTTAACAAAATGGTGCCCACCAATTAAAAGGTCACGAGTAAAATATAACTGTCCCTTTCCATAAACCACCAAAGTAGATGACACAGCCCCAATATCCAATATGACGACTAATCCATCATCCGGCATATTTTTAATAAATGTAAATGCATTACTAATTGCAATGGGATTCACATCAACTACACCTGGTTTTAAACCGCATTCTTTAATAAGGTCAATATGACCATTTAAGACGCCTTTCGTGCATGCGACTAATCCCACATCAATTTTGTCTACCTCACGTTGATTTGACCCCAGGATTTGATAATCAATCACAGCATCCGTACCATCCATTGGAATATGCTTCCTCGCCTCAAAGGTCATTGCAGAATCCAATTCTTCTGACGCCATTTCCATGGTCGTAATCTGTTTAATGCTTGCAGATGAACCATTAATCCCTGTGATGAGACCTTTTACTTTTTTTGGATTCAATCCCTGTTGCCTGAAAAGCTCTTTTACGGCCATCACCCTATGGTGCCGATCAATCTTTTCCGGGTCGAAAGCAGAATTTGGCTCTGGTACAAGTCGTGAACCTGCATCAAGGACTTTGAATCCTTCTTTTGTTTTTTCGATGGAGACCATTTTAACATATTGTCTTCCAATGTCTAATCCTAAATACATAGAGTTCCTAAATAATTATTTTTTGGGTTTACGTTGACCATATGACGACATATTCAAAACCACTGATCCGTCTTCATTTTCGCGATTTGGCCAATAGGGAGGTCGTTTTAATCTTAAATTCCAATCGTAGTGATAGTTTTTATCATACCCAACTCCTGGAGATGTATTATAAGGTCCAGGGTAATTACGGAGCATATAGCCTCTCTTATATTGTACAATTGATCCCCAAAGATTGACATCCCCTCTAAAATCGTCTGTGCCTGTATAAACACCATTATAGTTTGGTGCGTTGCCTAATTGGGCACGATAGAAATTTCTATGGCCGCCCCGCCCATCGGCAATTACACCATATTGAACACCACTATTCCAGTTATGGAATGCGGCAAGTGAATTTTGCCAATAATGAGAAAGAAATCCTCCATACATTGCCATAATTGCAGCATTAATTTTGATATCTGAACCATATTGCTGTCCTCGAGCACCATTAGGACGTGTATTAGCAATAATCACACTTCCACCTGCTAAAAGACCCAAAACATTTTCAGTCCCGCCATCATCCGGATGAATCGTTGCTGCGTTGCTGTAAGAATCCGCATAAACTACATCATCGATCAGCCATATATTGCCCCAAACGCGATCAACAATGCTATTGTTGTCGTGGCGGCGGTATTCGGTATAATCATCTGTAACGATGGTATATTCACCATCTACTGTCCCTCGAACCAAAACTTGTCCACCCTTAACATAGATTACTTTGGGCGAATTACCTTTTGGAAAAAAAGTTTTATTCATATGAACATATTCGCTGGAATAGATTTGGTCTGGGCAATCAAATATATCACAACTGGCTCCGCCCGCAGTCCAATATTCAAAATCAAAATGTTGGATCCGTCCAGCTTCACAATAAAATCCAGATGCATCTGCATGATCGTGGTAATAATGAAATGTGTTCCATTCAACATCATCAGCCAGGCCTGTAGTAGCGCTGGTATTTATAAAGGTAACTGCTTCAAAAGGGCTAAACCCTTCTCCAACTGGTCCTGAATAAACGACTGTAGATGCATAAAATGCGACCCGCACACGGTCACCACCTAAATCCCATGCACCGGAAGAAGTAAAGGATAAGAATTTTGACCCATTTCCATTTTCAATACGGATTACATCTCCATCTTCAACTAGATCAATAATTTCATCATGAACATTGTCCCCAGTTGCATCTATTGAGCTCAATACAAGGAAATTACCGTTATAACTATTAGTTGCTCCGTCAAAATCATTAGGGAAAAGATGCATAGTTGCGTCTAGAGTAGTCAGGTCTGTTGCAGAACTATCATATAGGTATTCATATTCTGCGGGAGGCGTTCCCACGGGTGGAATATTGTACCACCATTGGGTGGCATAATACCCACCTTCAACGAAATTTATCTCTGTCATGATGAGAGTATCTTTTTTCCCGACTCTAAATAATTTATCGTCAGCTTCAAAAGTTCGAGATGCATGCTGTCGGGCAACTTTTGCTGAATTAGAGGGTGGCCATTTTTCTGTTCCTACCGTATCCAATATTGAAACAGTTTCTCCATCGACTTCATTTTCAAAAATATCTTCATCACAATTGGCATAATCAACACCTCCTCCACCTTCTTCTACAGCATCAAAGGTAATCGTAACTTCACCCGTAAATGTAGGGCAACCATAATTGCTCATAATCATTGTACCATTGGTATGAATTTTTCCTTCTAACACATCTGAATTCCCAAAGGTAACTGTTCCAGTGTTTCCAGGACCAATAGGTGCCTCAACGTCGGTGAAATACATAAAATCTTCAAACCCTTCAGGTGTCATTGTTGTATAAACGTCTCTTTCAATAGTGACATTCGTCCCACTCGGAGTTCTATATTCCGCAACTCCTGTTGCCCAAGCGATGTAGAGATTGTCCGTTGTTCCTGGAATAAGCTTAGTTGTGCATGCTATATCTTTATACGACCCAATTGGCTCACCATTTTCATCCTCACCATAGTCTACACCAGACTGTAATAACAATGTATCACCTGCAATAAAAGGCAAAACGATTACACCTACATCATTGAGCCCAGCTTCTGCTGCGTAAAGCGCCTTCCATTCAGCATATCGATATTTTTCCATAGCTGTTTGTGTAAAGGAGTTCTTTAAGTAGGAAGCGGTAAACGTCATACTAACAATAGTAAACAATAATGCTAAAGGTGCAATACTACCTTGTGATATTCTTTTAAACATCATCAGTATCTTCAACAGAAGAGTTAGTAAGTTTCTTTTGAATATAAGGTGTGCCTAAAAATATAGACCGACGAAATGAATGCTCTTCCTTAACTGGATTTGCTTCATCCATAACATCCGATTCCATACCAATTGTTAAAGTTATATTAACAAAAGTTTGTTTAAATAAAGCTAAAATGGCACGAGTATCATTTCCATAACTAACGTTAAAATCTTTAATATAAATTTCTCGTTGACCCTCTCCTCTAAATACTCCCTTATTTGGGAATTTCATCGCACCATTCAATGGGATTGCACTGTTAAACTCAATTCCGGTATTGGGATTACATGAAATATATAAGTTAGGAGTCATATCTGTAAAATATTCGTAAAGCTTTAACCGAGAAAATCCATATTGACCATCAATTTCTATTTTTTGTGCAAATTTTAGTTCTTGGGTTATTTCCCTCATAATCATATTACCATATTGACGCAAGTCCTGGCGAACAGTATCGGTCTGATAATGGAGGATAACAGCTTGGGCACCTGAGGTCATACCCAATGCAATAATACTGACCACGACTAGCATAGCGGATAATTCCATCAAAGTCATTCCAAGAGACGATCTTTTGATTAATTTCATCATTAGGTTTCAAACTCAGTCATGATGGTCGACAATCGTCTTTCTTTACCTACTCGTCCTGAATATCGACTGGGTGGCGTTGCAAAATAGTCACTCCATTTGATCCAACATTCCAACTCATATCTAGTGAAACTAGTCAATCCAAAAGGTGTTGCATTATTGAGCCGATTTAAATCATAATAAAGTCGTGCCTTAATCGTATATTTTTCGCCCAAGGAACCATATAGAAAAATCTCATCCCCATCGGGATTTCCAGCACGTTCTGATGCAGATAAATTCCCATCAGCCACACGACCTTTCCAATATTCCATATAGTTCAGCAATTCTTCCGTAGCTCGCTCTTTCACTTCCAATGCATGCAATTCGCTGCGAGCATGTACGATCCCCATCAAAAGACCAACACAAGCGATAGAAATAATAACTGTCGCAGTCATGACTTCAATAAAGGTTACACCTGATTCTGTCTTCTTAAAATTCATTAATTATAGTACGTTTTGAGCAAAGAGTTTTGGATTTTCTGCAATACTCTGTGCCATTTTTCTCTCAATATTTCCTTGAGTAACCAATCTCTGTAAATCTTGATCTAAAGATTGCATCCCTTCAACACCACCCGATTGAATGATAGAAGGAATTTGATAAATTCTATCTTCACGAATCAAATTCCGAATAGCCGTATTCGCAATCATAATCTCACACGCAGGGATTCGGCCTTTACCATCCTTAGTCTTCAGGAGTTTTTGCGCAATAACAGCCTCAAGGCTTTCGGATAGCATAGAACGAATTTGACTTTTTTGACCTGACGGAAAAATATCAATAATACGATCAATTGTTTTGACAGCACTGGATGTGTGAAGCGTTGATAAAACTAGGTGCCCCGTTTCAGCTGCAGTTAAGGCAAGAGAAATTGTTTCAAGATCGCGCATTTCACCAACGAGTATTACGTCAGGGTCTTCACGAAGAGCCGATCGCATTGCGTTTGAAAAACTGTGCGTATTCGCACCCAGTTCACGTTGATTGATTAAACTTTCCTTAGTATGGTGAAAATATTCAACCGGATCTTCAATCGTAATAATATGACATTTTCGATTCATATTGATATGGTCAACCATTGCTGCAAGCGTTGTACTTTTACCCGAGCCTGTTGGTCCCGTTAAAAGAACAAGTCCACGATCTAATAAAGCCAAACTCTTTAATACGGGCGGAATACCAAGATCATCAAAATCTTTTACCACTTCTGGAATTGTTCTAAAAACACCTGCTAATCCCTTGATCTGATTAAAGAAATTGACACGAAAACGTCCCTTTCCCGCCAAACTCGCAGAAAAATCAATTTCCTTTCGTTCTTCAAATAGGTTTCTTTGATTTTCATCTAAAACTTGTGGAATTATAGATTCCATATCTTCCTGTTTCAGAATATCCATATTCAAAGGCTGCATGGTACCATTAATACGAACCATGGGGATGGAACCAACGCTTAAGTGAAGATCTGATGCACCGCTATCAACAGAATAAGCAAGTAGCTTATTTAAATCCATGTAGGATTATTCTCCTTCTGGTGATCCATAACCTATGAATTTTCCATTATCAGCATCATAAATAACTTGATGACCTGCACCACCGGACATTTCTTCTGTACTGGTAGCTGTTATTCTTCCACCTTGATCATTTAGTTGGATGTCAAATCCCCATTTCAATTTAGTTGAACGACTTAAGTCTAATTGACCTGCACGCTCTAGCTCATCTACTTCGCTAGGCCATTGGCCTGAAGTTTGATAATACATTTTGGACGCATTATTTATATTTGACATGACAGTTCTTGCTTCAGATGCATATGAACTTTTCACATAGTTTAGGTAAGTCGGTAATGCAATTACTGCTAGAATAGCAACAATTACAACCACAACCATGATTTCAATCATAGTAAAACCGGATTTAGAATTCTTTTTAAGATTCATTATTCGGCATCTCCTTTTTTGATTTTAATTAATGGTATGGGATTATTTTCACTGATAATAAATACAGTACTCCCCTATACCCAATTTCAAAACGAGAAAAAGTGTGATTTTACTCACACTTTTAGAAGATTATTTTAAATAAAGAACCTTTACAGTATTCTGGTATGAATCTGCATTGAATTTTATAAAGTAAACACCGGAAGAAATATTTTGTCCTAACGCATCTGTTGCATCCCAATCTATGGAATAACGACCTTGCTCCAATTTCCCATTTTGGAGTGTTTTAACTAACCGCCCCATCATGTCGAATACGGATACAATGACTCCACTTTCATTTGCAATATCAAACTGAACGGTTGTTGTAGGATTAAATGGATTTGGATAAGGTGAATGAATAGCAAATTTGCTTGGAAGAGTCTCAGAATCTCCAACGCTTAATATGTCCGTGAGCAAATAAACAACACCGTTAAATTCTACTTCTTCTACATTATATAAATGGTCGATACCATCTCGAACCAAAATTATATCCAGGACTTGATAAGATGAATCATCGGTGGCATGAGGAGGAATCAGAATATACTCTTCGAAATTACCTTGATAAATGGCTCTATCTACACCATCACCACCATAGAAATAATCATCACTTTTGAACCCCATGAAATGATTGTCACCCTCATTTCCTGTGAATTTATTTACAAAATCATTTCCAAAAATATGGGTTGAATAATCCCCGGTCAAATTAACATTTTTCAAATATTTTGATCGATATGTATAATCCAAATTATTTTGACGATTCAAATAAAATTCTGAAATATCACTTTCAGATAAATATGCATTGTATTCCCAAGTTTCTCCGAAATAACCTAGTATAATGTCATATAACTGTGGATCACCAACTGCCATATCCTGCCTGTTAATAAATGCATATTCCTGATCACCACTAAATCCATCTTCATTTGGGTCATGCGCCCAAATGCCAAAGTAACATTCCAAACCCATTGCTAAATATTCTTCATCATAATCTTCTTCAGGGAGGTCAGAAAGTGGATTATATAGATTATTTTCAATGGCATTACTCATGGCAGATTCAATTGCAATTTGCATTGCTGGTAGAGCGATCTGAATACCAAATCCGTGTAAATAATGTAGAACCTCTTCGTAAGTTGCATCCCGGTCTGTACTACTCATATAGGCATCACTACCTTCAGGAAATACTTCCATTGCTAAAAGATCTTGACCATTTACACCTGCATCTATCAAGGCCCATAAATCAGGATTCTCATATTCATCTTCATCATTCAAAAGAAAAAGAATTGCATTGCTTGCAGCAAGTGCATTCGCGACATAGGATTTATTATTTCCCCATGCATAATTAGTAATATCTGTTAAAAAAGATTCTAATACACGTCGTGCATGAAGAATTTGATTATCCGTAAAATCATCTTGAATAAGAAATTGAATCAAGTCACCATTAGGTGCCTCAATATGAGTATACCTAGATGCTATAGCTGAAAAAAGTGGATCCACGTCATCCGGGAGTTCAATTATGCCTGTCTCTGAATCAGTAATATCGATATAGGGTAATGTCGGGGTTGAATTCTCACCAGTCACCGTTAAATGAATGGGAACAGAAACTGGATCTGCATCAGGTGATGAAATACTTACCGTCGCTTCATGATCACCTGGTTCTAATCCTGTCGTAACTACCTGAACATATATTTCTGCTGTTTCGTTTCCGATAAGTGCTCCATTCAGATCGCCTGTATTAGAAGACAAAAATACCCAAGATACATCTTCATCTGTAGAAGCAGCATACCAACTCATACTACTATTCACAAATTCTTCATTTGCAACAATTTGGGTTCCTTCTGTTCCATTAGCATTTTGCCATCCAATGGTACCTGACGTTATTAAACCTGCCATTTCCCTATAATTTGTTCTGAAGGTCCCATCAGCATAGAGAACAATTTGAAAATCAAATTGACCCCAATCTGTTGTATTCCAACGCACCACGTCATTAAACCATATGACGACTTTATCTAAACTCACATGGTAATAAATATCACCCGATGCAGATGAATTACCATTATTGTTACTAGGATTTAAATCATCCCAAAAACCGAAGATAGCTGGTCGAGGTGCACCTGAAATCGGGATTTCCGCATTTAGCCATTCAGTCTCATTCTCTCCACTCCAACCTACCCAACCATTTGCGTTTACTTCGACATAATCATACGTTTCTCCAAAGAACTCAAATTCGAATGGAAGTTCAATTGGGCTTGACGCATATTGGTCATTATGTGGTAAAGTGAGTTGTATCCCTATCCCTTCAATATTGATCCATTGATAATCCATATTAGGTTCTTCTAATGATGTACTCCAGTAATAGTTTCCTTCATCTGGGCCGCCCTGCGGATTTTGGAATGGTATAACACCCGTAACTCCAACCTGATAATTAAGAATTGTTTCTGGCTCACCCGTGTTGGAGAGTGTTAAAACTTGATTTTCAAATTCACCGGCATTCAAAGTATAGTAAAGTTCATCTGGATCCACATTAATGGTTGGTTGACCAAATGAGACTGTAAAAGAGATGGTTTCATCTGCTTCTGTTACAGCATAAATATTCAGCCCACCTTCTCCACCAGTGCCGTCATTATATAAAAAACAGGATGGATTTGTATCATCATTTATTTGTGTGTGATTATAATCAGAACTGTAGGGTGCATTATCGAAATTTCCGTTGTTTTGCAATGTACCTCCCGGTCTATAACAATAAACCTCATCAGGTGGTCCACCTGCATTACCATTCCCTGCTGCTGTATTTATTCTGTATACAACTAATCCATTTCGATTGCCTGGAGTATTGGAATCGTAAATCCCATCCTTCCTTCTATATTCCACCACAAAATACTCTGAATCAGAATTGGGTGATGCAATTTTAAAAATAGCATTTTCCTGTTGTTGGAGAGGATTAAGTGTGTAAACGCCACTTTCGGTAATTTCAGGAAGATTTGGTAACCAATCTCCATATTTGTATTTCATAAATGCTGATGGGTACTGAGGTGGATTTGTATTTGCTTCCATAACATCCCAACCCCCAACAGGCGATGGAGACCCACCTCCATCATAATGATATAGATCAGGCGCGCCTAAAACATGAAAAAACTCATGGCAAAGTACACCTACATTAAAATACCATGATTCTGACAACATAAATAAGTAATCCCAAACCTGAGCACCATTAATAGTGACTGTTTGAGAATAAAGTGACCAGCGATGAGGCCATAAAAGCTCAGCCCAATCTCCTGGCTGGCCATAAATAACAAATGAAACTGCATCAACATAACCATCGTCGTTTGCATCAATATCCGTCAGAGGGGATACTTCGCTTGAAATTGCATTTAATGCGTTAGCTAAAAGGGTATGCTCTCTTTGGGTTCTTTCATTATCGTTTTGATATCCGTCAGGATTTGTACCAGATTGAGGCTGATAGTAACCACGAGGATGTTCATCCTGATATGCGGTATTAACATCATCGATACTCCCTGGAAAATGAAATGTATTTACCCAAAGCGAATTATAGGAAACTTCCCAGTAGTAATCTCTAAGAGATGGTTCACCTTCATCTGCTTGAAAAACTACATCATAATAGGATCTAGGGTTTGGGAATACCGGATCATCCGCAAATCGAATAAATACGTTAATTTGAGCAATTTCTCCAGATGTGGGCGCATCTCTGGAATCCCGTTCAGATTCAGAATTATGATAGAAATCTTTATTTCGGTTATATTCCGCCAGACTCATTGCTAAGCCCGGTTCTAACCCATACGTTTTTGGATCCACGGTTCCGGGGATAAAAGTTGACGGAATGAGTTCGTTATTAATCCCTGGAATGGCATAATAATAATATCCATCTACTTCATTTAAAACTATTGTATAATCGTCTTCATCATGAAGTCGACGACCATATTGGTCTCCCGATACAAAACATGATAATAGTTGACCATTCGGTTGAGTTAGGGTTCTGGGAATATCATCAAACCATGTTGCAAATAATGCTGAAATAGACACAATTATTGGAAGGATAAATTTAAAAGTTTTCATGTAAAGTCGGCTGTTAAAGTTTAGAAGAGTGAGATACTTACTTAAGAAGTACCATCTTGTGTGATTGAGAAAAACCATCAACCACTAAACGATAGATATAGGTACCTGCACTCACAGGATTACATTGTTGATCATGGCCATTCCAATGAAATTGCGCAAGACCTGTATTGAAAATTCCTTGATGCAGAATTTTTATAATTTGACCATTAATATTATAAATAATAAGAGATCCAGATGCTTCTAAATCAATATCAAATGAAATGGTTGTTGAAGGATTAAATGGATTTGGATAATTCTGGTGGAGTAAAAAGGTCACAGGTTGATAATCATCCACATCAAGAACATTTAAACTCATCCTTATTTGGTGGTAAGTATCACCATTATCAGATTCGTATTCAGCCAAGAAGGAATCGATATCCCACTCCAGGATGGTATATCGTAACTCTTGATTTCCAATTATTCCAATGGGTGTTATAAATCGACGAAGAAATATTAATTCATTTGTATTCTTATCTAAACCAAAATAATGGTATGCCCAGTCCAAATCATCATTATACATGAATTCTGAGGAGGAGTTAAAAATTAAGTAACCATCTCTCTCACCGCCTTCTGTGAAATTGATGGCAATATTTCTATTTTCGTAAGAATTTGTGGGACTATTGAGTGTTTCGATTCCAATCCATGACCCAAGAAAATTACCCAGTCCCTGAGCAGAGAGATTAGTCGCCATCAAAATGATGACAAAAGATATGGATGTTATGTTACGAAGTTTGCCCAATGTTGTCTTATCCGAGACGTCGAATATACAAAGAAGACAATCAAAATAGGAATATTCATTTTATTGTATAATATACGTTAATATTATTTCAATAATAACATTTTACGATTTAGTATTCCTTCAGCTGATATTAGTTGATAGAAATACATACCGGTTGGTACAATGTGACCATTGAAATTTCGGCCATCCCATCGAATTGAATATGTACCTGGCGTTCCCATTTCAGATTTTAATATTCTAACTAAACTTCCATTAATATTGAAAATATTTAAAGTATAAAATCCTTGGGTAATTAAGGTGTAATCAATTTTGGTTGTTGAGTTAAACGGATTCGGATAATTCTGAGCTAAATAAAATCCTGATGGTACGATAATCCCATCTGTCCCCAATACATTCCCACATTCAATGTCAAAAGCTCCAATAACTTCACCGTTCTCTGAGCCTACCAAGCAAACAGAGCCATCTTCTAACGCATAATCTTGTATAACGGGATCACAAAATTCTGGATCTATATCCAATAATCCATTACCAACAGTTACCATAATATTAAAATTATCATTAATCGATTCTACCCCACCTTCGATATCCGAATAACTGACATCAAGGGAAGTTATTCCACTTCCATTAGGCGAATAAAACAGAGGACCGTCGTTACCCCACAATATGGAGTTAACAATTTGAATTGCTGAAGTTTGAACTGTCATAACAGAACCCATCCCTGATATATTGTCAGAAAATGTTGTATGATCCAAATCAATGGTTGCCTGATTCACAACTAACCCGCCCCCAAAATCATATCCGTGGTTCATTTCAAATGATGTCCAATTGATGGTTCCAATCCCCCCAGACTGGTATAAGCCGCCTCCTTCAATAAATGCTTGATTCTTTCTGAAAATACATCCTGTTATTGTTGGTTCAGCATTTTCCGAATATATCCCTGCACCCCAATAAGCAATATTTTCAATAAAGAGAGTTTCTTCAAATAATGGTGTGCTATCTACGATATAAATGCCACCTCCAATATTTGCTCCATTATTTCTAATTTTCAATCTTTTGAATACAGGATCTGATTCAGAGATGTAAATACCGCCACCTATTTCTGCGGTATTTTCTTCAACCACTACATCAACAAGAGTTGGAGAGCAGTTTTGTATTACAATACCTCCACCGTACGGATCAGATCCGCCTCTAAAGGAAATACCACGAATGGTCACATTATTATTTGTACTTCCCTCAAGTTTCATACATGAGCCTCCTACTGGCCCCGGCGCAAAATAAGTTTCATTAACAAGATCCCAGTTTTGGGTTTCATAAACTCGGGATTCCATGACCAATTCTTTGTATAAAAAGTTTAATGTTTCAGTGTAAAGACCAGGATTTAATCGAATTGTATCTCCATCCATAGCAGCGCTTATAGCCCTAGCAATTGTTTCAAATGGTGTTTCCGGACTTCCATCATTTGCGTCATTTCCATTATGATCTACATACCAAATAGGTCCAATATTTACGGGGCCACACCCAGACTCATTGGATCCCATCAAAGCACCACCTTCCCCTCCATCTACGCAGGGTGAATTTTCTCTTAAAAAATAATTACCACCTGGACCATTACAGAAATAAGGGTCTTCATCCAAAATCCCGGAGCCTAAATTTATATCTCCATTATCATTGTCAATAATTCCACTTTCACCATCCTGCAGTAATGAATATGAGATATTCAATTCAACATCACTACCATCCGTTCTGAAATAGACTTGCGACTCTTGATTGTTCCAAATTATTGAATTCAATAGAGTAACATTTACGCCATCCCGCATATAGATACCATTACCATAAAGTTCAGCTGAATTATCTGTAATGGTCGCATTAGTTATGTTTACCACTGATGTATTTCTAATATAAACACCTGCACCTGAACTTGAAGTATTGGATGCAACCATTAAAAAAGAAAGTTCAGGATCTGCATTATTCACATATAACCCACCGCCCAATCCTTCTGCAGTATTGCCAATTATTTTAAGCCCATTTGATTCGAGATTAGCATCGTCCTTCAACACAACGCCTCCTCCTGAACTATTGGCTAAATTATCAACGAAGGTCACATTTTCCATATACGGATCTGACATATGTCTCAAATAACATCCGCCACCAAATTCAGCAACATTCCCAGAAAAAACACAATTATAAAATTCCGGATTTCCACCACTTCTGCTATACAGGCCACCACCGACATCATCTGTTTCATTATCAACTATAGTACATCCATAAAATTTAGGAGATGCCGTATAACAAAAGATGCCACCGCCACCACCTTCATGACCTGTATTATTTTGAATGATACAATCCCGAATAATAGGGTCAGATTCTGCACAATAGATTCCTCCACCATAGGTGTAAAAGGAACCATTCTCATCTGGATCCATATTATTTCCAGTTCCGTTCTGAAGTGTAAATCCTTGTAAAACGGATTCATTTGTTTCACCATCATTGAAAGTGACAACACTTCCATTCTCCCCACCATCTATAACCGTTGCAGCAATCAACAATGAATCGAGCTCGATTATATATCGTGAAGTCACGACTACTTTTTTCCCAATGAAATTGATATTCTCTTCATAAAATCCAGCTGCAACTGATACAGTATCGTTATCTAGAGAAACATTTATTGCAGATTGAATAGTTACAAAGTCTTCCGGTACATGAATGGTATTTGCTATAAGAAATGATTGAATGATCAATGCAAGTGTTATGATATATCGCATAGTTTGTAATTTAAATTTCCAGTTAAGATTTTTGTTTATATTGACAGGATTTTAAGATTGACGTCAAACGAACACTTTGTAATTTCCTGTCCTTCATTCAATTAAGATTTAATAAGAAAACGTATATGATTGTAGTAATACCTAAAGAAATTCATCCACTTGAAACTCGTACTGCTGTGACACCTGTTACAGTGAAACAATTGATAAAATCAGGATTAAATGTACGAATAGAATCTGGTGCAGGGCAGGCCTCATTTATTTCTGATTCGGACTATCAGGATGCTGGAGCAGAAATTTTGGATTCGGGTTCTAAAGTTTTATCCCAAGCTGATGTAGTATTAAGAGTACTTCCACCATCCGAGGAAGAAATATCCCAGTTAAGACCCCATTCTGTATATGTTTCATTTATACAAACAACGCGAGAGCTAAAGATTGTAAAAGCATTAGCAGAAAAATCAATCACTGGTTTTTCTATGCACCTTATTCCGCGAACTACTTTGGCTCAAAAAATGGATGCATTATCATCTCAAGCCAATATCGCAGGTTACAAAGCTGTTTTGATTGCTGCAAATCGTCTTGGCGTTTATATGCCACTACTGATGACGGCAGCAGGTACAATCCGCCCTGCTAAAGTATTAATCTTAGGTGCAGGTGTGGCAGGATTACAGGCCATTGCTACCGCAAAAAGACTGGGAGCTCAAGTGGAAGCATTTGATGTTCGTCCAGTGGTAAAAGAGCAAGTTGAATCATTGGGAGCAAAATTCATAGAAGTACAATCAGATTCAGATGATGGTGTAGGAGAAGGTGGATACGCAAAAGAAACATCAGATGATTATAAACGGCGTCAACAAGAATTGATTCACGAACATATGAGTGAAGCAGATGTGGTCATTACAACCGCATTAATCCCGGGTAGGCCTGCCCCTCTTCTTATTCCAACAACCATGGTTGATGACATGAAACCAGGGTCCATTATAATGGATCTAGCGGCAGAAAATGGGGGGAATTGTGAATTAACGCAAAAAGACCAAGTCATCGAATATAATGGAGTTACCATTGATGGCACATCAAACATTCCGGGTACTTTGCCAGTTCATGCGAGTGAATTATATGCAAAAAATATTACTGCATTTTTGACGTATATGGTAAAAGATGGTGAACTCAATCTGGACTTGGAAGATGAAATTATTTCGGGAGCAATGTTCACTCACAGAGGTGAGATTACTCACGAGCCAACCCAAGAAGCAATGAACGCTTAAGGAAAATTATGGATATCAATATTTTAACTGTTTTTATATTGGCAATCTTCGTTGGGATCGAGATTATTTCAAAGGTCCCGCCTACCTTACATACACCCTTGATGAGTGGATCAAATGCTATATCAGGCATTGCGATTGTAGGTGCAATTATCGCCACCAGATTGGATGGTGGTATGGGGACATGGCTGGGCTTAATTGCTGTTATATTTGCCACTGTCAACGTCATCGGCGGTTTTATGGTTACAGATCGAATGCTTAAAATGTTTAAACGGAAATAGGTGCCGGCATGGAATATTCAAAATTATTTTATGTCCTGGCAGCGATCCTTTTTATTCTTGGACTGAAAAAATTAAGTCACCCTAAAACAGCCCGTGGCGGCAATACAATGGCATCCATTGGCATGTTCATTGCAATAGTCACAACTCTTTTAGCTTCCAATAACCTTGATTTTACATTAATCATCGCTGGGATTGTCATTGGTGGATTGATAGGCGGTGTATTCGCCGCAAAAATTGAAATGACCCAAATGCCGCAAATGGTTGCCATATTCAATGGCTTTGGCGGTGCTGCTTCTGCTTTAGTCGCTGGAGCAGATTTTATCAGAAATATTGATAAATTACAAACGGGTGTATTCATCAATGGGTTGTCTCCCACTTTTTACCTCGTTGTGGTCATTTTAAGTATTTTTGTGGGGACACTCACTTTCACCGGTAGTTTCATTGCGTTTGGAAAACTCCAGGGATTTATCTCCGGACAACCGATCGTATTTCCAGGTCAGCAAATTTTCAATGCTATATTTGCGTTTTCTATGGTAACAATTACTGCATATCTCGTTATGGGCGGAAATGATTTAGTGAACTTCTTTTATGCTATTGTATTTTTGTCCGCTTTAATGGGTGTAACACTTACGATTCCAATCGGTGGTGCAGATATGCCCGTTGTTATTTCACTCTTGAATTCTTATTCCGGCGTTGCGGCAGCAGCAACCGGGTTTGTATTGATGAACAATGGTCTTATCATTTCCGGTGCCTTAGTGGGCGCATCCGGACTTATTCTAACAAACATTATGTGCAAAGGGATGAACCGATCCTTGACAAATGTCATCTTTGGAGCCGTAGGATTAAAACAAGAACCTTCAGGCGATGATGAAGCCAAACAAATTACAGTGAAATCTTATTCAACAGAAGAAGCAGCCATGATCTTTGATGCTGCAGATAAAGTAATTATTGTTCCTGGGTATGGGCTCGCTGTTGCCCAAGCCCAGCATGCAGTCCGGGAGGTTGCAGAATTTTTAGAAAGCAAAGGGAAGAAAGTTCTTTATGCGATCCATCCAGTTGCAGGACGGATGCCAGGGCATATGAATGTTCTCTTGGCAGAAGCAAACATTCCTTACGAACAATTAAAAGATCTGGACGAAATTAACCCTGAATTTGAAGATTGCGATGTTGCACTGGTATTGGGAGCAAATGATGTTGTGAATCCCGCTGCTCGCCATGACAAATCATCACCGATCTACGGCATGCCGATTTTAGATGTGGATAAATCCAGGACTGTTATTATTAACAAACGGACCATGAATACTGGATTTGCCGGTATTCAAAATGAATTATTTGGATTTGATAATTCAATTATGGTCTTTGGCGATGCGAAAGATATGCTCCAGCAATTATTGAAGGATCTGAAGGAATTATAAAATTCATTTCACCCATAATTCTTATCGTTCTCCTGACCCTATGTTATGGTCAGGAATTAAAATATTCTACCTGTAAATCCAATCTATTCTTTATTTTTAGGACATACTGGTAATATTAAATGGGTCAATAAAAAGCTTTCAAATCGGTGTAAAAAGAATGAAATCATTTTCATTGATGTTTTCATCCATTTAAAAAATAAAATGGATGTTTTCCTAAACCCAGATTACTCCTATAACGTACTACATCTAAATAGTGATGGTTATAAAAAATGGGCGGACGGTATTCAACATCTCGTCAAATAAAAACCACGCACTCCATCCGCTGGATAAGTGTTGGCTTTTTACAAAAAAAGAGGATTAGGATACTTTACTAAAATCCACCATCAATTTCGTTGTATTGGAATAGAGCCCCAAGGAAATATATTTAGAACAAACGGCTTCTGCATAATCTTCTGAAAAATAACGACCAACTTTAAATACCCGGCCCCCTCTATCATCAACCACGTCTAAATCTGGAAGGATTTCCTTGACAGCAGCAACTTGTTCGTCGCCTTGCGGAACAATATTGACTTCCCACATTTCCATTTCGCCGCCTTTTTCGGCACTAACGTAATAGCCAATCATTCCAGTGAATTCTGCCACAGCCATAGCTTCTTCTTTGGTCACTTCATCATCCGCTTCCGCCATGAGATTAATCAAATCAACCAATCCTTCTGCCACATCCGTGTCCGGACCTTCATCTAAATAGGATTGGACCAAAGCTCTCAATTCTACAAGATTGGTGACTTCCTCTGGTTTTCCCGGTTTGAGTTCAGGAATTTCTATATCCCATTTTTCTGAAAATTGGTTGATCAAATCGATTTCTTCCTGGGCAATGTCATCATCTATTGCTGCAAGTTTTTTCAATATTTCAATAATCTTATGGGCACCCTTTGGGCGAAGCATATCACTAATCAAGTCAGTAGATTCTTTTCCTTCCAAATTCAGTGCACGACCCAATAATGTAAAGAAACCCACCCCACGATTTCCATCTACAAAATGTCCAGAACCGATTAAAGTAAACACACATGCCAAGGATAATCCTAACACAACCTTCCCTGCTGAGAAATAATCATGAGTGATAAAAATATTATTCATTAAAAAAGGGAGCCCTACAGCAAACCCCAACATAGCAGCCACAATTGAAATACTATTTGCCACTTCTTCATTTTTCCGTCGTTTCCA
>Ga0207991_1000243_pt1 | contig 38634 bp, 30 predicted proteins | sample ETN07SmetaG_FD_185786 | JGI IMG/M metagenome (GOLD analysis project Ga0207991, IMG submission 185786) | Marine microbial and viral communities from oxygen minimum zone, Eastern Pacific Ocean - ETNP2014F14-07SV275 (SPAdes) (version 2) | ecosystem: Environmental > Aquatic > Marine > Oceanic ...
TTTTCAAGTTCTCTGATTAGTAAAAATAATTCAAATTTTTAATATTATAAGACATATATGTACAGTAAAAAGTATATATATAATCAGTCTGGAAGATATAAAGGCTATCCTTTTAGAAGTTTTGTTGGGGGTATTTTTTAGATGGATATAGTGATCATTTGCCAGTTTATATTCTTTTAATAAAAGAAGTGAAGTGATAATTTTTTCCTATTTTAATCGTTAATATATTTGATAGAATGTTTAAAAAAATAATCTTTTTTCTATTCGTATTATTACTAGTGAAATACGATGGTTTTTCAACTCATATAAGAGCTGGAGAAATTATTGCAAAAAGAATATCTACAACTAGTTTAACCTATGAATTTACTATAATTGGTTATACTGATACTGGTTCTGAAGTTGAGTTTGGAGGTGGAACTTTTTATTTTGGAGATGGAAATGTTCTAGAAGTATTGGATGAGGGTGCATTGACAAGTCAGAAAATTCTTCTAGATAATCAGGTGGCTCTTAATTTATTTACAATTGTTCATACTTTTCAAGCACCCGGAAGGTATGTTGTAAGTTATTATGAGCAAAATAGAAATAATGGAATATTGAATATGGAAAATTCTGTTGATACTCCTTTTTTTATTGAAACTGAAATACTTATTGATCCATTTTTTGGTCAGAACAATACCCCAATACTTTTAATTCCACCTATTGATAATGGAATTATGGGTATCAGATATATTCATAATCCTGGAGCATATGATCCTGATGGAGATAGTTTGTCTTATGAGATTGTTATTCCTATGCAAGAAAAAGAATATGAAGTTACTAATTATCGTTTTCCAAATGCTGAAGAATTTTATACTGATTATGCTAAGGGAAATGAGAGTGGACTAGGACCACCAACTTTTACTCTTGATTCTATAGTAGGTGATTTGGTTTGGGATGCGCCAGGTGCAGAAGGTGAATATAATTTTGCTTTTCGAGTAGTTGAATGGAGAAAGGTTGAGGATATTTGGTATAAGTTAGGTCATGTAACTAGGGATATGCAAGTATTTATTATAGATGCTAATAATGAAAGGCCTATTTTAGAGGCTATAGATCCTATTTGTGTAGATGCAGGAACATTAATTATTGATACTATTGTAGGTTATGATCCAGATAATAATGATGTTAAGATTCAAGCATTTGGTGGTCCATTTGAATTTATATCTTCACCGGCTTCCTACAATCCTAATCCTGCATCTTTTACTAAGTCACCTACACAATTATTTTTTGAATGGCAAACAAATTGTAATCATGTAAGACAAAGACCTTATGATGTACAATTTAAAATTAGCGATAAACCAAGTTATGGTCCTAATCTAGTGGAATTTATGACTTGGCAAATACAAATAGTTCCTCCTGCTCCAACTGGGTTATTAATTGATATATTACCTGGTAGAAATGCATCATTAAATTGGGATCTATATTCATGTGAAAATGCTTCAATGATTCAGGTATGGAGAAGAATTGGAAGTTATGAATTTATTCCTGATAATTGTGAGGTTGGAATGCCTGAAGGATCAGGATATGAATTGATTAGTGAGGTAGATGGAAATATAATAAATTATACTGATTCAAATGATGAGAAAGGACTTGCTCCAGGGTCTAAATATTGTTATAGGTTAGTTGCTGAATTTCCTCTTCCTGAAGGTGGCATTAGCTATGTTTCTGAAGAAGTATGCGTAATATTGGAGGCGGATGCCCCAGTTATTAATAACGTTAGTATTGAAAATACAACTTCTGATGGTGATATACAAGTTAATTGGTTTCCACCATTAGCTTTGGATCCTGTTATATACTCAAAACCATATAAGTATAAAATCAGAAGATATGATGGATTTATCGGAAAAGAGAATGAGTTTGAATATTCAATCATGATGTTAGATACTTTTTTTATTGATCAATTAGCAAATACTCTTAATAATACATATAATTATGAAGTTGAGGTATTTGATTCCGAAGAAAATACTATAGATTTTTCTGCTCAAGCATCATCAGTAAGACTTGAACTTCAAGGAAAACAGTTAAGTATAGATTTAAGTTGGAATTTTGATGTTCCTTGGTCAAATAGTACCATTGATTTTCCTATGCATTATATATATAGAAATAATGTTAGTGGGTATGTTAATGAAGAATTTATTTTAATTGATTCAATAAATGTTATCCAAAATGGATTTAATTATACGGATAATGGATTATTTGAAGGAATTGAATTAGATGAAAATTTATTTTATTGTTATTACGTAATTACTTCTGGTTCATATGAGAATGATTCACTACCAAAATCACTGGAGAATGGATATCAAATATTTAATAAATCTCAAAAAATATGTGCTCAGACAAATGATTTGCTGCCGCCTTGTCCCCCAGTTGATTTTAAAATATCAGATCAGTTTACTTGTAAAAATTATTTTATTGACAAGTCTTGTGAATTAAAAGATTTTGAAAATAGAATAGAGTGGGAGTTAAATGATAGTGAATGCTCTTTAGACTCAAAAATTTATAATGTTTATTTTTCTGATAATGGGGTAGATAACTTTAAAGTAATTGCTTCTATCTCTGAGAATTATTATTTGCATAAAGACTTAACAAATTTGAAAGGTTCTTATTTTATTACTGCCCTTGATAGGTCAGGTAATGAAAGTATTCCATCAGATACTGTTCATAGAGATAATTGTCCTTACTATTTATTACCAAATGTTTTTACCCCAAATGAAGATGGTAAAAATGATTTTTTTACTCCTTTTTATTCTGATGGTTCAATTCCAAATTTTGATTATAATAAATGCCCAAGATTTGTTAAAAGTGTAATATTTAATGTTTTTGATAGGACAGGCGTTAAATTATTTTCATATAATTCTCTAGAGGATGTTGAAAATGGTATTTATATTAATTGGGATGGAAAAGATTTTGACGGTAAAGATTTAGCTAGTGGAACGTATTATTTTACAGCGGATGTAATTTATGATATTCTTGATAAAGAAAATAATCAAAAACAAATAAAGGGATGGCTTCAGATATTGAAATAAGTAAGAGTGTTATTTTATTTGATGGATATTGTAACCTTTGTAATAGTCAAGTAAATTCTATTTTAAGATTTGATTATAAGAAATTTTTTTATTTTTCTAATCTAGATTCTTCATTTTCAAAAAAAGTTATTAAAGAAAATAAAGTTGAATCCTTAGAAGGAAATACAATAATATTATATCATAATAATAAAATTATTATAAAATCTAATGCAGCAATTAAGATAGCATATTTATTAGGAGGTTTTTTTAAAATTTTTATAATATTTAAAATTTTACCAAATTTTATAAGGGATGGGATTTATGATGTTATTTCTAGAAATAGATATCGCTGGTTTGGAAAATCTGATTCGTGTTATATTCCAAAAAAAGAAATACTAGATCGATTTATTAATGATTAACATATTTAAGTATTTTTGATAAAAATCGATGTTATGAATGTAATTTTATTTCCAGGTCAGGGATCACAACATATAGGAATGGGAAAAGATCTTTATGAGTCAAGTGATCTGGCAAAAAAGTTGTTTAAATTGTCTAATTCTATTTTAGGTTTTGATATTACAGATGTGATGTTTAAAGGGTCTGCAGAAGATTTGAAAAAAACAGACATAACTCAACCTGCAATTTTTATTCATTCTACAATATTATTTACTATTAATAGTACTAATGCACATGCGTATGCGGGTCATTCATTAGGTGAGTTTTCAGCTTTGTCGTGTTCTGGAAGTTTGATTTTTGAAGATGCATTAAAATTAGTACTTATCAGAGCAAGAGCTATGCATAAAGCATGTAAAAATAATGAAACTACTATGGCTGCAATTTTAGGATTAGATGACTCATCTGTTAATACTATATGTGATAATATTCCAAATGTTGTTACTGCAAATTATAATTGTCCTGGTCAAATTGTAATTTCAGGATCTAAAAACTCAATTGATAAAGCATGTAAATCTATAAAAGAAATTGGAGGAAAAACAATTATTTTGCCTGTAGGAGGTGCATTTCATTCACCTTATATGGAATCGGCAAAAAAAGAGTTAGAAGATGCAATTATGAGTTTAAAATTTAGTAAACCAGATAAACCTATATATCAAAATTTTGATGCAAATCCACATTTAGATATTGAAAAAATAAAAAATAATCTTATAAATCAATTAACCTCTCCTGTTTTATGGACACAGACTATTAATAAATTAATAGCTGATAATTATAAATTATTTATTGAATGTGGTCCTGGTAGAGTTTTACAAGGACTTGTAAAGAAAATTAATAGAGATATGGATGTTTCGTCAATTTAATATACACTTATGAAAAGAATGCTTAAGGAAAATAGTTTAAAAAATAAATCAATATTAGTTACAGGAGGTGGTTCAGGACTTGGTAGGTCTATGGTTGAATATTTTTATGAGTTAGGTGCTGATATAATAATAACAAGTAGAAGAGAAAATTTACTCACTAAAGTTGCAAAAGAAATAAGTAGTTCGAAAAAAGGAAAAATTCTTCCTGTAGCATGTGATGTTAGAAATATAGATGAAGTAAATAATGTTATTAAAAAATCTTTTGATGAGTTTGGTAAAGTTAATTGTCTTGTTAATAATGCTGCAGGAAATTTTATTAGTCCAACAGAAAGACTTTCAACTAGAGCATTTGATGCTATAATAGATATAGTTTTAAAGGGTACAATAAATTTTACATTAATTCTTGGAAAAAAATGGATTAAAGAAAAGATTGATGCTAATGTTTTAAATATTGTTACAACTTATGCATGGACTGGATCTGGTTATGTTGTTCCTTCTGCCTGTGCAAAAGCTGGTGTTTTATCAATGACTAGGTCTCTTGCTGTTGAATGGGCGAAGTATAATATTAGATTAAATGCTATTGCTCCTGGTCCTTTTCCAACTAAAGGAGCATGGGATAGATTATTACCAGGAGATCTTAAAGAAAAATTTGATCCTGCAAAAAAAGTACCAGTGGGAAGGGTAGGTGAGCACCATGAGCTTTCTAATTTAGCTGCTTATTTAGTATCTGATTTTTCATCTTATATAAATGGTGAAGTTATAACTATTGATGGTGGAGAATGGTTAAAGGGAGCTGGTCAGTTTAATAATTTAGAATCAGTAACTCCAGAAATGTGGGATTTTTTTGAAATGATGAGAAAAAAATAAATGCCAAAATATAAAAGACATTTAGTAACTGCTGCGCTTATATATGCAAATGGTCCAATTCATATTGGTCATTTAGCAGGGTGTTATATACCTGCAGATATATATGTTAGATTTTTAAGATCTAAGGGAGAAAATGTGAAATTTGTAAGTGGTACTGATGAACATGGGGTGCCTATTACTTTTCAGGCAAGAAATGAAAAATCTACTCCTAAGAAAATTGTAGATCATTATTATAAAATAATTAATAATTCTTTTAAAAAATTTGGTATAAGTTTTGATATTTATTCAAGGACTTCTAATAAATCTCATCATGATACTAGCTCTGAATTTTTTTTAAATCTTTATAATAAAAAATTATTTGATGAAATTTCATCTTCTCAATATTATGATGAAATCGAAAGTCAATTTTTGTCTGATAGATATATCTCAGGAGAGTGTCCTTCGTGTAAATATGAAAATGCATATGGAGATCAGTGTGAGCAATGTGGAAAAACTTTGAGTCCTTTAGATTTAAAAAATCCTATTTCAAAACTTTCAGGAAATAAACCAATTTTAAAAGAAACTATAAACTGGTTTCTCCCTATGGATAAATTACAATCTAAAATTGAAAATTATATTAATAAACATAAAGATTGGAAGACCAATGTTCTAGGACAATGCAAATCATGGTTAAAAGAGGGTTTAAAACCTAGAGCTATGACTAGAGATTTGGATTGGGGTGTTAAAGTACCATTGCCAAATACAGAAGGCAAAGTTTTATATGTTTGGTTTGATGCTCCTATTGGATACATAACTGCAACAAAAGAGCTTATGAAAGATGATTGGGAGAAATATTGGAAAGATTCTGATACAAAGCTAGTTCATTTTATTGGGAAAGATAATATAGTTTTTCATTGTATTATTTTTCCTATGATGTTGATGGAACATGGTGAATATATACTTCCTGATAATGTTCCAGCAAATGAATTTATGAATTTAGAAGGAGAAAAAATATCAACTTCAAGAAATTGGGCTGTTTGGCTTCATGAGTATCTTATTGATTTTCCTGACATGCAAGATGAATTGAGATATTGTCTTATTACCAATCTTCCTGAAACTAAGGATAGTGATTTTACGTGGAAAGATTTTCAGGCTAAAAATAATAATGAGTTAGTATCAATTTTTGGTAATTTCATAAATAGGATTGTGGTATTAATAGATAAATATTTTGATGGAAAAGTACCTGAAAATTTAAAATCAATAAAAAGTGATAAAGAAATTTTTCATAAAATAGAAAACATTAAGTCTAAAATTGAAATATCTATTGAGAAGTATAGGTTTAGAAAAGCAATGAGCTTGATAATTGATTTATCTAGACTTGGTAATAAATATTTGGCAGATACTGAACCATGGAAAATCATTAAAACAGATGAAGATAGAGTTAAATCTATACTTTATAACTCAATTCAAATTGTTGCTAACATTGCAATATTATGTGAGCCTTTACTGCCATTTACTTCAATTAAAATATTTAAACTTTTAGATATTTTATCTAAATCATGGAATGATTCATCTAATAATCTTATTAAACCTGGTCATAAACTTGGAGAAACAAATCATATTTTTTCAAAAATTGAAGATAGTGTAATTGATAAACAAATAGAAAAACTTAAATTGACTATAAATGATAAAAAGGAGAAGATAATGAAGCTAAAAGAAACTATTGAATTTGATGAATTTTCAAAAATTGATTTAAGAATTGCAACCGTCATAGAAGCAGAAAATGTACCAGAATCTGAAAAATTATTAAAATTAATTGTTGATACAGGTATTGATAAAAGAGTGATTTTAAGTGGAATATCAAAATATTATAAACCAGAAGATATATTAAATAAACAAGTTATGATTTTGGTAAATTTAAAACCAAGAAAAATGATAGGAATTGAAAGTCAAGGAATGTTATTGCTTGCTGAAAATCCTGATGGTTCTCTTAGATTAATGCATCCTGATACTAAAGCTACTAATGGATCAGTTATTGTTTAATTATACTTATTCATACTTCTATTAATTCCTTCATAACAAAATGACATAATTATTTTGATTGAATTTTGAATATTTATTTCTAAATCTTTCATTTCATCTTTTGAAAAATTTTCTAATACATAATTAGATTGATTTCCTTTTATAAATTCATTTCCTATTCCAAATCTTAGTCTTGGATAATTGTTAGAATTTAATGATTCATTTATATTTTTTAATCCATTATGACCTCCATCACTACCATTTTTTTTTATTCTAAGCTTTCCATATTTCAGAGAGATATCATCTAGAACAATTAATAAATTTTCATTTTTTATTTTTAATTTATCAGACCAATATTTTACTGTTCTTCCACTATTATTTACATAATTGGATGGTTTTATAAGGTGGATTGATCTTCCTTTAAATTTTATTAAAGAATAATCTCCAAGTCTCTCTGATTTAAATGCAGATTCAAATTTAGATGCTAGGTATTCAAGAATTAAAAACCCAATGTTATGTCTAGTTAATTCGTATTGTGGTCCTATATTTCCTAAACCAACTATTAAGTATTTCATTGAGAAAAAGTTTAGTATATAAATTTATACTAAACTTTCAACTCTTTTTAATATTTCTTAGTCTTTAGATTCTTCTTTTTTATCTCCTTCTGAATCTTTTGATTTTGTTTTGTCACCTTCTGTTCCACCTTTAGCACCTTCAGTTCCTTCTTCACCTTCAGTTTCTTCTTCTTCTTCTTCTACTACTACTTCTTCTTCAATTGTTACTCTAGGTATATTGACAGAGACAATATTTACTAATGGACTATTTAAGATTTCATATTGTTCACTAAGAATTTCTTCAACTTTAATGCTTTTTCCTAATTCTAGATGACTAATATCTATTTCTATAAATTCTGGCATATTTTTTGGATATGCTAAAATAGATAATTTTCTTATTCTTGTTAATATTTTACCACCTTGAAGAACACCTGGAGAATTTCCTAAAAATTTAACAGGAATTTCCATTTTTATTTTTTTATTTTCACTAAGTTCTAGAAAGTCAGCATGTAGAATGATTTCACTTACTGGATGAAATTGAATGTCTTGTAATATTGCATTTTTAATTTCACCTTCAATATTTAATTTAACAAAGTTTGCACCAGGCGTGTAAATTAAATCCCTAAATAAAATCATTGGTGAATGAAAATGAATTTGTTTTTTTCCTCCATAGACAACACTAGGGACACTACCTTCGTCTCTAAGTTTTTTGGATTCATTTTTACCAAGATTTGCTCTTTTATACCCTATAATCTCAATCGTTTTCATAATTACTAAATTTATCTGTTAAAAATAGCGAACTAGTAGATTCATTTTCATGAATTTTTCTAATTGCTTTTGCAAATAGTTCTGCAATGGATAATACTTTTATTTTTTTATTCCTAAATTTTAGAGGAATAGTATCGGTTACAACTAATTCTGTAAGTGCTGAATTTGTGATATTTTCATCAGCGTTTCCACTAAGAATTGGATGTGTAATTAGAGCTCTAACTGATGTTGCACCTTTTTCCATTAATACTTTTGAAGCCATAGAAATGGTACCTCCTGTATCGATTAAATCATCAACAATTATTACATCTTTTCCCTTTACTTCTCCAATTACCTGAACGGATTTAACTTCATTAGCTTTTTCTCTATGTTTGTCACATATAACAAAGTCAACATTAAAATATTTAGCATAGTCTCTTATTCTTTCAGTTCCTCCAGCATCAGGAGATGCAAAAATGATATTTTTTAGGTCCAATTTTTTAATATATGGTACAAACACAGAACTGCCATTTAAATGGTCAACTGGTATGTCAAAAAAACCTTGTATTTGACCTGCATGTAGATCACATGTTATAATTCTAGTTGCTCCAGATGCTGTAAGTAGGTTAGCAATTAATTTAGAGGATATAGCTACTCTTGGTTTATCTTTTCTATCTTGTCTAGCATATCCGTAATACGGAATAACAACATTAATATGATTAGCACTAGCTCTTTTTGCAGCGTCCATCATTAAGAATAATTCCATAACATTATCTGATCCATTAACAGTAGATTGAATAATAAAGAGATCAGCACCTCTCACTGTCTCGGTATACCTGTATTTTAATTCTCCGTCACTAAATTTACCAGATTTTCCGTGACCTAGATTTTTTCCAAATTTAGATGCGATTTTATTAGCTAATTCTAAAGAACCTTTTCCTGAAAATATTTTTACAATGCTCATAATTTTTAAATTTTTGTTGTCCCACTAGGGATCGAACCTAGACTCTTCTGTACCAAAAACAGACGTGTTACCAGTTACACCATGGGACAATATTTTGGGATACAAAAATAAATTTTATTTTTAACAATTTATAAAAAGGTTATGTATTTGTTTCAAGCCAATTTCTAGCATTTACAAATGGTAATATCCAAGGTGTAATTTTATCATTTCTTGATGGTTCATAATGTGCCCAATTCCAAGGAAATATCGATCTTTCAAGATGTGGCATCATTGCAAGATGTCTTCCATTTTTTGAAGATAACATTGCTGCAGAATAATCTGATCCATTAGGGTTTGAGGGATAATTTTTATAATGAAATTTTGCAACTATATTAAGATCTAGGTTCTTAATATTAAATCTTCCTTCTCCATGTGCTGACCAAATTCCAAGTGTAGTACCTTCTAAATTTTTTAACATAACAGAGTTATTTTTTAAGATATCAACACTAGTGAAAATACATTCAAATTTTTCAGATTTATTTATTTTCATTTTTGGATGATTATTTTTTAATTCTGGATACAATAATCCTAGTTCCATCATGAGTTGACAACCATTGCAAACACCAAGAGAGAGGGTATTATTTTTTTTATAAAAATTAGTGATTGCATTATTCGCATTTTTGTTATATTTAAAAACTCCTGCCCATCCTTTAGCTGATCCTAGTACATCGGAATTTGAAAATCCTCCAGGGAAAACTACCATATGAATATTTTCAAGATTTTCTTTTCCACTTACAAGGTCAGTCATATGAACGTCCTTAACATCAAAACCACACATATATAACATATAGGCCATTTCTCTTTCGCTATTTATACCTTTTTCTCTAATGACAGCTGCTCTGATATTTTTTTTGTAATTTATTTTTGAATATGTTCCATTAAAAAAAGATGGAAATTTGTACTTGAGTTTTTGATTTTTATAGTTTAAGAATCTTTTAACATTTAGATTATGTTTTGTTTGATTTTTATCAATTAATGATGAGGTTTTAAACCAACAATCTCTAAAATAATCAATGTTAATTTTTATATCAGAATTATTGTGTTTAATTATTAATTTTCTTTCTTTTATTAAACTTCCAATTTTTATATACTCTATTTTAGTTCTATCTAGTACTGAAATAATATTTTTTTTAATTTGAATGATAATACCAGGTGATTCATTAAAAAGTATTTTAATTAAATCATTTTCTTTAAAACCTTTAGTAGAAATATTTAAACCATAATTTGAGTTGGCAAAGTTCATTTCTAATAAACTAGTTATAAGCCCTCCAGATGATACATCATGACCAGATAAAATTTGATTATTTTTTATTAAATCTTGAATAACATTAAAAATATTTATTATTTTTTTAGGTTTTTTTGTGTTATGTATTGTATTTCCAATTGATGTAAGTGTTTGATAAAATGCACTTCCAGAAATATTTAGTCCTTTACAGAAATTGATGTATATCAATTCAGAATCTTGATCTTTTTTTAATACTGGTGAGATTGTTTTATTAATATCAGAAACTTCTGAAGCTGCAGATACTATGACGGTTCCTGGTGAAAGAACTTTTTTTCCATCAGAATATTTTTGGGTCATGGACAGTGAATCTTTTCCTGTTGGAATGTTTATTCCAAGTTTTATTGCAAAATCACTAATTGCTTTAACGGCATTGTATAATCTGGCATTTTCTCCAACATTATTAGCAGGCCACATCCAATTAGCACTTAATGAAATATTTGTAATTCCTTTTTCTATAGGTGCCCATATAATATTTGTTAAAGATTTTAAGAGAGCTATTTTTGCTCCCTTCTGTTCATCAATTAAAGAAACTATAGGAGAAAATCCGATAGAAATTGCTATACCTCTATTAGATTTAAAATCAAGTGCCATTACTCCTAAATTGTTTAATGGTAATTGTATTTCACCAACAGTTTGTTGCATTGCAACTCTTCCAGTGACACATCTATCAACTTTATTTGTTAACCAGTCTTTACAAGCAACAGATTCTAATGAAAGGACATTTTCTAAGTATTTTATTAATAATTTTTGAAAATATTTCGGTTCCTTATATTTAGGTTTTATTTTTCTATCATTTATTATTGTTTTAGGTGATGATCCAAAAAAATCTTCTAGTCCTAAATCAATTGGATTTCTTTTGTTTTTACCTTTAAAAACTAGTTTTTTATTATTTTTTACATAACCCACATGATAAAGTGGAGATCTTTCTCTTTTTGCTATTTTTTCTAATTTAGGGTAATCATTATTTTTTATAATTAGTCCCATTCTTTCTTGTGATTCATTCCCTATAATTTCTTTTTCAGAAAGAGTAGGGTCTCCAATTGGTAGCTTATTTATATTTATTTCTCCTCCTGTATTTTCTAATAATTCGGATAAACAATTTAGGTGACCTCCAGCTCCATGGTCGTGGATAGATAATATTGGATTTATATCTTCTTCTGCTAGAGCTCTTATAACATTAGCAACTCTTTTTTGCATTTCAGGATTAGATCTTTGAACCGCATTAAGTTCTATTGAGTTTTTTAATTCTCCAGTATTTAGAGATGAAACTGCACCTCCTCCCATTCCAATTCTATAATTATCTCCACCAAGAACTACAACATAATCACCTGTATTTACATCTTTTTTTTGAGTTTCATTTTCTTTTCCATACCCAATACCGCCGGCAAGCATTATTACTTTGTCATAGCCTATTAAATTTTTGTTTTCATTGTGTTCAAAAGTTAGAACACTTCCACTTATTAGAGGTTGACCAAATTTATTTCCATAATCACTAGCTCCATTGGATGCTTTTACTAAAATATCTTTAGGATTTTGATAGAGCCATTTTTTATTTACTTGATTCTTTTCCCAAGTTCTTGATTTAGTAATTCTAGGGTAGGATGTCATGTATACGGCAGTTCCTGCAAGTGGAAAACTTGCTTGTCCTCCAGCCATTCTATCTCTTATTTCACCACCTGATCCTGTTGCTGCTCCACTAAAGGGCTCTACTGTTGTTGGAAAATTGTGAGTTTCAGCTTTTAAAGAGATTGAAGATTTGATACTTTTTGTATAGTAGAAGTCTGATAGATCTTTATTTTTAGTTGTAAAAAATTCAACTAATGGACCTTTGATAAAAGCAACATTATCCTTGTATGCAGAAATTAAATTGTTTGGATTTTTAATTGATGTTTCTTTTATCATATCAAATAAACTTTTTGGCATTTTTTTTCCATCAATTATAAATTTTCCATTAAAAATTTTATGTCTACAATGTTCAGAATTTACCTGAGAAAAGCCAAACACTTCACTATCAGTTAAGGACCTATTTAGTTTTTTGCTTACATTTTCTAGATAATTTATTTCATCATCACTTAGTGCTAAACCTTCTTTATTATTATAATTTTTTATATTTTTAATATTAATTATTTTTTTAGGTTTTCTATTAATTTTAAATATATCTTGACTAGGATTATTGTATATAGATTCAAGCATTGGATCAATATCAATGTTTTGATTCTTATAAAATCTTTCAATTCTAATTATTGAATAGATTCCAATATTAGATGCAATTTCAACAGCATTTGTGCTCCATGGAGTGGTCATTTCTTTTCTTGGACCTATAAATTTTCCTTTTAAACTAGATGTTTTTATTATTTTGGCATTTCCAAATAACCAACATAGTTTATTAATATAGTTTTGAGATAACTTTTTTGAGTGATCAATAATGAAATAATCTGTTGAAGATTTTTTAAAAAATGATATCATTCTATTTTGTAATGAACAAAAATAAATTTTTTTATTTCATATTCATCTTTAACATTAAAAAATGAAAATTTTTTTTAAATTATTTTGTCTAGGTTTGTGTTGGAAACTAAAAGAAATATAATAGTTTCCAAAGTTTATATGGACGTAAAAGATAAAATTATTATAAAATCTGATTCTTTATTTAGAAAATTTGGAATAAGGGGAGTTACCATTGATGATATATGTTTTGAGTTGGGAATTTCAAAAAAAACAATTTATACCTACTTTGATGATAAACATAGTATTGCTTTAGAATCAATAAAATATTATTGGTCAGGACTTCTTAATGAAATTGTAAAAATAAAAAAAACTTCCAATAATTCAATCCATTTTTTTATAGAATTATCAAATTTTTTCAGGCAGACTATAACGAATATAAATCCTCTTTTTGTTCATGACTTAAAAAAATTTCATCCTGATTTATTTAAAATAACACATGAATTAAAAAAGAAAGTATTTATTAAAACTCTTTCAAAGAATATAAAAAGAGGTAAAAAAGAAGGGTTTATACGAAAAGAAATCGATGAAATAATAATTACCAAGTTAAGATTAGAAGAAATTGAATTAGCATTTGATCAGAATTTATTTCCATATAAGAAATTTAATATGATCAATGTTCAATTACAATTTTTTGATCATTTCATGAGAGGAATACTTACTAATGAAGGACTTAAGATTTATGAAAAATCATTTTTAAAATACATTAAGTAACATGAAATTATACTCATTATTATTATCTCTTTTATTTTTTAGTAATATTCTATTTTCACAACAATTGAACTTAACACTTGAAGATTGTATTGAACTTGCTTTAAAAAATAATGAAAATCTTAAAAACTCTATTTTAGACGAAAATATTTCTAAGGCGGTTTCTAAAGAATATTTATCAATTGGTTTGCCTCAAATATATGTTGATGGTGGTCTAAAATATAATTATGAAGTTCAAAAAAGTTTAATTGATATTAGTAGATTCATGCCAGGAGTTCCTGAAGGGACTGAGCAAGAAGTTCAGTTTGGTCAAACTTATGAAGGAAGATTTGATTTTAATATAGATCAAATGATTTTTAATGGATCGTATTTTGTTGGCTTAAAAGCTACTAAGGAACTTGAAAAACTTTCAAATAAATTAACTCAGAGAACAGAGATAGATATTTATGAATCAGTTTCAAAGGCATATTATACAGTATTAAATACAAAGTCTAGAATTGACTTGGTTAAGAGTAATATAGAAAGATTATTAACTCTATTAGAAGAGTCTCAGCAATTGTATGATAATGGATTTATTGAGAAATTAGATATAGATAGAATAACTGTTTCATACAATAATCTTCAAAGCGAAAAAATTAAAACTGATAGATTGTATGATTTAAGTTTGTTTGTATTAAAATTTCAAATAGGGATTCCTCTGAATCAGGAAATAAAATTAATAGGAAATTTAAATGAAGATATTTTAGAAAATTTTGATTTTGATTTATCCAAATTTGATTATAATAAAAGAATTGAATATTCTATTTTAAAAACAGATAGAAATCTTAAGAGTTATGATTTAAAGAATAATAGAAGTCAATATTTACCACAGATTTATTTAAACTATAATTATGGATTAAATACCTCTGCTTCAAGTTATGATTTGTTTTTTGATTCATATAGATGGAAAAATTTTGGAACTGTTGGTCTTAATCTTGTGGTACCTATTTTTGATGGATTTTTGAAGAGAAGTAAAATAAATCAATCAAAATATAAGATTGAGCAAATTGATAATCAACTTTTATTTTTAGAAAGATCAATTGATTTGCAAATAAATCAATCAGTAGTAGATTATTCTAATTCTAAAGAATCTCTAGAAATAACAAGTAAAAATGTTGATTTAGCACTGTCTATATACAATGCATCAGAAAAAAAATATAAAGAAGGTGTTGGATCAAATTTTGAAGTGTTAAATGCAAATGCAGGATTAAAACAAGCTCAAACTAACTATTATAATGCTGTATATGAGGTGATTATATCAAAAATAAATTTAGAAAAAACTTTGGGAACATTATATAATAATTAATCATATGAACAAATACACATTATTATTACTAATATTAATTTTTTCATCTTGCGATTCTAATACTTTAGATTCAAAGAAGGATAGATTAGATAAATTCAATAATTCTCTTTTAGATATTCAACTAGAAATAAAAAATTTAGAAGAAGAGATAGAGTTGTTAGATTCTGGTTTCAATAAGAAAAATTATGTTTATATATCAACAATTTCTCCAGATGTAAACAAATTTTTTCATAAGGTACAGTTAAGAGGAACAGTTTTTTCTAGAAGCAACGTTCTTTTGAATCCTGAAATGATAGGTAGATTAAAAAGAATTTATGTGAAAGAGGGTGATAGTGTTATTAAAGGACAAATTCTTGCAGAAATTAATGCTGATGTATTAAATAACTCAATATTAGAAATTGAAACAAATTTGGAATTATTCAAAATTATTTATGAGAGACAAAAGAATCTTTGGGAGAATAACATAGGATCTGAGATTGAATACCTTAAATCAAAATCAAATTATGATGCTTTTTTAAAAAGATTTGAAACTAATAAGATTCAGTTATTAAAATATAAGATTGTTTCACCATTCAATGGTATGATTGATAAAGTTTTTTTGAATGAAGGAGAAATGTCTTCTCCTGTTTCACCAATTTTTCGAATTTTTAGTGGTAAAGATTCTTATCTTAATATTGATGCTTCTGAAGCATATATAGGGAAATTTAATATTAAAGATAATGTTGATATTGTAATTCCAAATTCAGATACTAAGGTAGAATCTAAAATTTTATCTATTGGACAAGTTATTGATGTTCAAAATCGTTCTTTTTCTATTGAAATTAATATTCCTGAATCGTTTCAAGAATTGGTTAAACCAAATCAAATAATAGTTGTTGAAATGGTTGATTATTTTAATCCAAATGCGATATTAGTTCCATCTAATGTTATTTATAGTGATGATACGGGGGAGTATGTTTTTGGAACAAAGGAATTTGATGGAACTATCATTGCAAAAAAAATACTAGTTATTGTAGGTAAATCATATAACTATAAATCTGAAATATTAGAAGGATTAGATGGAAGTGAAATAATAATTGATAAAGGTTCTACTGAGGTAATTGAAGGCGCTTATGTTCAGATAATAAAAGATTAATATGAACCTAAAAAAACAAATAGAGGAGAAGGTAATTAAAAGTTTTGGATTATCAGATTTAGCTTTAAAAAATAGAATTACGATAGTTTTTTTATCATTAATGCTAACAATACTAGGTTTAATTTCTTATGATAGATTACCAAAAGAAAGTTTTCCAGAAGTTGATCAATCAAATGTTATAGTTGGTGTTTCTTATCCAGGAAATTCTCCAATTGATATAGAAAATCTTATTACCAGGCCAATTGAAAAAGAGATAAATATAATATCTGAAGTAAAAGAAATAAGATCGACTTCTATGCAAGGATTTTCAACAATTATTTCAGAATTTGAATCCGGAATAGAAATTGAATATGCAAAATCAAAGATTAAGGATGCAGTTGATAAAGCTAAAGCGGAATTACCAAATGATCTTCCATTTGAACCTAACATTTATGAAATAAGTTTTTCTGACTTTCCAATCATGCATATAACATTAAGTGGTAAATATTCAGTTGAAAGACTTGAAGATTATGCAGAAATTTTACAGGATGAAATTGAAAAAATAAGTGAAATATCTAAAGTTAAAATTTTTGGTGTAGAAGAAAAAGAAGTTGCTATTAAGGTAGATCCTTATAAATTAGAAGCTAGAAAATTATCTTTTAATGATATTGAAAATGCTATTAAATATGAAAATATTTCTGTTTCTGGTGGAAATATGCTTGAAAATAATATAAGAAGATCTGTAAGGATTATAGGTGAATTTAAGTCTGTTGATGATATTAAAAATATCATTATTTCAAATCAGAACAATAAAGTTGTATACCTAAAGGATGTTGCGGAAGTAGTATTTGATTATAAAGAAATAGAAAGTTTTTTTAGATTAAATGGCAACCCTGTAGTTTCAGTTAATGTTATGAAAAGAAAGGGAAGCAATCTTTTGAAAATTAATGATATGATTAATGAGGCAATTTCTAAAATAAAACCTCAGTTACCAAGTGACATTGATATTTTTATAGTAGCTAATCAATCTCAGAATACAAAAGAACAGGTAAATACATTAGAAAATAACATTATTTTTGGAATAATTTTAGTTGTATTTGTCCTTTTATTTTTCTTGGGAGTTAGAAATGCTCTTTTTGTTGGATTATCTATACCGTTATCATTTGCTATTTCTTTTGTTATTCTATATGTAATTAATATACCAATTAATATGATCATATTATTCTCATTGGTTATCTCTTTGGGGCTACTAGTAGATAATGGCATAGTAGTAACTGAAAATATTTATAGGTTTATGGAAAAGGGATATTCTCCATTAAAAGCAACTAAACTTGGTATTGGTGAAATTTCTCTTCCAATTATCACTTCAACCGCAACAACTATTGCAGCTTTTGCTCCACTTGTTTTTTGGCCAGGTTTAACGGGAAAATTTATGAGTTTTATGCCTTTAGGGCTTATTGTAACGTTAACTTCATCTCTATTTGTTGCCTTAGTTATTAACCCAGTTTTAATATCTCTTTTAATGAAGGTAGAAGATGAAAAAAATAAAAATTTTGCTAAATACATGAAAAATTTTTTGATCCTTTTTGTTACGGGACTAATCTTTATTTTTATTATTAAAATATTTTGGGTTGGTAATCTTCTAATTTTCTTTGCTTTATTAATACCATTAAATTATTTTATATTTATACCTCTTTCGTCTTTGTTTAGAGAAAAATTTTTGGTAAGGTTAGAAAATGCTTATGGTAGATTTGTAAATTATTTACTAGAAGGAATTAGACCTTTTATAATTCTTTTTAGTTCTTTCCTTTTATTTTTTATTTCAATTCAATTATTTCAATTATTTCAACCAAAAATTTTATTTTTTCCAGAAAACTTACCTAAGTATATAAATGTATTTGCTGAACTACCTGTAGGAACAGATGTAAAAGAAACAAATAAGTTTGTAATTAAGCTTGAAAAGAAAATTTCTAATATATTATCTCCTTATAATTCTATAGTTGAAAGTGTTGTTACAAATGTTGGGAAGGGAACTATTAATCCTAATGATCCTTCTGCATTTACAATGAGAGACTCACCAAATAGGGCTAAAATAAATATAAATTTTTTAGAGTATAAAAATAGAAATGGATTGGATACTGAAAAAATTATGGAGGAAATAAGAGAGAAAATTGGAAATTTTCCTGGAGTAAGTATTACGATTGGGAAAGATAGAAGAGGACCTCCTGTTGGAACAGCAATTCATTTAGAGGTATCTGGATCAGATTATTCCAAATTAATAGATCTAGTTGAAGAAATAAAAAATTATATAAATGAATCTAGTATTTCTGGAATAGAAAAGTTGACTTATGATTTGTCAACAAGAAAACCTGAGCTTATAATAGATTTTGATAGAGAAAAACTTAGAAGATTTGGTTTATCAACAGGTATTTTAGCTAGTGAATTAAGAACTTCATTATTTGGTAAAGAAATATCAAAATATAAAATTGGTGAAGATGATTATGAAATTCAACTACGATTAGATGATAAATATAGATATGATGTAGATGCTTTAATGAATAAAAATATAATTTTTAGAAGTCAATCAAATGGGAGAATATATCAAGTTCCAATAAGTTCTGTAGCTACTGTTAAAATGAGTAACTCATATGGTTCTGTTAAGAGAAAAAATCTTGATAGAGTTATTACACTTAGTTCAAATGTTATTTCGGGTTATAATCCAACTGAAGTAAATCAAAAAATTGATAAAATTTTGCAAAGATTTAAATTTCCAAATGGTTATGAATATAATTTTGGTGGACAGCAAAAAGAACAAGAAATTGAAATGGCTTTTCTTTCAAATGCTCTAATGATAGCTCTATTTTTAATTTTTATAATTATTATAGCTCAGTTTAATAAGTTGATAACACCTATTATTATAATGACATCAGTGATATTGAGTACAATTGGAGTGTTTGTAGGATTAATATTGTTTAATATGGATTTTATTGTTGTGATGACGATGATTGGAATAATTTCTTTATCAGGTATAGTAGTTAATAATGCAATTGTATTAATTGATTTTATTGAACTTAATCGAAAAAGAAGAATTTTAGAAAACAAAAAAAATATCATCTCTATTGAAGAGATAAAATTTTGTATTGCAGAGGCAGGTAAAACAAGACTTCGTCCTGTTCTATTGACTGCATTAACTACAATATTTGGCTTGCTACCTTTGGCAATTGGTTTAAATTTTGATTTTGTTAGTTTGATTAAATCGTATGAAGTATCTTTTTTTATGGGTGGTGATAGTAATGTTTTCTTTGGACCAATTGCTTGGGCAATTATTTTTGGATTAACTTTCGCAACTTTTACTACACTTATAGTAGTGCCAACAATGTATATTATTCAAGTTAAATTTAATAGATACTTTGGATTATCATAGTTGCTTTTATGGATGTAATACTTTTTTTACTTTTTTTTACTTTTTTATCAATTCTGTTAGATGTTTATTTCTTTCAAATATTAAAGAATGTTATAAAATTAAATACTCACTTTAGTAAGTATATATTATTTTTTTATTGGTTTTTTACATTTATAACAATTGCTAATTTTTTACTTTTTGCTTTTGATATAAGTATAGGTTATTATCCTAGAACAATAGTTTTTAATATCATTATTGGAAATTTTTTCTGTAAGCTAATTTCATTACCATTTATTTTAGTTGATGATTTAAGAAGATTAATTTGCTATTTTTTCAAATCAGAAAATAATAAAGATTCAAGTAGTAAAATTTCTAGATCTAAGTTTTTAAGTATTTCAGCATCAATTGCATATGGCTTTCCTGTTGCTTCTCTAACATATGGTATAATTTCAAGTAATGTCTATGATTATAGAATTAGAAGAAAAAATTTAATATTCAATAAATTACCAAAATCATTCGATGGAATTAAAATTTGTCAGATTTCCGATATTCATATTGGCAGTTTAAATAATACCAAAGCTGTTATTGGTGGTATAGATATGGTTATAAATGAAAAACCAGATATTATTTTTTTTACTGGAGACTTAGTAAATGATAAATCTTCTGAACTTAAAAATTGGGGAGATATTTTAAGTAAAATTAAAGCACCATTGGGAGTACATTCAGTATTAGGAAATCATGATTATGGAGAATATACATCGTGGTCTAATAAAAATGAAAAAAATAATAATTTTCAAAATTTACTTTCTGCTCAAAAAGAATTTGGTTGGAATCTAATGATGAATGAAAATAAATCAATAAATGTAGATGGGGATAAAATTTCTATATTAGGAGTTGAAAATTGGGCATCATCAAGATTTCAAAAATATGGTGATTTGGATAAAGCTTATTCTGGCTTATCTCAGGAAGAGTTTAAAATATTACTTACTCATAATCCTTCTCATTGGAACGCTCAGGTTACTTCTTTATATAATGATATAGATTTGACATTGTCTGGTCACACACACGGTCTCCAATTTGGAATAGAAATAGGAAATTTTAGGATTAGTCCAGCGAGATTAGCTTACGATCAATGGGCTGATTTATATCAATTAAATAATCAATCTATTTATGTGAACAGAGGTTTTGGATTTTTAGGATATCAGGGTAGAGTAGGGATACTACCAGAAATTACAATTTTGAATTTAGAGTCTGCTTAATTTTTCCATTTTGAAGAATTCATATCTATAATAGCATCTTTTTTGGGAGTTACTTTTAAAGATCTATAATTAGTATTATTGATTTTATTAATTTTCCTATGGTTATTATCGCATAAAGGCAATGTCTTACTTAAACCACATGTGCATATACTATAAGTTTTTTCCTTTGAAAGTTTAATTTTCATTAGATCTTTGTTTAAATGACCAGGTGAAAAAAAATTCTGATACAATTGTTCCATCTTCTAGCTTTCCTATGGACTTAACTTCAACAGAAACACCTTTTTTAGAATTAATAGCTTGTGTTACAGCATTAAAAATTTTTTCCCCATCATCACATCTAAAAATTGTATTATCAGTTGCTTTTTTAAAGTAGGTTGATCTCATACCAGTTACTATGAACGCTATACTAGGTTTAATTCCTTTTATTGCTAATGTAGCTATTGATGCAGTAGAAAGTTCTGCTCCCATACTTTGTACTGCAAAATACATAGATCTGAATGGATTTTTATTCTGCCATCTATAATACCATTTGAAAGGAACATATGAAACAGCATTTTTTTCTGACAACTTTTTAAGTTTCATTCCAGAAAACCATCCCATCGGAACATTTTTAAAAAAATATAAAGAAAACTTTATGGGGTTTAGAAATTCTTTTTTAAACTTTTCTTGTTCTTTATTAAGTATTATCATTTTACCAGAATATAGCATATAACATTACTGTTATTATCAAAACCACAAAAGCAGGGATATTAAAAGATGGACTAGTATAAAATAACTTTTTAGATAATTTTATTGCTTTAGGATCATCATTAAATCCTTCTAAATAGCTGATTATAAAAATGACTAATAAAGTAATTAAAAATGTTATTCCCATCTGGTGTAAAAATGGTATTTCATCAATAAATAATGAATGAGTAGATCTTGGGAGATAAATGAGCCATCCTTTAGCTACTACTTTAAAATACATTGCTACTGGAATTGAAATTAAAATTGCCCAAATTGAAGCATTATTTGTAGCTTTCTTAAAAAATAATCCCATTATAAATACTGCAAGAATTCCTGGACTAACAACACCTGTGTACTCTTGTATTGCCTGAAATACTTGACCTAAGCTTCCAAAAAGAGGAGCAATTATCATTGATGTAATTAGGGCTATTATAACCACTAATCTTCCAACAAAAACCATTTCTTTATCTCCGGCATCTTTATTTAATATTTCTTTATAGATATCCATTGTAAAAATTGTAGAAGTTGAATTTAACATTGAAGCTAGAGATGAGACAATAGCAGCAGCAAGTGCAGCAAGTATTAATCCTTTAATTCCAACAGGAATATAATTTTTAATTAACCAAGGTGCAGCATTATCATTTAATATTGATCCATCAGCTGAGGTAAATCCTTCAGGTAATACTGATAATAATTCACCAGTGTTAGGGTCAAGATTTATAACGTATGCAATTATTCCTGGAAGAACTACAAATATTGGAATAATAAGCTTTAAAAAAGCTGCAAATGCAATTCCTTTCTGCGCTTCCTTAAGGCTTTTTGCAGCTAGTGTTCTTTGAATTATATATTGATTAAAACCCCAATAATACAAATTTGCTATCCACATTCCACCTATTAAAACAGCAATACCAGGTAAATCAAACCACGCATCTCTTCCATCAGGAGTGATTATTTCTCCTTTGGAGAGTATCATAGAAAACCTTTCTGGTACAGTGTTATAAACATGAGCTAAACCATCTAAGACTCCACCTCCAGGTGTAACATATGTTAGGGCAATTATGGTCATTAGTATACCACCAAACATTAAAATAATAACTTGCACAACATCTGTCCATGCAACTGCAGAAAGTCCTCCCCATACTGAGTATGTTAGAGCAAAAAGACCTAGTCCAATAATGCTAATATTAATTATGCTACCATCTCCATTACCAATAATAGTATCCATGGCTTTTCCTCCTAAATACATAACAGTTGTTAGATTAACAAAGACAAAAAGTGAAATCCAAAAAACTGCTAGTATTGTTTTAAGATTATTACTAAATCTTATTTTAATAAATTCTGGAATAGTATATATTTTTTTTTCAATAAAAATTGGAAGAAAAAATTTACCAACCACTAAAAGAGTTATTGCTGCCATCCATTCATAACTAGCAATTGCTAGTCCTAGTGCAAATCCAGATCCAGACATACCTATGAATTGTTCAGCAGAAATATTTGCAGCAATTAGAGAGGCCCCAATAGTCCACCAGGGCAGTGATTTTCCAGCTAAAAAGTAATCTTCAGCACTTTTTTGATGACCTTTTTTATCTCTTGAAACGTATAATCCAATTGATAGAATTACTAGACAATATGTTACAAATACAACTATATCAATTAGTTCCATAGCTTAGTTTGGTTTTATATTCAAAAATTAATATAATATTGTGATATCAACTAACTTTAAATGATTAAAATTTGTAATTATGATTATCCTTATTAATTTAATTAATTCCTTATCAATAATTTTTTTAAATATTTTTATTGATTCAATTTTTGTAAATCAATCCTCGAATTTAGAAATAGATTCATTTCTTGAAAAAATTGTTTTACCAGAAGGATTTGAAATTAAAATTTATGCTGATGATGTAGAAAATGCTAGGTCAATGGCAATTAGTCCTTCAGGAACCATATTTGTTGGAAATAGAAATGAAGATAATGTCTTTGCTTTAAAAGATACTGATGGTGATAATGTAATAGATAAAAAATATTTGATAACGAATAAATTAAAGAATATGCCTAATGGAGTTGCATTTCATGATGGTGATTTATACGTAGCTGAAGTAAATAAAATATGGAAATTTGAAAATATCGAAGAAAATTTATCTCATCTAGACAAGTTTGATGAATACCTTGAAGAGCCTATATTGATTTCAGATGATTTTCCTTCAGATAGACATCATGGATGGAAGTACATTTCTTTTGGTCCAGATGGTAAATTGTATGTGCCTGTAGGAGCTCCTTGTAATATTTGCGAGAGCAGAGATGAAATATATGCTTCTATTACGAGAATGAATCCTGATGGATCAAATAGGGAAATTTATGTTAAAGGTGTTAGAAATACAGTTGGATTTACTTGGCATCCAGAAACAAAACAATTGTGGTTTACTGATAATGGTAGAGATATGTTAGGTGATAATACGCCACCTTGTGAGTTAAATAAGGTAACAGAAAAGGATCAACATTTCGGATATCCATATTGTCACGGTGGTGATATAGGTGATCCTGAATTTGGTGGAGAATATTCGTGTTCAGATTTTGTTAAGCCAGTTCAAAAATTAGGTCCTCATGTTTCACCGTTAGGTCTTAAATTTTATACAGGTAAAATGTTTCCAGATGAATATAAAGGAGATATTTTTATAGCTGAGCATGGTTCATGGAATAGATCAAAAAAGATAGGTTATAGAATATCTCGTGTGAAAATTGAAAATAATAAATCTGTAGGTTATGAAACATTTATTTATGGTTGGCTTGATGATGAGAAACAAGAAGCATGGGGTAGACCTGTTGATATTCTTATTCTAGAAGATGGTTCTATGCTTATATCTGATGATAAGGCCAATGCTATTTATAGAGTAACTTATACTGGTTAAAATACATTTACTTCTTTTTCAAGAGTTACATTAAATTTTTCTAAGACACTTTTTTTTATTTTATTTGAAAGAATTTCAATATCTTTTCCATTTTCAGAAGAGTAGTTTACTAAAACCAGTGCGTGTTTATTATAAACTCCAATATTTTTTTCTTTATATCCTTTCCACCCATTTTTTTCAATTAACCATGCTGCAGAAATTTTGACCATTGATTCATTGATTTGATAATATTTAAAATCACTGTATTTTTTTATAATTTTTTTTGCAATTTTTATATTGATGACTGGATTTTTAAAAAAACTTCCAGCATTAGCCAATGATTTTGGATTTGGTAATTTTGAATTCCTTATTTCTATAATTTTATCTCTAACATTTTGAATGGTTAGATTTTCTTTATTGATATTTTTTAATTCAGCGTAGTCTAATACGAATTTTTTATTTTTATTTAATATGAATGTAACTTCAGTAACGAAAAAATTATTTTTTAATTCTTTTTTAAAAATACTATTCCTATACTCAAAATTGCATAATTTATTAGAGTATGTTTTTTTTTTATTATTTTTTAAATCAATACCATTAACACCATATATATAATTTTTTACTTCTACTCCATAAGCACCAATGTTCTGAATTGGGGCAGCTCCAACTGATCCAGGTATTAATGATAAATTTTCAATTCCATACCAATTTTTACTAACGCAAAATTTTACAAAATCATCCCAATTTTCTCCTGAACCAACCTTTACTTTAATATGATTATTATTTTCTTCAAGAATCTGTATTCCTTTTATACAGCTATATAATATAACACCTTTATAATCTTTTGTAAATAATATATTGGAACCACCACCTATTATTAGTTTTTTTTCATTTTTAAATTTTTTGTCTGACAAAAAATCAATTAGTGATTTGTTGTTTTTTATTTTCAGAAAAAAATTCGCTTTGTGATTTACTCTGAATGAATTGTAATTTTTTAATGAATAATTTTTAAACATTTAAATATTTATTAAGAAATGTTAGTGTAAACGTATTGTACATCTTCATCGTCTTCCATTTTATCAAGCATTTTTTCTATTGGTTCTAGTTGTTCTTCATTAAAATTTATAGGAGATTTTGGTATTCTTTTTAATTCTGATTTTGTAACATTTAAATTCATTGTAGATAAACCTTTATTTATATTTCCAAAGGAAGTGTAATCTCCATATATAATTATTTCATTTTCAGTTATCTCAATTTCTTCAAGGCCATAGTCAATAAGTGTTAATTCTAATTCATCAATATCAATATTTTTTTTTTCAATGTAAAAAACTGATTTTCTATCAAACATAAATTCTAATGATCCGGGAGTGATTAAGTCACCATTGGACTTATTAAAGTATGATTTAATATTTGCAGTAGTTCTTGTAATATTATCTGTAGCAGTTTCTACTATAACTAGAACACCATGGGGACCTTTTCCTTCAAAAGTTTGTTCAATATAATCTTTTGTCTCTTTACTTGATGCTCTTTTTATTGCGGAATCAATATTATCTTTTGGCATATTTTGAATTTTAGCATTTTGAATTGCTGATCTTAATTTAAAGTTCATTTCTGGATCAATTCCACCTTCTTTTGCAGCTATAGTTATAGCTTTAGAGAGCTTTGGGAATAATTTTGACATTTTATCCCATCTCTTTTCTTTTGCCGCTCTTCTGTATTCAAAAGCTCTTCCCATTTTGCTACTTTTATAAGTTATTTATTACTATTACTTATTAACTAAATTACAAAATATAGATAGAATTAGTCTTTTTTTTAATTGCTAAGTTTAATTTTGTAGATGGAAGGAAAAATATTAATTCTTGATTTTGGATCACAATATACTCAGCTTATTGCTAGGAGGATAAGAGAGTTAAATGTTTATTGTGAAATCTATCCTTATAATAAGACTCCTAAGTTATCAAAAAATTATTTTGGCGTTATTTTGTCTGGTAGTCCTTATTCGGTTCATGATGATAATTCTCTAAAAGTGGATATTGATAATTTTAATAATTTGCCAATTTTAGGCATTTGTTATGGTGCTCAATTCATGGCAAAAAAATTAGGTTGTACAGTTTTGCCATCAAAAATAAGAGAGTACGGTAGAGCTAATTTATCAAGTATAGATAATAATTCTATTTTATTTAATGGTGTTGGTGTTGGATCGAATGTGTGGATGAGTCATGGAGATTCAATAACTCAAGTTTCAGATAAAATTCAAATTCTTGCAAGTACAAAAGACGTAAATGTCACCTCTTATTATGCAAAATCATGTAATTTTTATGGTCTTCAATTTCATCCTGAGGTTACTCATTCTGATTTTGGAGAAAAAATACTAAAAAATTTTAGTGTTGATATTTGTGGTTGTTCGCAAACTTGGACTTCAAAATTATTTGTAGAAAATACAGTTAAGAAATTACAAAATACTATTGGAGATGATAAGGTTATTCTTGGATTATCAGGAGGTGTAGATTCTACCGTTGCAGGAGTTCTTATACATAGGGCAATTGGTAAAAAATTAACATGTGTGTTTGTAGACAATGGATTATTAAGAAAAAATGAATTTGAAGCCGTTTTAGAATCATATAAGAATTTGGGTTTAAACATTATAGGAGTTGATTCTAAAGATAAATTTTATAAAGATTTATTTGGAAAAATTGATCCCGAAGAAAAAAGAAAATCTATTGGTAAAGTATTTATAAAAGTGTTTGAAGAGCAAGCTAATAAAATAGGTGATATTAAGTGGTTGGCTCAAGGAACAATTTATCCTGATGTCATAGAATCCATATCAGTTAAAGGTCCCTCTGCAACAATAAAATCTCATCATAATGTTGGAGGGCTTCCAAAAAAGATGAATTTAAAAATTTTAGAACCTTTAAACTCTCTTTTTAAGGATGAAGTTAGAAGAGTTGGTAAATCTCTTAATCTACCAATTGATATATTAAATAGACATCCTTTCCCAGGTCCTGGGCTTGGAATTAGAATTTTAGGTTCTATTGATAAAGAAAAAGTAAATTTACTACAAGAAGCTGATGACATTTTTATTTCAGAATTAAGAGAAAATAATTTATATGATAAAGTATGGCAAGCAGCTACTATACTACTTCCTATAAAGTCTGTAGGTGTTATGGGTGATGAGAGGACGTATGAATACACTATTGTTTTAAGAGCTGTGACTAGTCTTGATGGTATGACTGCAGACTGGTCAAGGTTACCGGATTCATTTTTAGCTGATGTATCAAATCAAATAATTAATAAAGTTAAGGGTATTAATAGGGTAGTTTATGATATTTCATCCAAACCTCCTGCCACTATAGAATGGGAATAGTTATGAAAAAATATTTATACATATCTCTTATTTTATTATTTGTTTCCTCAAATACGTATTCTCAATCAGATTATTTTAAGTATATGCAAGTAAAAAAACTTTTTCTTCAAGAGAGGTATGAAAAAATTAAAAACTCAAACATATCATTATCTTTTAATAGTGAATTTTTACCTTATTTTAATTTTTATACTTCCGTTTCATTGTACAAAACTGATAATTTAGAAGAATCTTTAAATAGTTTTAAAGAAATAAAAAAAAAGTATACTAATTGGCCTCAAATTAAAGATGTAAATTATTGGATTGTTAAAATATTGATCGAAACTGATAATTTAACTGATGCTCTAAGTGTTTTTTCAACAATTTCAGATTCAGATATTAAAAGTGATCTTTATGAAATAATAGATCTTAAAATTAGTTCTATTTCATCTTTTTATAATTTACAAAATCTTTATAATAAATATCCAGATAATATTTCTCTTGCTAAATATTATGGTAGAAAACTTTTAAATGAATTCTTAGATGAAGACGCTCAAAATGAAATAGAAGAAATATTAAGAATTGTTGATCGAAATGAATTATTTATATCATCGTCAGAAAAATTTAAAATAGCAGTTCTATTACCTATGATGTATGAGAGTTTAGAGAACACTTATTATATACGAAATAATAAATTTATCATGGATCTCTATGCTGGTCTTATGTATTCTTCATCTAATCTTGATAGTACTAATTCTTTGATTGAAGTATTTCCTTTTGATACAAAGAGAGATCCTGATGTTGTAAATGAAATAATTGATAGTGGATACCTTGATGGTATGGATTTAATAATTGGACCATTATATAGTAAACCTGTTAGTATTATTAAACAATATTGTATCGAAAATAAGCTTTTGATGATAAATCCATTATCTAGCAATTATAAAATTATTGAGGACAATAACTATAGTTTATTATTTAATCCTTCATTAAAAACAATTGCAAATAAAGCTGCGGATTATTCAATTGATAGATTTCAGGAAAATAAAAATGTTATTATATTTTATGAAAAAAAATTTTCAGATTCTCTTATTTCTAAAATTTATGAAAATAGATTAGACTCATCAAACTTTAATATTATCTACAGTAAAGGGGTTTCATTAGAAGATTCTAGACTTATTCTTGATTCTTTAACAAATTCCTATGAAGAAATTTTATCGGATTCATTATATGATATCATAAAGTCTATTCCTGGTAGAATTGTTAAAGATGGAAGAGGAATAGATGGTTTGGATACTTTGTATAAATATGAGGAAAAGTTTTATATAGAAGATGATAGCATCGGTCATGTTTTTGTATCATCAAAGAATTCTTTATTTGCATCTAATGTTATTAGTGCAGTGGATATAAGAAATGATACCATACCTGTAATAGGTTTTGATGAGTGGTTGGATTTTGATTTAATCACGATAGATCAATTTCAAAACCTTGACATCTCTTTAATAAGTACTTCGTTTATTAATTTAGAATCAGATGAATATCTTGAATTACAAGATTATTACGTAAAAAATTATAGGAGTAAAATTTCAAAAAATTTTATTCTTGGTTCAGAACTAATGAATTTTATTTTTGAAATTGTTAGTGATTATGGAAAATATTTTCAGTTTGGTTTAAGAAATGAAAATTTTATTCCTGGTAATCTATTCTATGGTTTTAAATATTTAGAAAATAATGACAACCAAATAGTTTCAATTGTTAGAGTTGATAGCTCAAGAGTTAAATTAGATAATTAATCTATATTTAGTTCCATTCTCATTTGAATAGGATCAAATCTTTTATCTTTAATCAAAGAGTTAATCAGCCAGTTATCAGTTTCTTTTACTAATGGATTGAACACATATTTAGTTTCTGATAAAGAACTTAATATTTTTTGTAATTCTGTTTTTTGTTTTGGGTATTCTATGATTTGATATTTTTCAAGATTTCCAAGTTTTGCTGCTATATCAATAGCATCATTAAAATTACCTATGATATCAATTAAATTTATTTCTTTTCCTTCGTCTCCATAATACACTTTGCCTCTGGCAAGTTTATCTACTTCTTGGGTTTCTATATTTCTTCCCTTAGAAACAACATTTAAAAAATCTACATACACTTGATTTATTCCTCTTTGAATTAATTTTTCTTCGTCGTCATTAAGAGGTCTGAAGAAGTCAATTTCACCAGTATTTTTATTTGTTTTTATGTGATCTATACTAATTTTGAGCTTTTCTTTAACAAGTCCTGATAATTCTGGAATTATACCGAAAACTCCAATAGAACCAACAATGGATCCTTCTGATGCAATTAAAGTATCAGCGGGCATAGAGATGTAATAACCACCTGAAGCACATACGTCTGACATGTAAACTGTAAGAGGTTTTTCTTTTTGAAGAAGTTCAAGTTCTCTTGTTATTAGATCTGATGCAAAGGCACTACCACCTCCTGAATTGACGTATAAAATGACAGATTTAATATTTTTATTTTTTTTAATTTTTTTGATGTTATCAATTATTGTTTCAGAGTAAATTCCATCATCACCTTTTCCAGGCATTATTCCTCCTATAGCATAGAGAACTGCAATTTTATTTTTGTTGTATTTATTTACTTTTTTTAATGATCTATTGTATTTAAGTAAAGAAATTTTTTGGTAGGAACTGTCTACTTTTTCTTTTAGATACTCTACCATTTGATCTTCATAGATTAAATCATCAACTAAATTATTTTTTAAAGCATCTTCAGAAAGTTCAGTTTCATAGCCATTAATCATATCTAATAAATCTTCTGTATTAATATTTCTAGATTCTGATATGTTTTCCAAGTAATTATTAAATCTATAATTTAGAAGATCTAAATATTGTTCTTTGTTTTCATCACTAAAATTTGTTCTTACAAATGATTCTGCTGCTCCTTTATATTCTCCAACTCTAAAAAGCTGTATTTTAATCCCTAATTCATTAAATAAATCTTTATAAAAAAATTCACTTATCCCATACCCACTGACACTAATAAATCCTGGAGGAGAAATTGCAATAAAATCTGCAACAGATGATAGGTAGTAAGCTCCTTTTGAATAGAGTTCTGAGTATGAATAAATTGGTTTACTTTCTTTAAATTCTTTAAGAATACTTCTTACTTTTTCTGCCTTATTGAAACTTATTGAAACATTGTTAAAATTTAAATATATAGCTTCTATATTTTCATCATCTTTAGCTAATGTAATAATTCTTTCAAATGTTCTTAAGCTAATTTTTTCTTCAATTTTTGAATTATCAATAAGAGGAATGGGAAGAGGAATAGGTATTTCAAAATTAAACATAAAATCAGAAGGTTTCGAATCTCTATCATCTATTATACTAAGATTATCTATATGTAGTATGGATTTAGGTTTTACAGTGATTTTTTCTTCAGTATCTGGTGAAAATAAAGCTGATATAAAGCTAAGAATCATTATAATTAAGAAAATACTTAGGAAAAAAGATAGTACTCCTGTAAGAACATTTTTTAATAAATTTTTTAAGAAATTCATATCTTATTAGATTTTAATTGATTTAATTTTTTATTATGTAAAGATTATTTGTTAATAATTTGTTTTGCAAGTTTAAACTAACTTTTTGCATTTATGATTCTTTTACTTTTAATGTAGAACCTTTATTATTTAGAACAATAATTTTTGAATTTTTTTCGATGTATTCTCCTGAAGTAGTTGCATCATAAATTTTATCTGATATTGTAATTTTTCCACTGGGTCTTAAAATAGTCATTGCTTTACCACTTTTTCCTATTAATTTATCAGAATATTTTTTTGAAATGTATCCTTTATCTAAATCTTGGGTATCTTCTAGCATTACTTTTTTGAATGTTTGTGATTCTGTAAATTTTATTCCTCCAAAAAATAAGAGAAGTCCAAATCCTAAAACTGCAATTAATATGCTTCCACTAGCATTTAATATATCTTTAGATATTACAAATGTAAAATCAAATACATCATTATTTAGCATTAGTAACATCAATGAACCGATAGTTAAAGCTAGGCCAAATATACCTGCTACACCAAATCCTGGAATTACAAAAATTTCTATAACAATGAAGATCATTCCTATTAAAAATAAAAATATTTCCCAGTTTTCAGCAAGTCCATTTAAATAGTAAGGAGTTAAATATAATATTAGTGCAATAATAGATGCCATTAATGGAAATCCAATTCCTGGAGTTTGTAATTCAAAATATAGCCCTCCTATGATAAGTAAAATAAGAATGCTGCTAACAACTGGATTTAGAAATAATGAAATTATATTCTCTGTTGAACTAAGCTCATATCTTTCAATTGTATAATTCTCTATGTTATTTCTTTTAAGAATTTCTTCTATAGAATTCAATTCTGCTTCACAAAAACCATTTTTTATAGCTTCATTAGTTGAGAAGGTAATGACTTTTCCTTCTTGTGATATACTATCTACTTGTATGTCTTCATCAACCATTGCTTCAGCAATTTTGGGATCTCGATTTTTTGCTTCGGCTGTAGACCTCATAATTGATCTCATATAAGATTGGTATTTATCAGGTGCTGCTGTTCCATCTGCAGTTACTACTGTTGCTGCTCCTATACTAGCTCCACTACTCATATAAATGCTATCACAGGCTATAGAGATCAATGCTCCAGCAGATGCTGCATCTTTATTTATCCATACATAAATGGGTTTATTATAATCTAAGATCATAGTTCTTATGTCATCAGCGTCATTAACAGCTCCACCATATGTATCCATCTCAATAATTATTATATCAACATCTTTTTCTTTAGCTTTTTCAAGGAATAATTTTGTATATCTATTCGTTCTTGGATCAATGTTTTGTTTAATTTCTCCTACAAAAACTTTGATTTTTTTTTCTTGAGCATTAATAAATAGTACCGGCATTAAATAAATAAAAAAAACCTTACATATATTTGAAAACATAGAATAAATGTTAAAAGTATTTAAAGCTAAAATAATGAGTATAAAGGTATTAAAAATAAAGGTATTATTATTTATTATTTTGATATCTACTAGTACATCTTTTTCGCAGGATACTATTTCTCATGTGGTAAAAAAGGGAGAGACCTTGTACTCTATTTCAAAATTATATGATATAGAAATTAGTGAATTGAAAAAACAAAATAATTTATTAACTAATGAACTTTTAATAAATCAGAAAATAGTTTTTGTAAAAAACAATATTGTTTATAAAGATGTTATTGAAGAGGAGGATAAAAAAACAAAAAAAGAAGAAGGGTTTGCTGCTTCTATTGATGAATCTATAGAATCAGATAAGTATTTAGCTCTTCATAAATCAGCAAGAAATGGGACAATAATTTTTGTAAAAAATCAGATGAATGGGAATGTTGTTATAGTGCGGGTTGTTGGAAAATTGCCCAATACTGGAAATAATGATAAGATTTCTATTAGATTATCCTCAATAGCTTTTGATAAACTTGATGCAAGAGATAGTATTATTCCCGTTGAATTAACTTATATCAAATAAAAAAATTAGAATATAATTATTGTAATGAGTTCGTTTATTTGACTTTTTAGATTATCTTGCCGCATAATTTATTTAAAACATTACAATATACATTACAATATGAGTACAGGTAAAGTAAAATTTTTCAATCAAACTAAAGGATTTGGTTTCATTATTGAAGATGAGTCAAATACTGAATATTTTGTGCATTCAACAGGTTTAATAGATAACATAGATGAAGGTGATTCTGTGGAATTTGAATTAGTTGAAGGTAGAAAAGGTATGATAGCTGGAGAAGTTAAAAAAGTTTCTTAGTTACTACTGATTACATACAATAGATATTTTCTAATTCCAATCTTTCGGATTATTTCTCCATTTTTTGAGTTCTTGTATCTCATTATTTGAAATGTAATTATTTTTGAGAGCTACAGTTAGAAGATCATCGTAGTTGCATAAGCTTTTATGTTCACATTGGATATTTAAAAAATTGGTTTTTGATATATCAAATCCATAATTAAATATAGATAATACACTTAGAACAGTACATCTAGAATTTCTAATAGCTTCAACAGCTTTAATAGAACTTCCTCCAGTAGATATTAAATCTTCTATAACTATAACATTTTTATTTGGTTCTAATTTTCCTTCTATTAAATTTTCTAAACCATGTGCTTTTGGTTTTGATCGAATATAAACTAGGGGAATGTTGAGTTCATTTGCAACTAAAGATCCTTGTGGGATACCTGCAGTGGCAACTCCTGCTATAATTTCAGTATTGGGATAATAATTATTACATAATTTAACTAAAGAAAGAGTTATTTGCTTTCTGATTGTAGGGTAAGATAATGATATTCTATTATCAAAATAAAAAGGAGATTTCCATCCAGATGCCCAATTAAATGGATTTTTCAAATTAATTTTAATGGAGTCTATTTCTAATAAACTGGATAATAATTCTTTGGAACTCATTTAATACAAAATTAAGATTTAATTTTTATAATTTGCTTAGATTATAACTAATTGATTATATATGAAAACAATTTTTATCAATGATATTCCTATATATTTTAAAAAGTTAGATAATACTGGTTTAATAAAAGAAAACTATGACACTTTCATTGATGGTTCTTCAGGAATAATACCATTAAAATTATTTTCTAGGGTCTTAATTTATGATGCTAATTTTCAGACAATTACGGATCTTTTGAAAAAGATGACGAAAAAAAAATTTGTTAAAATATATTCTATAACAACAACTTTAAAAGATTATAAGAGAGTAATTAAGAATATAAAAAAGATGTTTAATATTATTAAAGCAGGGGGGGGAGTAGTTAGTAATAATAAAAATCAAATTTTGTTTATCTATAGACTAAAAAGATGGGACTTACCTAAAGGAAAACTAGATAAAGGTGAAACCATTAGAGAATGTGCAGAGAGAGAAGTTGAAGAAGAAACAAAAGTTAAAGTTAGGTCTGGTAGAAAGATAACTTCAACATGGCACACATATACTAGGAACAAAAAATTTATTTTAAAAAAAACGACATGGTATAAAATGACATCATTGGATTCTAGTAAAATGAAGCCTCAAAAAAAAGAAAATATTGAAAAAGTAGAATGGATGAGAAAAGGTGTTATAAAAGAAATATTATTAAATTCTTATAAAACCCTAAACCATGTTATGGATAAGTATTATAAAAAATGAAGATTTTTAAATTTTTGAAATTAAATCAATAGTTTTTCTAATTTCCTTTTCAGTATTATAAACACATATTCCTAGTCTAGTTACTCCTCCAATTTTTTCAAGTTTCAATTTTTGAATAGCTTTTAAAGCATAAAAATGTCCAGCCCAAGCGCATATGTTATTTCTTGCTAAGATTTTACACACTTCATTAGGTGTTTTATGTTTATGGGTAAAAGACACTGTAGGAGTTCTTTTTTTATTGGAAAAATCTTGTCCAATAACCGTAATTTTTTCCATTTTATTGAGTTCCTTATAAAGGAGAGATGCAAGTTTGTATTCATGTTCTCCTAATTTTTTATAAGCATCAACCAATTTGTCTCTGTAAGTGTTACCCTCACCTAAAGTGGATATAAAGTCTATCGCCTTAGATACTCCATTACATGCCGCATGATTTAATGTTCCTGTCTCTATTTTATAGGGAGAATTTTGATTCTGAACTATTAAATTATCAGTATCTAATTTGTCAAGAAGTAATGGTTTTGAATATAATATACCAATGTGGGGACCATAGAATTTGTATGCAGAGCAGAGAAGAAAATCACAACCAAATTCTTTTACGTCTATTGAAAAATGTGGAGCATAGTGTACGGCATCTAACAAGAAATAACATTTTTTATTTTTTATAAAATTCTTTACTCTTTTAAAATCATTTAGCGTTCCAATTGCATTTGATGACATTCCCATAGCAACAAGTACTGTTTTATTTGTGATTTTATTTTCAAAATCTTCGTAGTCGAGTGTTCCATCATCTAATAGATTTACTTCTTTAATTATTACTCCAACATCTTCTAGTATTTTCCATGGACCTCTATTAGCTTCATGATCTAACTCTGTAATAATAACTTCATCACCAGCACTAAAAGTTTTTGAAAATGCATGTGCTAAACTAAAACATAGGGATGTCATATTTTGGCCTATAGAGATGCAGCTTTCATTTTCAGCTCCTAGTAATGAGGCAGCTTTTGTTCTTGTAGAATCCAATATTTTATCAGTTTCTTTGCTAGTAATGAATTCTCCATGCACATTAGCATTACTGTTTTTGTAGTAGTCAGATACTCCATCAATAACATGTTGAGGGACCTGGGTACCAGCAGGACCATCCAAATAAATAATTGTGTTATTATCAACTGATCTATTGAGGGAAGGGAATTGTTTTCTTATGTCACTAATATTAATCATGCAAATTTTTTATAATAAATATAGATAGGTATGGAAATGGATAGAAGTAATATTCCATAAAAAATTGATTCACCACCCGTTCCAATTATCATCCATAAAGTAAATCCAAATGCAGGTAATGCTAGAATTAATGGTTGAATGAAATTGATCATCGGTTTTTTTTGTTTTATTAGAATTAAAATTTCTGAGAGAGAAGTAAATAAATATAAGATAAGGGCACAAAATGTTCCTGTTAGAATTAAAAAAGTAAAAATATCAACAAGGCCCTTGGAGTAGTTTATAAGAATTAATGCACAAACTATGGAACTGGTAATAAAAAGTCCTTTACTAGGAACATTTTTTTTGTTTAATTCTTTAAATGAACTACCAAGAAGCCCTTCTTGAGCCAATGATTTTGGTATTTCAGCCTGTAAAAGTGTCCATCCATTTAGTGCGCCTAAAGCAGCAATTATTGCAAAAATTGCTATGGTATTTTTTCCTATATTTCCGAGAACTATTCCTGTTGCATCTGCAAATGGAGCAGTTGAATTTGCTAGTTCTATAGGAGAAATTATTCCCATAAGTGCAATGGAAGAAAATAGGTATATACAAATTGTAAGTATTGATCCTATCATCGTTGCTTTAGGAATAGTTTTTGAAGGATTATGTGTTCCTTCAGCAGGAATTGTAGCAGATTCAATACCCATAAAAGCAAAAAATGTTAGAGCCGCTGTTGCCGTTAATGCATTGAAATTTGATTCCCCACTCGTATTTAATGTTATAAAATGATCAGTATTGAAAACAAAAAAAGCTATAACTATAGTTAGTAATAGTGGTAGTATTTTTAAAATAGATGTTACCAGTTGAAATTTTCCAACAGCTTTAATGCCATAATTATTAATTATAGTAATTAAAATAATGACAAATATTGAGAACATAATGCTTTGTATATTATTTTGTAATATGGGGAAAAGTACTCCAGAATAACTTGTAATGGCAATTGCTAGAGCTGCATTTGTTAGCAGTATGGATACCCAGTATCCCCATACGACAAAAAATCCTAAAAATTCACCAAATCCTTCTTTTGTATAATGAAAAGGACCACTTTTTCCAGGAAATTTTTGACTTAATCTTTTAAAAATAAGGGCAATTAATATTGCTCCAAATCCAGATATTATCCATCCAAATATACTTATTGAACCAAATTTTGCTAGTGATGCAGGTAACATAAAAATTCCTGCACCTATCATATTTCCAACGACAAGACTTATGGACTCTTTTAAACCTAATTTTTTATTATTTTTATCACCCATATAAGAATTACAATTTAACATTTTATCTTTATGTATATGAAAGATTTTATCATTTTAAAAGGCATTTTTTATTTTCATTATTATCATCAAATAACCTAATTAATGGAGCATAAAAATTATTTTCTAGGCATAGACTTGGGTAGCTCTTCAGTAAAAGTTTCCATACTTGATGGGTATGATTCTTCTTGCATTGAATCAGTTACTTTTCCAGAAAATGAAATGTCCATAGAAAGTTTGCATTTAGGATGGGCTGAACAAGATCCTCTTTATTGGTGGGATTGCGTAGTTGAATGTATAAATACTTTAAATAAAAAAATAGATTTTAATCTTATAGATGCCATAGGAATATCATATCAGATGCATGGTCTAGTAGCATTGGATATTAATGGTAAACCTGTAAGGCCATCAATTATTTGGTGTGATTCTAGGGCAGTAGATATTGGAAAGAATGCACATGATAATCTTGATTCAAAAATTATTTCCGATCATTTACTGAATTCACCCGGAAATTTTACAGCTTCTAAATTGAAGTGGGTGAAAGATAATGAACCAGAAATTTATAAGTCAATACATAAAATTATGTTACCTGGTGATTACATAGCATATAAGTTTACTGGAGAAATAAACACTACAGAAAGTGGTCTATCAGAGGCAATTATGTGGGATTTTAGTAGAGGAAAACTTTCAAAAGACTTAATTAAATATTATGATATTGATGAAAAGATGATCCCTGAAGTTGTCTCTTCTTTTGGAGATCATGGCGTTATTTTAGACGATAT
>Ga0207991_1000248_pt1 | contig 37979 bp, 42 predicted proteins | sample ETN07SmetaG_FD_185786 | JGI IMG/M metagenome (GOLD analysis project Ga0207991, IMG submission 185786) | Marine microbial and viral communities from oxygen minimum zone, Eastern Pacific Ocean - ETNP2014F14-07SV275 (SPAdes) (version 2) | ecosystem: Environmental > Aquatic > Marine > Oceanic ...
GTTATTTCTATAAGAAAGAAATATCCTATTACCAGTGATTCTCAATCAATGAAATCTATTGGATATAAACAAGTTATGAGCTTCATTAATAATGAAATTAATGAAAATGAACTTTTTGAGCGAACTATATTTGCCACTCGTCAGCTTGCAAAAAGACAAATTACCTGGATAAAAAAGTTCACCGAAGGTATAGAAATAGATCTAGAGAATCAGACACTAGAGCATCTTTTTAGCATGTTAGACAAACGTTTGCATTTTTGACAAATAGTGTCACTATTATAAGTTAAGTTATTGAATTTTTTAATACAATCTTAAATAGGGTAATTGAAATGCAAGAAAACCTGCAGGATAAGTTTTTAAATAAACTCAGAAAAGACAAACAGCAAGTTTCTGTGTTCCTTGTAAATGGTATCAAATTAGATGGAATTATTGAGGCTTTTGACCCATATACTATACTTTTAAGAAATAAAGTAACTCAAAGTATTTATAAACATGCAATTTCAACAATTGTTCCAAGTCAAGACACTAAATTAGAATTTGATGAGAAATAGAGTTTGTATTACTATTAACCACATGGAGGCTATACATGGCATGGAATGAACCTGGCGGAAACAATAAAGACCCTTGGAATAGAAAGCCAAAAGGCTCGTCTGAAATAGATAACTTAGTTAAAGATTTTTCAAACTTTCTAAAAAAATTATTTGGAACTTCTGATAACAAAGGTGGAAGTGATTTTAACGTCCCTTCAAAAAGAAATACAAGTATACTTATCGGCATCCTGTTTGTTATTTATCTTTTGTCTGGCATTTATATTGTCAATGATGGAGAAAGAGGAGTGGTTCTTCAATTTGGTGCATTCAAATCAATAACGATGCCTGGTCCACACTGGGTCCCAAGAATTTATCAAAGAGCAGAAATTGTGGATGTTTCTAGGATTAGATCGGTCCAACACAAAACTGTAATGTTATCAGGTGATGAAAATATTGTTAGTGTCAATTTTGCAATTCAGTATGATGTTAAAGATGCTAGTGACTTCATATTTAATGTTCGGGATCCTGACGAAACCCTACAAGCAACAGGTGAAAGTGCAATAAGAGAGGTACTAGGTAAAAACAAAATGGATTTTGTAATAACAGAAGGAAGAGAATCAATTGCATCTTCTACAAAAGATTTGCTCCAAAGTGTTTTAGATTCATATAAATCAGGAATTAATGTTCAAACAGTTAATATACTAGAAGCTCAACCGCCTGAGCAAGTACAGGATGCTTTCTCAGATGCCATCAGAGCTCGTGAAGATGAACAAAGATATATAAACGAGGCCGAAGCTTATAGAAATGAAATTATTCCATTAGCTAGAGGAAAAGCTAAGCAAATTATTGAAGGAGCTAAAGCTTATAGAGTAAAACTTATAAAATCTTCAGAAGGTGAAGCTCTCCGTTTTACAAAGCTCTATAATGAGTATCAAAAATCACCCGAAGTGACTAGAGAAAGGCTTTATTTAGAAGCAGTTGAGTCAGTCCTAGAAAATACAAGCAAAGTAATGATTGATATTGATGGCGGAAATAATTTAATTTATTTGCCTTTGGATAAGATTTTAGAGTCGACAAAACAATCAACAAGCTCATCAAAGCAAATAAACAGGATGTCTAATGGTGGCGACAAATCATTATCAGAAAAAATTAGGTTAAATCGAGACAGCTTTAATTCAAGAAAAAGGAATCTATATAATGAATAATAGAAATTTAACATCAATTTTGTTTGCATTCTTTATACTTATTTATACATCAACATTTATTGTTGATGAACGTGAAGTTGCTATTAAATTTAGATTAGGTGAAATTGTTAGAACTTATGATGACCCAGGTTTATACTTTATGATTCCTTTTATAAATAATATAAAAAGATATGACTCTCGTTTATTAACCATGGATTCTAAACCCGAGCAATTCCTTACAAGTGAAAAGAAAAATGTGATTGTGGATTCATTTGTTAAATGGAAAATTACGAACCCCATAAACTTTTATAGATCATCTAAGGGTGATGAGAGAATTGGAATAAGTAGATTATCTCAAATTGTTAATGATTTAACAAAAAGTGAGTTTAGTAAACGCACAATCAATGATGTTGTTTCTGGTGACAGAGCAGCGATTATGAATATTGTTAAAATAGAGGCAAATAAAGCAGCGGCGGCACTTGGAATAACTGTAATAGATGTAAGAGTTAAAAGGGTTGATTTACCAGATGATGTAAGTAATTCTGTTTATGCTCGAATGGTAAAAGAAAGGGCGACAGTAGCTAAAGCATTTAGGTCTAAAGGAAAAGAAGAAGCGCAAGGAATAGCAGCTTCAGCAGAAAGAGAATCTGCAACTATTATTGCTGAAGCCTATAAAAAGTCACAAGAAATTAAAGGTGAAGGTGACGCTATTTCAACAGAAACTTATGCGAAAGCATATAACCTAAGTCCTGAATTTTACTCTTTTTATAGAAGCTTGACTGCATATAAGAAAACTTTTAGCTCAAAGCAAGATGTTTTAATTATACAGCCCGACTCTGATTTCTTTAAATACTTCAATAGTTCAACAGGAAAATAGTAATTACTTTTATTGAATCTTTGTTGTTAGTCTTATCATTCTTTCTCATATTAGAAGGGTTTTTTCCATTCTTAGCACCCGAATTATTTAGAAACTTTTTAAAAAAAATTAGCGATTGTTCTAATAATTCATTGAGAATCTTGGGGTTAGTTTGTATTATACTAGGGTTAATTTTATTTATAATTATTATATAACCTATTTATGAAAACAAAAAATTTCCTTATACCTGATGGAATTGAATATTACATGCCTCTTGAAGCTGAAAAGTTTGAACAGCTTAAATATAAAATTCTTGGTATATATAAGAAATATAAATATAAATATGTTATACCGCCTATATTTGATAACCTTGATAATCTTTTAAATTTAAAATCTAAAGATTTAGACAACGAAACAATTATAATTAATAATAATGAAACTGGGAGTAATATTGGAATTAGAGCAGATATTACGCCTCAAATTTCAAAAATAGACTATCAGTCTTTGAAGGCAAATGACTCCTCGAGATTTTCTTATATGGGAGATATTATGAGGCCATCTTCCAAAATATTTGAAAGAAAAAACCCTTATCAAATAGGAGCTGAGTATTTTGGTAAACTAGATAAAAAAGTTGATATTGAAATCATAAAATTAATGATCAATATCATCTCTTTATCAAAAGAAAAGAAAATTATAGTTGAGTTGGGAGATTTATCATTCATTAATAATTTGCTGTCTAGTTTAGACATTTCTTATCAAAATAAACTACAACTCATTGATTTAATTAATTTAAAATCAAAAACTGAAATAAAAGAATTCTTTTCAAAATATAATCTTGCTTCTAAGAAGCTAATATTTTTACTTGAGCTTTTAGATCTTTCGGGTGATATAAAAATATTAAAAGAACTGAAAAGCGTTATTAAGAAATTCAAAATGGATAATCTCTCTAAATTAAATGATCTTAGTTTTATATCTAATGCTATTCATAAATTTAAAAATTCTTCAGAGGTACATATTGATTTATGTGAACTACATGGTTTTGAATATCAAACTAGCATTATCTACTCTGTTTACTTGCCAAATCTTAGACATGAAATTGCCAGAGGAGGTAGGTATGATGCTTATGTACTCACTGATGGCACTACTAGAACCGCAACTGGTTTTAGCCTAGACCTAAAAGATATATTGAATTTATCAATAGGAAAAAAAGATAACTATGTCTAATATTTTACTCGTAGGTACTCATTGGGGTGATGAAGGAAAAGGTAAGATAGTTGATGTTTTATCAGAAAATGCCACTGGATGTGTTAGATTTCAGGGTGGACACAATGCTGGACATACCTTAGTAATAAATGACATCAAAACAATTCTTCATTTAATTCCATCTGGTATTTTAAGAGACAATGTCCAATCAATTATTGGTAATGGGGTTGTGATTTCTTTAGAAGCTTTAGAAAAAGAACTTAATGACCTAAAAGCTAAAGATATTAAAATAACAAATAAGCTTTTTATTAGCGAGCTTTGTCATGTAATTTTACCTACACACCAAGCCTTGGATATAGCTAGAGAGAGAAAATTGGGAAAATCTTCAATAGGCACAACTGGAAGAGGTATAGGCCCTTGTTATGAAGACAAAGTTGCAAGGCGAGGCATAAGACTGTGTAATTTTTTTAGTTCTGATCAATTAGAAGAAAAATTAGAAAAATCAATGGAATATCATAATTTTTTATTAACAGAATACTATAATGCTAAACCTGTATCGATAAGTGATACGATTAAATCATTATCTAAAATTTTTAACCAGGTACGACAACATATATGCGATATTGTTCCTTTAGTTTTAGAGTTGAATAAAAAATCAAATATAATATTTGAAGGAGCACAAGGAATTATGCTAGATATCGATCATGGAACATACCCATATGTTACATCTTCAAATACATCTATAGCAGGTTTGATATCAGGTACTGGAATTGGAATTGACAAAGTAAACTACTCACTCGGAATTACAAAAGCATATACAACTAGAGTTGGGCATGGACCCTTTCCTAGTGAATTACATGATGAAATAGGCGCTAATCTTGCAAAATGGGGTGGAGAAGTTGGAGCAACAACTGGCCGTAATCGAAGGTGTGGATGGTTAGACACAAAAATTTTAAAAACTTCTGTTCAATTAAATAGTATAAATGGGATAGCTTTAACAAAACTTGATGTTTTAGATAATCTTGAAAAGATTAAAATTTGTACTAATTATTCTGAAATTGATGATATAAGCTTCAAAGTAGATAATATTGAATACATTGAATTAGACGGATGGAAATCTTCTACTAAAGGCGCAACAAATTTATCTGATTTGCCAAAAAATGCAAGAAAGTATATTGAAACTATTGAAGAAATCTCGGATACCCCAATTGTTATGATCTCAACAGGTGCCGCAAGAGATGAAATAATATGTTTAAAAGATATCTTTACATAAACTATGCCTGATAAAGATTCTAGAAACTATATTTATGGAATTCATACTTCTAATGCACAATTAAAACTTAATCCTACAAATATTAAAAGAATATTTATTAAAAAAAATTCTCAAAACAAACAACTAAAAAGAATTATTTTAATTTCAAATCAGCATAATATTCCTCTTGAAGAAGTTGAAAAAGATTTTTTAACTACACTAAGTTTTTCAAATAAACATCAAGGTGTGGTCTGTGAGCTTAACAATCTTAGTTTGTCTAACTTCAATCTTGATACATATCTACAAATACACAAATCTCCATTTATTGTAATTTTTGATTCAATACAAGATCCTAGAAATTTGGGATCTTGTATAAGAACAGCAAATGCAGCAGGTGTTTCTTTAATTATTAAAAAGAAAGCAAACTCATGTGAGATATCGCCCCTTGTACATAAAGCAGCATCTGGCGGTCTTCAGGGTTTATCTTTATTAGAAACTAATAATTTATCTTCTATTATCAAAAAGCTTAAAAATAATAATATTACTATTATTGGAACAGATCATACGGCGTCTAAATCAATCTATGAAATGAAGAAAATATCTTCTGGTATAGCAGTAATAATTGGTTCTGAAGGTGACGGTGTCAGTAAGTCATTATTAAGCATTTGTGATGAAATTTATAAAGTACCAATACATGGATCTGTCGACTGCTTAAATGTGTCTGTAGCGACAGGAATAGTACTATATCAGGTATATTTATCTGTTAAAAAAATTAAATGAATATTTGAAAAAGATCCTGTACTCAAGTAGTATGCGCATAGTGAATAAAGAATAATGAAAAATTACGAACTACTATTAATGTTTAATGTTAGCCAAGAAGAATCTGCGGGTAAAACTGTTGATAAATATAAGGATATTATTGCTAGTAAAGGGGGAAATGTTGATCGTCATGAAGACTGGGGTAATTTAAAGTTAGCTTATAATATTAATAAAAATAATAAGGCACGCTATATTCTTATGAATTTTCAAGCTGATGATAAAATATTAAAGGAAATATCAGGGTTAATAAAATTCAATGATGGTATTCTTAGACATATGTTTTTCCTTAAGAATAAAGTAATTACAGAGCCTTCAATAATGATGCTAAACAAGGATAGAGCCTAATTGATATGAATGATGTAACTTCAAGGGAAAAATCCAAAATTTACGATGAAATAGATTATAAAAATCTCGGATTTTTAAAGAAATATATAACAGAATCTGGAAAAATTGCCCCGAGAAGAGTTGCCGGAACATCTGCTAAAGAACAAAGAAAGATTAATAAAGCAATTAAGATTGCTCGCCATTTAGCACTTTTGCCTTTCTGTGATAATCATAAACAATAATGAATATTTTACTTTTGAAAAAAATTAAAAATCTCGGTGATGTTGGGAGCGAAGTTTCAGTAAAATCAGGATATGCGAGAAATTTTCTACTTCCTCAAAAACACGCAGTATTACCAACTAAAGCTAATTTAGAGTTAGTTGAAGAAAAGAAAAAAGAATTACTCAAGCAAGAAGAAGCGCTTAAAAATGAGGCCATGCTGCAAAAAGAAAAATATAATAACTATGAAATGATTTTTGAAGAAAATGTCCAAGAAGAAGAAGATAAATTATTTAGATCTATAACTCTTCAAACCGTATTAGATCGTCTAAAAGAAGATGGTTTTGAGGTTTTAAAGAAACAGGTTAACTTACCGTCTGGCCCAATAAAAGTTCTTGGTAATGATTTCATTGTCAATGTTAGCTTGCACCCTGAAGTAAGCGTAACTATCCCATTAAAAATTATAAAAAAAGTCTAATAACTCAAATAATTCTCGCTAAGATTTATGTAAAATTTAATCATTTTCGGTTAGAATAAACTATGGCTACCAAAATACCGTCAACACCCAAGGCAATAGAAGCTGAGCAAGCACTCTTAGGTTCATTGATAATGGACTCTACTGCATGGGATAAAGTTTCAGACAAAATTGATGTCAATGATTTTTATGATCCTAATAATAAAATTATTTTTAAAGAAATCTATGACTTATCTTCTAATGGCCAGCCTATAGATATCATTGTTCTTGAAGAGTGCTTAAAAAGTAAAGACTGCCTAGTGAAAATTGGGGGGCTAGAATATCTTGGAAATTTAATCAAAAAAGTTTCAACTTCTGCACATGTTGTTTCATATGCTGAGATTATAAAGGAAAAATCTATTATGAGTGAACTTATAAATATCAGTACACGCACTATCCATGCTATTCATCAAAGTGAACAAGGTGATGTCAAAGACCTATTGGATAAAGTGGAATCTGAGATTTTTGCTATAACAGCTGATTCCAAAGCTAAGGATGGTCTTCAAAAAATAGGCCCTATTGTTAATGAATATATTGACACTGTTTATAACAAAAAACTTAACAATGAAATAGATTATTTGCTAACTGGATATTCCGAACTTGATACACTTATTGCTGGATTACAGAATTCTGATTTAATTATTATTGCGGGCCGACCATCAATGGGGAAAACAGCTTTTGCAATGAATATTGCGCAAGATATAGTTTTTAAGCAACATAAAAAAGTTGGCTTCTTTAGTCTTGAAATGTCTGCTCAATCGATTGCATTACGAATGTTATCGTCATTGAGCTCCGTGTCACAACAAAAAATTAGAACCAGTGATTATGAAGCATCTTCGAAAGATACAAAATCTGTAGCTTCTGCAATAGAAATGATGCAAGGGTGTGATTTTTTTATTGATGACACTGCTTCTATGTCGCCAATGGAATTAAGGTCTAAAGCAAGAAGGATGAAACGTGAAGTTGGTATTGACATGATTGTCGTGGATTACCTACAATTAATGTCCATCCCACGTTATTCTGAAAATAGAGTTAATGAAATAGCTGAGGTTACACGTGCCTTAAAAGCTATAGCAAAAGAGTTAGATATTCCTGTTGTAGCATTGTCACAACTTAACAGGGGCGTGGAATCTAGAAATGACAAGAGACCTTTTCTTTCAGATTTGCGTGAGTCTGGTTCAATCGAACAAGATGCTGACTTAATTGTCTTTCTTTACAGAGAAGAAGTGTATGATAAAACTACTGACCAGAAAAATATAGCTGAGATTAGAGTCGAAAAACATAGGAATGGCCCAACAGGTGTAGTTAGATTAACTTTTGTACCACATTGCACGAGATTTGAAGATTATTCCCCTCAATTATATGAAGGCGTGAATGATTATTAATATTTTTGATTGATAGTTATTCTTCTAGCAGTTTTAATTTATCTTCTTTATGCTCCCATTCTTTTGCATCTTCAGGAGCCGCTTTCATTTCAGTTAAAATAGGCCACTTTTCTGAAAGACGTTTATTTATTTCAAGAAAATGTTTATTTGCATCTGTTATATCTTCGTCAGAAATAATTGCATCAATTGGACACTCAGGTTCACATAAACTGCAGTCTATACATTCTTCTGGATTAATAACTAAAAAATTTGGTCCCTCATGAAAACAATCTACCGGGCAAACTTCAACACAATCGGTATATTTACACTTGATGCAGTCTTCTGTGATAACATATGTCATAAGTAATACTATTTTGCACTAAAAAGTTAATTTTTGCACTATGAAAAAAATAAAAAAAGTTGTCTTTCCTGTCGCAGGACTTGGTACTAGATTCTTACCTGCAACGAAAGTAAACCCAAAAGAAATGTTGCCAATAGTTGATAAGCCACTTATTCAATATGCTGCTGAAGAAGCAATAAATTCTGGCATCAATCAATTAATATTTGTTATTGGTAGAACAAAAAATACCATTATAGATCATTTTGATTCTGCGCCGGAATTAGAGAATGAATTAATTTTAAAAAAAAAGAATGCTTTGCTCAAAATTGTTAGAAAAATTGTTCCAAAAAATGTAAGCTGTTTTTTTGTTAGACAAAATACACCATCTGGTTTGGGCCATGCAATATACTGTGCTAAAAATATCATTCAAGATGACCCGTTTGCTGTTGTATTGGCAGATGATTTAATTAAATCTAAAGTACCTTGTTTAAAACAAATGATTGATATGTACTATCAAAAAGAATCTAGTATTATATCCGTGGAATTAATCAACAGAAAAGATTCAGATAAATATGGAATTATAGAACCCAAAAATAAGACTGGTAACTTGTATAATATAAAATCAATTGTTGAGAAACCATCACCTAAAAATGCCAAGTCCAATATCGCGGTAGTGGGTAGATTCATATTATCATCAGCAATTTTTTCTAAGATAAAAAAAACTAAACCTGGATTAGGGAATGAAATACAATTAACAGATGCTATATCAGATTTGATGAAAGATGAGGATGTTTATGGTTATAGATTTGAAGGTAAAAGATTTGATTGTGGAAGTAAAATTGGGTACTTGAAAGCATCAGTGGAATATGCATTAGAGCATAGTGAAGTTAAAAAAGATTTTAAAGCTTATCTTAAGAAATTAAAATTATAAGTATTTTTATTGATGATATTTTGTTTATCTATTAAGATACTTTATCTTATTCCTCGGTAGCTCAGTTGGTAGAGCGAGTGACTGTTAATCACCAGGTCGGCGGTTCGAGTCCGTCCCGAGGAGTTTAAGTTAAGAAACTTTTTTCTAGAGACTATTCAAAATCCTTTTTACTGCTTCTTCAAGAGAGTCCATATCTATAGCTATAGATATTCTTAGGTGTCCTTCTAACCCAAATGCACTTCCAGGAACAACTGCTACTTTTGCTTCATTTAATAAATGAGATGCTAATTCTGAATCATTGTTGATTGTCTTATGATTTTTAATGTATTGACGAAATGATGGAAAAATATAAAATGTTCCATCTGATTCTTTGCAATTTACGCCATTAATTTTATTAATTTCTTTGACTACATAGTCATGTCTCTTCTTATATTCCATAACCATTACAGATATTTCATCACATGGTTCAGTAAGAGCGGCACATGCAGCAACCTGAGATATTGAACTTGGACATGACGTGCTTTGAGATTGGAGTGTTTTCATTTTTTTGATAATATCTTTATTACCTGCCGCATATCCTATTCTCCATCCTGTCATAGAATAAGCTTTTGAAACACCATTTAGAATAATAGTTCTATCATATAATTGAGGGCAAACATTGACAATATTGTGGAATTTTTCTTTATACCAATGTATGTGTTCATAAATATCATCTGATGATATAAATATTTTTTGATGTTGAAGTAAAATATCAGCAAGTGATTTTAATTGATTAGAATCAAAATACTTCCCACTTGGATTATTCGGGCTATTTAACATAAATAACTTAGTCTTATCTGTAATAAGTTGGGTAAATTTATCATAGTTAATATTAAAATTTTCCTCATAAGTTGTTTCTAAAAAAACAGGCACACCACCTGAATATTTCACCATATCTGCATAAGAGACCCAATATGGTTGAGGTATAATTACCTCATCACCTTTATTTATAAGAACTTGAAGAAGATTAAATATTGATTGTTTGCAGCCACTTGAGGCTATTATTTGGTCTAAATCATAACTTAGATTATTTTCATTTTTAAACTTTTTACTTATAGCTTTTTTTAATTCCAGAGTTCCATCGACAGATGTATATTTAGTTATTCCATCATCAATGGCTTTTTTTGCCGCATCTTTGATATGTTGAGGTGTATCAAAATCTGGCTCCCCAACGGTTAGCACAATAACATCATCTCCATTTTGACGCATTTCATTTGCTTTAGAAGTCAGCGCCATGGTTGAAGATGGTTTAATTAATTTTATTCTATTTGAGAAAGTCAACGTATTTCCTTGATAACTAATCGTAGCATATTTAAGTCTTTTAAGTAAACTTCTCATGCTAAAATATAATTTATGAAAAAAATTAATCTTGTTTCAGAATATCAAGCTGCTGGTGATCAGCCAGCTGCAATCAAGTCTCTAATAAATGGTATAAATAATGGAGAGAAACATCAAACTTTGCTTGGGGTTACCGGATCAGGAAAAACTTTTACTATGGCTAAAGTAATAGAGCATACTAATAAAACAACTTTAATTATGGCTCCAAACAAAACTTTAGCGGCACAACTTTACTCCGAAATGAGAGATTTCTTTCCATCGAATTCTGTTGAATATTTTGTCTCGTATTATGATTATTATCAACCAGAAGCTTATGTGCCAGTTTCTGATACTTATATTGAAAAAGATGCATCTTTAAATGAACATATTGAACAGATGAGATTATCGGCAACAAAGTCACTAACTGAAAGAAAAGACTCAATTGTTGTTGCTAGTGTATCTGCTATATATGGATTAGGTGATCCTAAAACATATTTTAAAATGATACTTCACTTAGTTGTTGGTGATTTAATAGATCAACGTAAGATTTTAAAACGATTAACAGAATTGCAGTATACGAGGAATGATTTAGAATTAAGAAGAGGCACATACCAAGTTAAAGGCGAAATAATTGATATCTTTCCTGCTGATTCAGAAAAAGAAGCTATAAGAGTAGAATTATTTGATGAAGAAATAGAGAACATCTATATATTTGATCCCTTAACAGGTCAAATTGACAGGAAAGTTAAGCGTTTTACGGTATATCCAAAAACACATTATGTTACTCCTCAAGAAATCATGGATGCCGCTTCTGTTAAAATAAAAGAAGAGCTTAAAGAAAGGCTTATATATTTTTCAAAAGAGAATAAACTTTTAGAATCACAGAGATTGAAAGAAAGAACAAACTATGACTTAGAGATGATAGCTGAAATGGGTTATTGTTCAGGTATAGAAAATTATTCTAGATATATTTCTGGCGGCAAACCAGGAGAGCCACCACCTTGTTTGCTTGATTATATGCCAAAAGATGGTCTTATTATAATTGATGAAAGTCATGTTACTGTCCCACAAATAGGAGGCATGTACAGAGGCGATCACTCAAGAAAACAAACTTTAGTAGATTATGGATTTAGGTTACCTTCAGCTCTGGATAATAGACCACTTAAATTTGATGAATTTTCTGGATATAATTTTCAAACAATTTATGTTTCTGCCACCCCTGGGCCATTCGAATTAGAGCATTCAAATAAAATTGTTGAACAAGTAATTCGACCTACTGGATTAATTGATCCGATAGTGACAGTCAAACCTTCTTCTAATCAAGTAGAAGATATTTTATCTGAAATAACATCTGTCATTAAAAACAATAATAGGATTTTAATAACAACATTGACTAAAAAGATGGCCGAGAATCTGACTGAATATTTAGATGAGTTTGGAATAAGAGTTAGATATCTTCATTCTGATATTAATACAATTGAGAGAGTTGAAATAATTCGTGATTTGAGAAAAGGTGAGTTTGATGTTTTAGTGGGAATTAATTTATTAAGAGAGGGTTTAGATATTCCAGAAGTAGAGCTTGTTGGTATATTAGACGCTGATAAAGAAGGATTTCTTCGCTCCGACAAATCACTTATTCAGACAATAGGACGAGCAGCTAGAAATATAGATGGAAGAGTAATTTTATATGGTGATACTATTACAAAATCGATGAAAAAAGCTATTGATGAAACCGATAGGCGAAGAAAAATCCAATCGTCATTTAATAAATTACACAATATAAAGCCAGAGACTATCAAAAAAGCAATTAAAGAGGCCTTAAATGATGATATTTATGTTTCTAATAAGAAATTAGATAAGCTCACGCTTATTTCTAATGTTAAAAAGAAATTTCCAAAAGTAAGTGGTAATAATGTTACGTCAGTTATCAAAGAACTAGAAAAACATATGTTTATGCATGCAAAGAATCTTGAGTTTGAAAAAGCAGCAAAGATAAGAGATCAAATTTCTACAATTGAAGAGAATTTCTTAGATATGCCAAAAAAAAATAGGAGAGCTGGTTCTAAAAAAAATATTAAGTATTAAATATATTGACTTGAGAAAGACTTATTAGCATGTTAATTTTACTAGCTTAGGCGCGTAGCTCAGCTGGTTAGAGCGCCACCTTGACATGGTGGAGGTCGTTGGTTCGAGTCCAATCGTGCCTAAACTGAATTATGATAGAAGTAATAATAGAAAATAAAAAAATAAGTATTAGCTCCAATGAATCAATCGCTGAGATTGTGTCTTCAAATTTTGACTATTCAGATATAGTTGCCGCAAAAATAAATGATAGTTTAATTGATTTAAGCGAGAAAGTGACTGGCGACTGCATCATAGAGCTTATTAAATCATCTGACCTTGAAGGGTTAGAGATAATTAGACATACTTGTGCACATGTCTTTGGACATGCAATTAAGCAAATTTATCCCAACACAAAAATGGTAATTGGTCCTGTTATAGACAATGGCTTTTATTATGATATCTACGCTGAAAATAGTATTTCTGAAAAAGAGCTATCACAAATTGAAATATTAATGAAAAAACTTTCAAAAAAGAAATATAAAATTGTTAGAGAGGTTGTATCCAAAGAGAAGGCTATTAAGATTTTTAAAGATCGTAATGAAGATTATAAGTTGAAACTTATTAATGAGATACCTGATAATGAAATTATTGCCGTATATCATCATGAGGAATATATTGATATGTGTCGAGGGCCACATTTAATAAATACTAAACATTTAAATGCTTTCAAATTAACCAAAGTTTCGGGGTCATATTGGAAAGGGGATTCTAAAAACCAACCTCTTCAGAGAATTTATGGTACCGCATGGAATAATAAAGATGCGCTTGCAAATTATCTTAAAAAACTATCTGAAGCTGAAAAAAGAGATCATCGTAAATTAGGTCAAAAATTAGACTTGTTTCATTTCCAAGAAGAGTCACCAGGTATGGTTTTCTGGCATGATAATGGATGGACTCTGTTTAATATAGTAAAAGATTATATTGCAAGTTATCTTAAAGAAAATAATTACCAAATCATAAATACACCTCAAATCCTTGATAAATCTCTATGGAAAAAATCTGGACACTTAGATAAGTTCTCTGAGCTTATTTTTGATGTAACCTCGGAGAACCGTGATTATGCAATCAAACCCATGAGTTGTCCTGGCCATATACAAGTTTATAATCAAGGTCTCAAAAGTTACAAAGATTTACCTATTAAATTAGCTGAATTTGGTCTAGTTCATAGAAACGAACCTTCTGGCACGCTTCATGGGCTCATGAGGATTAGAGCTTTTACACAAGATGATGCACACATATTTTGTACTCCCGATCAAATCGAAGAAGAAATAAAAATTTTAATTGATGACATATATAACATATATAAAACTTTTGGGTTTACAGATATTAAAATTGAATTATCTACAAGACCAGATCAAAAAGTTGGGTCTGAGGATATTTGGGATAAAGCTGAAAATGCCTTAAAATCTGCCTTAGATAGTAAAAATATTAAGTGGAAACTAAATGAAGGAGACGGAGCTTTTTATGGGCCAAAGATTGACTTTTCTCTAAAAGATTCTCTTGATAGAGTTTGGCAATTAGGAACTATACAATTAGATTTTTCTATGCCAACACGATTAGATGCTAATTACATCAATGATAGTGGAGATAAAACTCCACCTGTTATGATACATCGTGCTATCTTAGGCTCTTTAGAGAGATTTATGGGTATTCTTATTGAAGAACACGGAGGTAATCTTCCGTTATGGTTGTCACCAGTTCAGGTTGTTATATTAAACATAACAGAGAGCCAAAATGATTATTGTAACCAAATACGCAATAAATTAACTAAATCCTTAATAAGAACTGAAATTGATTTAAGAAATGAAAAAATAAGCTATAAAATACGACAGCATTCAGTAAAAAGGATTCCATATATGATTGTAATAGGAGATAAAGAGGTTGAAAACAATGAAATATCAATTAGAACTAGAGATGGAGATGACATTAGTATAATGGATGTTGATAAATTTATTAAAATGGTAGAAACTCTTGTTAAAGATTACAGTAATTTATTAAAAACAGAATAGGGGAATTATTATAGCAAATACCAGAAGACTGAAGATGAATTTGAGGATTACAGCTCAGGAAGTTAGACTGATAGCCTCAAACGGTAATCAAGTTGGCGTCATAGATACTACTAAAGCGCTTGAATTAGCAAAAAATGAAGACTTAGATTTAGTTGAAATAGTGCCAAATCAAACACCACCTGTTTGTAGAATAATGGATTATGGTAAATATAAGTTTGAACAATCAAAGAAAGCACATACAGCTAAAAGAAAACAGAAACACACACAAGTAAAAGAAATTAAATTCAGACCAAATACTGAAGAGGCGGATTATCAGGTAAAATTGAAAAGCTTAATTAAATTCCTTACTTGCGGAGATAAGGCAAAAATTACCATGCGATTTAGAGGAAGAGAAATAGCTCACCAGGTCATAGGACGTGATTTATTAGACAGGGTTCAAAAAGATCTTGATGAACATGGCGTAGTAGAACAAATACCAGCATTTGAGGGAAGACAAATGGTAATGGTTATAGCGCCAAAGAGATAAATACTGTATACTTGAATCGCTTTTAGGATATTAATTAGGAAAAACAATGCCAAAAATGAAAACTAATAGAGGTGCTGCAAAGAGATTCTCTAAGACTCCATCTGGTGAAATGAAGAGAGCTCAATCACATCGTAGGCATATCCTAACTAAAAAAAGCACTAAAAGAAAAAGACATTTAAGAGATGACTTGCTAATTAGTAAAGCAGATAAAGCATTGGTTAAAAGGATGCTACCATATTAATTGTAGGAGAAGATTATGGCTCGTGTAAAACGTGGTGTTGTTGCACATTCAAAACATAAAAAAATATTAAAACTTGCGAAAGGATATACAGGCGCAAGAAGTAAAGTATTTAGAGTTGCAAAACAAGCAGTTATAAAGGCAGGCCAATACGCGTACATAGGCAGAAAGCAGAGAAAGAGACAGTTTAGATCTCTGTGGATTGTTAAAATTAATGCGGCTGCACGTTTACATAATATGTCATATAGCCAATTAATAAATCAATTAAAAAAGGCCGATATTAGTATCAACAGAAAAATGTTAGCTGATTTAGCAGTAAATAATGCTGAAAATTTTTCCGCAATAGTGAATTCAATTACAAGTCAAAAATAATTCTTTGTTATATCTGTGCAAAAAAAATATTCTTTACTAATTTCAACTCTCAAAGATAACTTAGCAGAATGTGATTCTCTTAATAAACTTGCACTTATTAAATCTCAGTATCTTGGTAAACAAGGAAAATTAACCTTAGAGTTTGGCGGAATTAAGGATTCAAAACTTTCTGAAAGAAAAGAGCTCGGTCAAGTATTAAATAATATAAAAATACAAATTAATAGTCTTATTGATAAAAAATCTGAATCTCTTGCAAATACAAATAAAAAAGGGCAATTAAATTTTTTTGATGTAACATTACCTGGTCGCAACATATCTTCAGGATCAAGACATCCAATTTCTATTACTATAAATACAATAACTAAAATATTAAATAATTATGGTTTCACATCTGTATCAGGCCCTGAGATTGAAGATGAATTTTATAATTTTGAGGCGTTAAATATACCTGCTTCACATCCAGCAAGAGATATGCATGATACTTTTTATGTCACAGATAATAAATTACTTAGAACTCATACATCTTCGGTTCAAATTCATACAATGTTGACTAATAAGCCACCATTAAGAATTATGACACCTGGAAAAGTATATCGACGTGATTCCGACCCAACACATTCTCCAATGTTTCACCAAATAGAGGGCTTATGTATTGATAAAGATATTAATTTTTGTCAGCTTAAAGGTCTTTTAATTAATTTTATTGAACAGTTCTTTAGTAAAAAAATGGAAATTCGTTTTAGACCTTCTTATTTTCCATTTACAGAACCATCAGCTGAGATTGATATAAAATTTAATAATAAATGGTTAGAAGTACTTGGATGTGGAATAGTGCATCCTAATGTATTAAAAAACGTTAAAATAAACCATAAACAATATACAGGATTTGCCTTTGGATTAGGAATTGAAAGACTTGCAATGCTTAAATATGGAATAACAGATTTAAGAATTTTTTATGATAATGATATATCGTTTTTATCTCAATTTAGTGTTTTAAAGTAATATGAAATTAAGTACAAATTGGCTCAAAGAAATAGCGCCAGGCATAAAAATAGATAATAAATTAATTGAGTCATTAACTTCACTTGGGCTTGAAGTCTCAAGTGTTTCCAAAACAAAAAAAGACACTATCATTGATTTAGATATAACGCCAAACCGCCCAGATTGTCTCTCAGTTTATGGAGTTGCAAGGGATTTATTTTCAATATATGGAAAAACAATTAAGCTACCTAAGCAAAAAAAAATAGCTATTAAAAAATCTCAATTACCTTTAGCTAAAATTAATAATATAATCTCGCCAATATATAGTTGTTTAACTATAGAAAATATTGATAACAAAGTTAAGACGCCTCAATATATTAAAAGAAGACTGAATGATTATGGAATAGCATCAAATAATATTATTGTTGATGTTTTAAACTATGTGATGATTGAGATTGGCCAACCTATGCATGCATTTGATAGTGATAAAGTGAATGGTAAATTATCAGTCCGCTTTGGTAAAAAGAATGAAACTTTCCATGCCTTAGATGGTCAGAAATATCTTCTAAATAATAATATTCCTGTTGTAGTAGATTCGAATAGAGTTCAAGCAATTGCAGGAGTTATCGGAGGAGAGGACTCTTCAGTTCAAATAAATACTAAAAATATTATTATAGAATGCGCATATTTCAATCCAGAATTTGTAAGATTAGCATCAAAAAAGTATAGACTTCAAACTGATGCATCATATCGATTTGAAAGAGGAGTTGATCCTTTAATGCATTCTTTTGCAATCACCAGGGTTTTATCCTTATTAAGTGAACATACTACTTTACATAAAGCAAATTATTTTCAAAAAGAAAATAAATTAAAAATAAATAATAAAATTAAAATTAATATAGAGCAATTTGAAAAAATACTTGGTCAACAGATACCAAAAACTAAAATCATTCAAATTCTAAAACGACTTAATTTTCATCCAGCTATATTTAAAAATTTCATAACAGTTATAGTGCCAAGTTATAGATTTGATATTGAAAATGAATATGACTTGATAGAGGAACTTGCAAGAGTTGTTGGTTATGACTATTTTAAACCTATCACTTTACCTGCCACAACTTCAATTGACATCGGTAATAATGACTTTTTAGAAAAGTATTTATCCTTTTTTATTGTTCGCGGTTATCATGAAACAGTCTCATTTAGTTTCCTACCTAAAAACTCACAAAATAGTTTTATGCAATCTTCAAATATTATAACTATTAAAAATCCAATTTCTGAAGATAAATCAGAATTGAGAACTTCATTAATTCATAGTCTTATAAAAACTTATAAATATAACTTTAGCAGACAAATTCATGATATTAAAATTTTTGAAACTGGAAAGATATATACAAATCATAAGTCCAATCCAATGAACGAAGTGAACACAATTTCTGGTTTAATTTCTGGTAAAAACTATGATTCTAACCTTAAGGTCGACACAAAAAATATATCTTTTTTTGATCTCAAAGGTGATTTATCATCTATATTTCCTGATTTAAAGTTTGTGCCATCCTCTAAGATAAAAACTTTAAATAATTCATGTCAGGCGCTTATTTTTCAAAATAAGAAATATATTGGTTACTGTGGTGAGATATCCAATGAAGTATATCGAGAAAATTCAATCAAGAATAATGTCTATATTTTTGAACTTTTTGCAGATGATATTGTAATGAAATCATCTATAATTTATAAAAAAATATCACTATTTCCAAGGGTAAAACGAGACTTGACGATTTTAGTAGATGATAATATTGCAGGAAGAGATATAATAGATATTATAGAAAGAGAATCATTTAAATATATGATTAATATTAAAATTAATGATATATTTTATAATACAAAGGAGTTTGGCGAGGATATTAAAAGTGTTTCTATAGAGTTTTGTTTTCAAGATGCTAACGGAACATTAACTGACAATATTGTTAATAAACAGATGGATCTTATATTTCATCATCTTGCGAAATGTTTTAAAGCAAAACTTAGAAAATAAATTATGACAGTTACAAAAAATTCTTTAATTGAAGTTATTCATAACGAGGTTGGACTTAATAAGCGAGAAGCCAAAGAGTTTATTGAAGAGTTTTTTGAGTCTATTAAAGTTCTCTTAGAAGAAGGCAATGATATTAAGTTTTCTGGTTTCGGAAATTTTATATTAAGAGATAAAACTGCCAGACCTGGAAGGAATCCTAAAACCGGAGAAGATGTCACTATCACAGAAAGAAGAGTAGTTACTTTTAAATCTGGTTTAAAATTAAAAAACCAACTAGAGGCTTATGATGGAGATAAATAATGATAATCTTCAGCTCTCCATACCGAATAAAAGGTATTTTACAATAGGAGAGGTCTCTAAGCTCTACGATATTAAAGCTCATGTGCTTAGATATTGGGAACAAGAGTTTAAGCAATTAGATCCAATTAAAAGAAAAGGAAACAGAAGGTATTATCAACAAAAAGATTTGGTGCTGATATCTACAATAAAAGATCTCCTACAAAATCATGGATATACTATAGAAGGAGCTAAACATAAACTTAATGAAACAAGTCCAAAAGATAACTTGCTTATAGGCAAACAAATAATAGGACAAATAAAATCTGATTTAGAAAGAATCATAACCATCTTAAAAAGATAATTAAATGCTTAAGTCTTTAAAGATAAAATATAATTATCCAACATATCCTATCAATCGTATTAACAACATGCGATTTTATAATATTTCGGAAAATATTTCTGTTCCAAGTGTTACATCAATTTTAAGGCATACAAACGAAAGCAATACACCTTATTCTGATTTAAATAAAAAAACTAATTCAATGGAAATTGGTAATTTAATGCATAAATATTTAGATTATTATGTATCTAAAAATGAGAATTTTTATCTTGATTCCAAGAATTTTGAAATAGCAGAATTTTTAGCAAAAATAATTATTGATAATTTTTTAAATGATATTGATGAGATATGGGGAACAGAAGTTCCTGTTTTATATAAAGATAAGTATGCAGGAACTATAGATTTAACTGGTATTGTAGATAATCAATTATCAATAATTGATTATAAGTCTTCTTATAGAAAAAAAACTGACGAGGAAATGCACGAATACTTTTTACAATTAGCAGCATATTCAATTGCACATGATTGGCAACATAAAACCAAAATTACATCAATAATAATTTTTTTGTCATTAAGAAGTGGTGATTTTGAAAAAACAATCATATCATATGAAGAACTCTCAACTTACCAGGATATGTGGTTTAAACGATTAAAGTTATTTGAGAATAAATATAAAACTAATGCGTAACATAGAAGAAATACTCGAGAAATCTAAAGAGCTTAAGATAAAATCTACAGAGCTCCGGAGGTTAGTTTGACTACGACTCCATGTCTTCTCGATTAACCGTTATTTCTAAAGAACTTTCAGATTCAGAAATCTGGAATAATAAACCGAAGCTTTTAGAATTACAAAAAAATCAAAAGATATTGCAAAACTCATATACGATTCTAAAAAAAATTAATGATGATATAGAGCTGGTAACTTATACGCTTAATTCGTTGATTGATGATAAAATTGTTGAGAATAATGAAGAAATGATTGCTGAAATGCGTGATATCGTAATTTCTATAGAAAAAACACTTAAATCTATGGAAACTCGTCAAATGTTTAGGACCAAAGAAGATCCTATGAATGCATACATTGATATACAGTCAGGATCAGGTGGGACAGAGGCTCAAGATTGGGTAGCTATGCTTCTCAGGATGTATTTACGATGGCTTGAATCACATAACTTTAAGAATGAAATAGTTGAAATGTCTGAAGGTGAGGTTGCAGGTTATAAAAGCGTTACTATTAAGGTAAATGGTGATTATGCTTATGGCTGGCTAAGGACTGAAACAGGTGTACACAGGCTTGTAAGAAAGTCACCATTTGATTCAGGCAATAGACGCCATACATCATTTGCCTCAGTTTTTGTTTATCCACAGGTTGATGATAATCTTGAAGTTGATATCAATCCAAGTGACCTAAGAATTGATGTATATCGTGCAAGTGGAGCTGGCGGACAACATGTTAATACTACAGAATCAGCTGTTAGAATTACACATTTGCCAAGTAAAATTGTAACACAATGTCAAAATGGACGATCACAACACAAAAACAAAGAGAGTGCATTAAAACAGCTTCATGCTAAGCTATATTTATTTGAACTAGAAAAAAAGAATAAAATTAAAAAAAAGATTGAGTCAGAAAAATCTGATATCTCTTGGGGGAGCCAAATTAGATCATACGTACTTGATGATGGTAGAATTAAAGATTTACGAACTAAACATGAAACTGGTAATACTCAAGCTGTTTTAGATGGTGAATTAGATGACTTTATTGAAAAAAGCTTAAAAGAAGGTTTCTAAAATGGATGATGAGAATAAATTAATCACAGAAAGAAAAAAGAAATTAGAGGCGATTAGAAAAAACTTTGCCGCATACCCAAATTCATTTAGAAAAAAAGATAACTCTGGTGATTTAATAAAAAATTATAATGACATTGAAAAATCTGAGTTAGAAAAAAAAGCTATCAAAGTAACTATAGCTGGAAGATTATTGACAATAAGAGGGATGGGAAACTCAACATTTGCAAATTTACATGATGAATTTGGAAAAATACAAATCTATTTACAAAAAAAAGAGGTTGATGAAGAGAGTTATAATCTTCTGAATAATTTAGATATTGGAGATATTGTTGGAATAGAAGGTGTTTTATTTAAGACCAAAACTGGTGAGCTTACAATTAATACTAACTCAATAGTTTTTTTAGCAAAGTCATTAAGACCGTTACCAGAAAAATTCCACGGAATAGCAGATATTGAAATTAAATATAGGCAAAGATATTTAGATTTGATGATTAACGAAGAAACTAAAGCTTTGTTTAAAATAAGAGCAAAAATAATTTCTTCTATTAGAAATTTTTTTATTACTGACAATTATCTTGAAGTTGAAACGCCAATGATGCATATGATTCCTGGTGGTGCATCAGCAAAACCTTTTATAACACATCATAATTCTTTAGATATGGACCTATATTTAAGAATAGCTCCAGAATTATTTCTGAAAAGATGCATTATAGGAGGATTAGAAAAGGTATTTGAAATAAACCGAAGTTTTAGAAATGAAGGTTTATCTGTTAAACATAATCCTGAATTTACGATGATTGAATTTTACTGTGCATATCAAGATTATCTTTATTTGATGAATATTATCGAAAGACTCTTTGTCGTACTTACTGAGACTTTAGATTTATCTAATCAAATTAATTATCAAGATAATCAAATTAATCTATCGATTCCATTCAAAAAGATTAAATTTTATGACTCCTTAACAGAACATAATCCTAATCTAGAGCCCTCAAAGATTAATGATTTCAATTATATTAAGGGCTATTGTTTAGAAAACTCGATAAAATTATCTAAAAATGATTCAACTATAAAAGCTCATTTAAATATTTTCGAGACATCTGTAGAAAAGAAATTAATCAATCCTACGTTTGTTACACATTATCCAACCGAGGTTTCGCCTTTATCAAGAAGTTTTGATACTGATGACAGTCTTGTTGAAAGATTTGAATTGTTTATAGCGGGAAGAGAGATTGCTAATGGCTTCTCTGAGCTCAATGATCCTGTTGAACAATCCGTGCGCTTTAAGAAACAAAATGAACTAAATGATGAGGAAAAGATGAGTTATGATGAAGATTTTATCAAAGCCTTAGAATATGGAATGCCTCCAACTGCAGGCGCAGGGATAGGAATTGACCGATTAATTATGTTGTTAACTAATTCATCATCAATTAGAGATGTTCTTTTATTTCCTCATATGAAACCTAAGAAATAAAATTATCAAGTAGCCCTATTGTTTCTTTGACATTATTGCAAATATGTTTGGTTTTAGAATTTTCAATATTATAGGTTAAAATAGTTATTGTAGAATTAGTTACTGTTATAGTGATTTCTCCGCCATTATTTAGATAAACCCTTATTTGATCTCCAAGTACCTGAAATTCTTGATTTTTAGAATGAATATAATTTTCTAAATCAACTAAAACATCTTGTCTCATGGTTATTTCTTACAGAGTTTCGCTGCATATCCAATATACTTTTCGGGAGTAAGACTTAGCAGGAGGTTTTTCTCAGCTCGAGGTATATTTAATGAAATAATTAACCCTTTGATAATTTCTTCAGTAACTTTTTGACCCCTAGTAATCTTTTTTAATAATTCATATGAATCAGATATTTGATATTTTCTAGCAATCATTTGTATAGGTTCTGCCAGTACTTCCCAGGCATCAGACAAATCTTTAGAAATTTTATTTTTATTTATTGAAATTTTATTAAAACCTATTAATAAATTATCATATGACAAATATGCGTATGCAAAAGATATTCCTAGATTTCTTAAAACTGTTGAATCAGATAAATCTCGCTGCAATCTTGATATAACAAGTTTTTCTGAAAAGAATTTAAGCAAACTATTGCTCAACCCTAAATTACCTTCAGCATTTTCAAAATTAATTGGATTAATTTTATGTGGCATTGTAGATGAACCAACTTCACCTTTAATATTTTTTTGAATAAAATAATTTTTTGATATATACGACCACATATCTTGAGAGAACCCTATCAGTATAGAATTATAATGCGACAAGGCATTTGTTAATTCACATATATAGTCATGAGGTTCAATTTGAGTAGTATATTTATTTTCATCAATACCTAAAGATTTAATAAACTTTTTATTTTCTGCTTGCCAATTAATATTTGGGAATGTTACCGAGTGTGCAGAATAATTTCCAGTAGCACCATTGAATTTTCCTTTCACGACTACAGCATCAAAATTCTTATGAATATTTGCCAATCTTGAATAAAAATTTAAAAATTCTTTTCCCATTGTTGTTGGAGTAGCTGCTTGACCATGTGTATGCGAAAGCATAGGGCATGATTTATAACTTTTGATTTTTTTCTTAATATTATTTTCTAATAAATTCATTTTTTTTGATAGAAGTAATCTCCCTTGTTTAATCATTAAGCCATAAGCAAGGTTATTAATATCTTCAGAAGTACAACAGATATGTATATATTCTCTATATTTATTTAGTCTTTTTTGGCTTTTTATTTTTAATTTAATAAAATATTCAACAGCTTTGACATCATGTTTGGTAACATTTTCAAATTCTTTGACCTTTTCAGCATCAGAGATTGTAAAATTATCATGTAATCTTAACAAAAAAGACTTTTCGTTCTTCGTAAATTTTGGAAGGTCCTTAAGTTTATTAATATTTGATAAATGTATTAACCATTTTACTTCAACAAATATCCTAGATTTTATTAGATTATATTCAGAAAATACAAGCGACATATCCTTGCACGCTTGATAATATCTTCCATCTAAAGGAGAGATTGAGAGTAAATCATATTTTTTCATATCAACATTTATCTCAAAGGTGGTATTATAGCATAATTATAGTTCTAAGATTGAAAAAATAAAAGTTGATTAATGCTATGAAAAAAATTACTTATAGAACTGAAGAAGACTCGTTAGGCAAGATAAAAGTACCAAAAAATGCTTTATATGGAGCACAAACCCAAAGAGCTATAAACAATTTTAGAATTAGCTGGAATCAATTCGACCCAATCTTTCTAGAGTCTTTGGCATCTTTGAAAGCAGCTTGTGCAACTGCTAATAATAAATCTAAACTAATGACACTTAAGCTCTCCAGGGTGATTTCTCAATGTGCTTTAGATGTACACAAAAACATAGAAAAATATTATGATCAATTCCCGATTGATATTTATCAAACTGGATCGGGAACAAGCACGAATATGAACATGAATGAAGTTCTTTCGAGTTTGGTAACTAAAAAGATAAAATCTAAAGTCCATCCGAATGATGATATTAATAAATCACAAAGCTCAAATGATGTCATTCCTGCAACCATAAATATAAGTTGTGTGCTTTTAGCTTTAGATCTTAATGATGCTATAGATTATTTAAGCATGAAATTAATGGATAAGGAATGGCAAGTTAAGGACATTATAAAATCTGGAAGAACCCATCTAATGGATGCTGTACCTTTGTCACTTGGATATGAAATTAAAACTTGGAAAGAAACATTAATACATTGTAATCAACCTCTATTACAGAGCGCAGAAGAACTACAATATCTTCCAATTGGGGGAACAGCGATCGGTACAGGATTAAATGCACCAAAGAATTTTGGAAAAAGTGTATGTTTGGAGTTAAATAAAATATACAAACGCTCAGGCGCAAAGTTTTCTCCTAATCCAAATAAATCTGAAATGATAAGTTCTCAAAATCATATACTTAGCATGAGTGGAGCACTTCTCCGCACAGCATCTTGTTTAACAAAAATATGTAATGACTTACGTTGGATGAACAGTGGCCCAATTTCGGGACTATCAGAAATCACTTTAAAACCATTACAACCAGGGAGCAGTATTATGCCAGGTAAAATAAACCCCGTAATACCAGAAGCAGTTTTAATGGCTATGGCGCAAATTTCAGGTAACCATAATACTATTAATTTAGCTTGTATATCTGGAAATTTTCAACTTAATACAATGTTGCCAGTTATTGCTCATAATATCATCGAGTCTTTTCAGTTGTTAATAAATTCAATTTATTCATTAGCAGATACAATTGATACATTAAGCATTAACGAAGATAATATCAAAAGCAGTCTTGAGAGAAATCCTATAATAGCAACAAAACTTAATGAAGTGGTTGGTTATGATTTAGCATCAAAGATTGTTAAAGAAGCCTATAGGACACATAGGTCTATAATAGATCTTGCAGAAGAAAAAACTAATTTATCAAGATCAGCATTATTAAAGTTATTAGATCCAAAAAAACTTATATAGATTATGTCTTATAAAAAAGAAACTGACTTAATTTTCATAAAATGGTTTCTTTTCTTAATATCAATTTTAATAATATTTTTTTTTCTTATTAAATTTAATTTTATTTCATCACTGCTTAAAAACGATGTGAGTTTCATATCGCCATTAATACTTTTAATTTTTGCAATATTTACCATAAAAACAGGAATAGAGGTTTTTTATTTAAAGGATACTTATTGTAATCTTCTTATACTGGATAATTACATAGTAAATAACAAAGAGAAGTCTACGGAAGCGGTTAATATAATAAAAAGCTCGCAAAAGCATTTAGACAAGTGTGTTTGCGAACATTTCCTATCTTTATCTTATATAAATAATAATAAAGATATTAATTTAGTCACAAACAAAAAAGAGTTATGCAAGATTTTTGAATATAAGCTGACAAAAGGCCTTGATCTTGGATGGTTTATAGTCGATCTTTTACTTAAGTTAGGCTTAATTGGAACTGTTATTGGTTTCATCCTTATGCTTGCTTCCATTACAATAATAGAAAATTTTGATTTAACGATGATGCAAGATTTATTACAAAAAATGAGCGGGGGTATGAAAGTTGCACTATATACAACCCTCACTGGTTTAATAACATCGATTTTACTGTCTTTTCAATATAAATTTTTAGAGAATAAAATTTTTGATATTATCTCTTTAATAAATAAGTTTACAGAATTACATGCCCCGATTATTGCTGATATAACCAATGAAATACAGAAGACCAAATAATTTTGATCCTTTTACGGACCTTTTGTTTAATATTTTATTAGGTTTTACTTTCTTGTTTTTTATAACAATACTTTTTATTAATCCAATTTCAAAATTAGGTAATGTTAATCTTAAGGCTGAATACATTATTACAGTTGATTGGCAAGATAATCTTCCTGATGATGTTGATATCTGGGTTCAAGACCCTAATGGAGAAATAGTTTCCTATTTAAAAAAAGATGCTGGCTGGCTTCATCTTGATAGAGATGATCAGGGAATAATTAATGATGTGGTCGTAATAAATAATAAAGAAGTAATTTATCCAATTAATAGAGAGGTTGTTACTTTGAGAGGTATTATCCCTGGAGAATATATAGTAAATTTATATTTATATGAACATAAGAGCAAAGAGCCTGTAGAAGCAAAAATTATTATTGAAAAAGTTAACCCATCCTTAAAGTTAGTTTATTTTAATAGTACAGTTCTAGAAACTAAAGATACAGAGCTAACTATTGCTAGATTTAATCTTGATGCGAAAGGAGATTTTACAATTGGCTCATTACAAAAAGAAATATTAACACCATATGAACTTAAAGGTTACTAGTGACAAATAATATCATTTTTATAGTAATACTTTTAACCATAGTTTATGCATCCTTAGTTTATATTATTATTAAAAAGATTAATTTTAAAAATAAAGTTATTCTTTCAATTTCTGTTTTAATATTTTTTATAATTACACAGCTTTATTTTTTTAATAGTTTAGGATACCCCACCACAGAAAAACTCCCAGATAAGTTTCATTTATTACATGTACACAAATCTGATAATAAATTTATAATTCTTATTAAAAATGCATCAAATAATAAAGAGCCAAGAGTTTATAAGCTTAATTATTCTAAACAATTAGATAAAATATTGAATGAGGCTACTACGAACTTAAATAATGGCCACAATATTATTGGTATTATTGATAATAATAAAAATAATAACTATTATGGGATAGCTTTCAAAAAAATTAAAAGGCAACTTCCAGTAAAATAATTTATAATATTATCTAAAATCTATGATAAAATATTGACAATTTTTACCAGAGGATACCGATGAAAGAGATGGATTTTAAGGACCAGATAAAATATCAAGATAGTTTATATTCAATCTATAACATTAATAAGGCTAAGATTAGCCATTTACCGTATTCATTAAAAGTTTTATTTGAGAATTTTGTTAGGAATAACAAGCCTGGCCCGGATACTGATAAAATTATTAATCAATTTTTGAATTGGAATGGTAGTGTAGAAAAACAAACTGAAATTACTTTTTATCCAAGTAGAGTAATAATGCAAGATTTTACTGGGGTGCCTGCTATTGTAGATTTAGCTTCTATGCGTGATGCGGTCAAGAAACTTAATGGAGATCCAAATTTAATTAATCCTCAATGCCAAACAGATTTAGTAATTGATCATTCTGTAATGGTTGATCATTATGGAGCCAATGATTCAAAAGATTTAAATATTCAGCTTGAATATAAGAGAAATATTGAAAGATATAGGTTATTAAAATGGGGGCAAAGTGCATTTAAAAATTTAAGAATAGTTCCGCCTAATAATGGAATAATTCATCAAATAAATATTGAATATATTTCACAAGTCATTTTTAATAAAAATAATGTTCTATATCCTGATACAGTTGTAGGCACAGACTCTCATACAACAATGGTTAATGGGCTTGGTGTTCTTGGATGGGGTGTTGGAGGTATTGAGGCAGAAGCAGCAATGCTCGGCCAGCCTATTCCAATGCTTCTTCCTGAAGTCATTGGTTTTAATTTAACTGGTAGACTTGCAAAATCAACCACTGCTACTGATTTAGTTCTTACAGTTGTAGAAATACTTAGAAAAGCAAATGTAGTAGGTAAATTTGTTGAATTTTATGGAGAAGCTTTGGATTATTTATCTATTGCTGATAGATGTACAATCTCAAATATGGCACCAGAATATGGCGCTACATGCGGATTCTTTCCAATTGATGATTTGACACTAGATTACATGTATACAACAGGTAAAGAAAAAAGCCATATAGAAATTATTAAAGATTATTCAAAAACTGTTGGATTATTTAGAGATACTGCTAATAAGATTATATACTCTAAAAGTCTAAATTTAGATATATCTACTGTTGAGGCCTGTATATCAGGTCCGAAAAGACCAGAAGATAGAGTTAATCTCTCAAATGTAAAAGAAGTAGTTAACTTAGAGATAAAAAAACAAAAAAAAGCGTCATCGTCGTCAAAAGGGACAATAGAGGATGGTTCAATTATGATTGCAGCAATTACAAGTTGCACTAATACTTCAAATCCGAATGTAATAATTGGAGCTGGATTATTAGCTAAGAGAGCTGTTGAAAAGGGTCTTATGGTTAAAGATTGGGTAAAAACTTCCTTAGCACCAGGCTCCAGAGTAGTAAAAAATTATTTAGAAAAAGCAAAATTATTAAAATACTTTGACAAGCTAGGCTTTAATATTGTTGGATATGGTTGTACAACTTGTATAGGAAATTCTGGCCCCTTAAATCCATCATATGTTGAAGAAATAGCAAAACATGATATCGTTGTAAGCTCTATATTATCAGGCAATAGAAATTTTGAAGGAAGAATTCATCCTGAGATTAAAATGAACTTTCTCGCTTCACCGATGTTAGTTATTGCTTATTCTTTAGTTGGTAAAATAGGAATTGATATTTCTAAAGACAGTTTAGGCAAGGACCAAAAAAATCAAGATGTATATTTAAGAGATATTTGGCCAACATCATTAGAAATAAGTGATGTTGTACAAAGCACCATTAATAGAGAAATGTTTACAAAGTCTTATAGTAATTTATTTGAAGGTGATGATAATTGGAAAAAGATAAATATTGAATCTTCAGAATATTTTGATTGGCAAGAAGAATCAACCTACATACAGCCATCGCCATTTTTTGAAAACATTAAAGAAGATTTAAATAAATTAAAAAAAATAAGTAATGCTTATCCATTACTTATTCTTGGTGATAGCGTAACTACAGATCATATATCACCAGCCGGATCTTTTAAGGATTCATCGCCCGCAGGTGTTTTTTTAGTTGATAATGGAACGGATGTAGCAGATTTTAATTCATATGGTTCCAGAAGAGGAAATTATAAAATTATGAAAAGAGGGACATTTGCCAATATCCGCCTTTCCAATAAATTAGTGCCAAACACTAGTGGAGGTTATACGATTCATATACCAAGTAATAAAGAAATGTCTGTTTTTGATGCCTCACAAAAGTACAGCGAAAGTCAAGCAAACTTAATTGTATTTGCTGGTAAGAATTATGGTTGTGGTTCATCAAGAGATTGGGCAGCAAAAGGAACAAAACTGCTAGGTGTAAAGGCTGTAATAGCAGAAAGTTTTGAGAGAATACATAGATCTAATTTAGTTGGCATGGGTGTTTTGCCACTGCAATTTATTAATGGAGAAAATTTTGATTCATTGGGATTAAACAAAACAGCAGAATATTCAGTTGCAGAGATTAGCGAGACTGATGACTTAGCTTCAATTTCTACAATTAAAGATGATAAAGAGTTTACATTTAAAGCAAAAATTAGAATTGATACGACAATGGAATGGAATTACTTTAAGAATGATGGAATTCTTAACTATGTATTAAAAAATATCGTCACCACTCATTAGTATTTTAAGTATTCATCTATTTTTTTCGCTATCCTGGATTGAAAAAAAAATATTTTTAATTTTGACCCACCAGATTGCTGCCATAAAAAAACAGACCTAAGTCCTGCAAAGAGTGCAGTTCGTATTCTTGATGCCTGTAAGGGAGCAGTTAAATGTGTATTTTCACCATTCACAACTATTCTTGGTTCAAATTTACTGAGTGTTTTTGTATATATGTTAGATAATTCAGAAATTAGGTCATCAGTTGTTAATTCTATTTTTTGAGAACTATCATTCAGTTGATTTAATGATTCTTGAATTTGTGAAGATACTTCAGAATCACTCTGTAATTTTTTTGATAGTTCAATTAATGATGCAAAATATCTTCTTGTTTCTTCACTTCTAGTAAAAATATCTCCAACCAATTGTTTTCTTAAATACATGAGTCCGGGTTTAAGATGTTTTAAGCTAATATAAATATCAACAATATCTTCAGAATCAATTTTTAAAACACTGTTTATCAGAGGATTAAAATCTTCTTCAACATATGTACCTTTCCAAGCTATATTTGAAACCGTAAGACAAGATTGATAAATTCCAGCTAGCGCAATTGTTTGATTACCTATACTTCTTTCGAACATAATTTTCTAATTATACCTCCACCCAAACATTTTTCACCAGAATAAAAAACTGCAGACTGCCCAGGTGTTACAGCTCTTTCTTTTTCACAAAGTTCTATTTTATATTTATCATTCATAATTTTTACAGGTATCAGTCTGCCGCCATGCCTAAATCTAGCTTCACATGTATAATTTTCTCTAATAGGTTTTTCATTTATCCAAGAAACTGCATCTAATTCTACAATACCTTTATACATTAATTCATCTTCGTTTTGACTAATAATTAACTTATTATTCAATGAATCTTTTCTAATTACAAACCATGGCTTTTCATCAAAGTCTTTATGCCCGCCTATTTTGATACCTTTTCTTTGGCCTAAAGTGTAATTGAATAGCCCATCATGTTTTCCCAAAATAATATTATCCTCATTACAGATATCACCCGGAGTATTATTAATATATTTCTTTATAAAATTTGAAAAATTTCTTTTTCCAATAAAACAAATACCCATGCTTTCTTTCTTTTCATAGATAGTTATATCTAAATTTTTTGCAATCATCTTCACATCTTGCTTAGTCACTTCTTCAAGCGGAAAAATAATTTTATTGAGAATATTTTGATTAAGCATATATAAAAAATATGTTTGATCTTTTAATTTATCTTTGGGTTTATTTAATGTAATACAATTATTTTCTTTTATTAGTTTTGCATAGTGTCCAGTTGCAACTTTATCAAATCCTAGAGACAATGCATATTTTAAGAAATAATTGAATTTAATTTCTTTATTACAATAAATATCTGGATTTGGTGTAAACCCCTGTTTTAGGTCTTCTAGAAACCTTTTAAAAACTAAATCCCAGTATTTATCCGAAAAATTGACTGTATGCAACTTTATACCTAGTTTTTTACAAATTCTTTTAGCATCTTCATAGTCATCCTTTGAATTACATCTTTCAACATCATCTTCTTCCCAATTTTTCATAAATAAAGCAGATATATCATGTCCTTGCTCTTTCAGTAGAGCTGCTGTTACTGAAGAATCCACACCTCCAGACATTCCAACCATAATTTTTTTAACTGAATTCATTTTAAATATTTGTTAATTACATTAACTAATAGTATCATCTACGCTAATTATTATAATCTAAGTTTAAGAGGTAACAATGAATAATGTAAGGTCTGCAGACGAAATACGCAAAGATTGGGATACAAACTCAAGATGGAAAAATGTTAAAAGAGATTATTCAGCTGAAGAAGTAGTCAAATTAAGTGGTAGCGTTAAAATAGAATATAGTCTCGCAAATCAAGGTGCAGAGAAACTTTGGAATTTAATAAATAATGAAGATTTTGTTAATGCTCTTGGCGCATTAACAGGTAACCAAGCATTACAACAGGCAAAGGCTGGATTAAAAGCAGTTTATTTATCAGGTTGGCAAGTTGCGAGTGATGCAAACACAGGTATGCAAATGTATCCAGATCAATCTTTGTATCCTGTTGATAGTGTTCCAAACGTCGTTAAAAGAATCAATAATACGTTACGTCGTGCTGATCAGTTAAATATTGCCGAAGGAAATGAAGTAATTGATTACATGTTGCCAATTGTTGCTGATGCAGAAGCTGGGTTTGGTGGTGTATTAAATGCATTTGAATTAATGAAAGCAATGATTGAGGCAGGAGCCGCAGGTGTGCATTTTGAAGATCAACTTGCTTCAGCAAAAAAATGTGGCCATATGGGCGGCAAAGTCCTTGTACCAACTCAAGAGGCTGTTCAAAAATTAGCAGCTGCTCGATTAGCCGCTGATGTTTCTGGAACTTCAACAGTACTTTTAGCGAGAACTGATGCAGAGTCAGCAAATTTACTGACGAGTGACATTGACCCTAAAGATCAAGAATTCTGCCTTGGTGAAAGAACTACTGAAGGTTTTTATAAAGTTAAGAATGGAATTGAACAAGCAATATCTAGAGGTTTGGCTTATGCGCCATATGCTGATTTAGTATGGTGTGAGACAGGTGTGCCAGATTTAAAATTTGCTAAAAAGTTTGCTGAGGCGCTTAAAAAAGAATATCCAGAACAGTTGCTTGCATATAATTGCTCGCCTTCATTTAATTGGAAGAAGAAACTAGATGATAATCAAATAGCTAAATTCCAAAAAGAACTTGGAGCGATGGGTTATAAATTTCAATTTATAACATTAGCTGGTTTTCATGCACTTAATTACAGTATGTTTGAATTAGCTAAGGGATATAATGAAAAACAAATGACTGCATATGTTAAACTTCAAGAAGCAGAATTCAATGCTGAGAAAGATGGATATACAGCTACTAAACATCAACGAGAAGTTGGAACTGGATATTTTGATGAAGTGACTCAAGTTATAACTGGTGGATCGTCATCTGTAACTGCACTATCTGGGTCAACTGAAGAAGAGCAATTTGATAAAGATTAAAAATTTGTTGATGCTTTTTGAAAAAGTTACAAGTTTATAATGAGCAAAATTAATATACCAAATGACGGAGAAGTGATTTCATTTGAAAATGGCGTTCTATCAACTCCAAATTTCCCAATCATACCATTTATCATAGGTGATGGAATTGGAATTGATGTTACACCTGTGATGATGAGAGTGTTGAATGCTGCAGTTAAAAAATCTTATCAAGATTCTCGTGAAATTAAATGGTTAGAAATATTTGCTGGCAAAAAAGCAGAAGAATTATATAGCGAATTATTACCAAAAGATACACTTGAGGCAATGAAAAAGCATAAGGTTTCTATTAAAGGACCATTGACAACCCCAGTAGGAATAGGACATAAATCATTAAATGTTTTAATTAGACAAAAACTAGATTTATATGCTTGCGTGAGACCAATAAGATATTTTCCTGGAACTAGCAGCCCCATGGTAGATTCAAGTCATACTGATATGATTGTTTTTAGAGAGAATACAGAAGACCTCTATACAGGAATAGAGTGGGAGCCTGGTTCAGATGGGGCAAGAAAAATTATTGAATTCATTAAAAAAGAGCTAGGAGGTTCTTCCCCTTTCCGTTTTGAAGAGAACTGTGGAATTGGAATTAAACCAGTTTCAAAGGAAGGATCTGAAAGGCTCATTAAAATGGCTATTGATCATGCCATATCAGAAAATAAAAAATTTCTTACGATTGTCCATAAAGGAAATATAATGAAATATACTGAAGGAGCATTTAGAGATTGGGCGTATGATTTAGTAAAAAACGAATATAATGGAAAAATTAATAAAGATGGAACCTATATAATTATTAATCCTAAATCAAAACAAGAATTGATAGTAAAAGACTGTATTGCGGATAACTTCTTACAACAAATAATATTATCACCAGAACAACATGAAGTTATTGCTACATTAAATTTAAATGGTGATTATATTTCTGATGCACTAGCTGCACAGGTTGGAGGTATTGGAATAGCTCCTGGTGGCAATATCGGTAATGGGCTTGCAGTTTTTGAAGCGACACATGGTTCAGCAGAATCTTTTGCTGGGAAAAATAGAGTAAACCCTGGGTCAATAATACTATCTGGTGAAATGTTACTACGTTATATTGGTTGGAATGAGGCAGCTGAGAATGTAATGACTGGTGTAATTGGAGCTATTCAAAAGAAACAACTTACATTTGATTTAGCACGTGCTAGAGCGGGCAGAAGAATTATCAGATTTAGCACTACTCATAAACACACCCTCGAAGAGATAAAACAAGAATTTGCAAATCTTGTTCCAGGCGCAACACTTGTTAGCACCGAAGGCTTTGGAGATGCTGTAATTGCCAATATGTAGACTATTTGTCTCTGAATATAATTCTTCCTTTTGATAAGTCATATGGCGTTAGAGCAACCATGACATTATCACCCCTTAAAATCCTTATATAGTGCTTTCTAATTTTTCCAGATATATGTGCAGTAACTACATGTCCATTTTCTAATTCAACTTTAAACATTGTATTAGGCAAAGTTTCAATTACTTTTCCAGACATTTCAATTTGTTCATCTTTTGACATAAATATTATAAGGTTGTAAATTTAGAAGTAAGGTTATTATAACAAATATAATTTAGTTAGTGTATGAATATCAATATAAGTCAGCATAATAAGGAAAATTTTAAATTAATGAACTTTAATCATTTAATGCAAATTTATGAGGCTAACTATCATCTCATTCAAAATATTCTTGATTCACTAGCTGACAATAAGATACTTTCCACAATCATTTTAAATAATCATGTTATTCAATATGAGCCAGTATCTGTCTCTAAATATACTATTATTTTTAAATTTTACTATAGGTATAACGTGCCGATAATACATAATGGCGAGTATTTTATAAAACCACATATAATATATACCTTATATAAAGACGCAAAGCTGCTTGAAGCAAAATCATTAACTCAGAATAGAGAATTTGACTTTGAAATTAATAATAAAATTAGAATAAATCTAAATATATATTTTTGGCTTAAAAATTTAATTAATAAAAGTATTAAATATCAATAATTTATCAAATAATCTTGATATTAATAGTGTATTTTCTATTTTCTAATCACCCTTGAAAAATTAACTTTAATACCTTACTATAATACTAAGGTATAAGTAACCGGAGAGAAATAAGATGAAATTAACAGCAAAAGGACATTATGCTATCAAAGCAATGATAAGTATTGCCCTAAATACTTCTAAGCAACCTAAAACTCTCTTAGAAATCTCAAAAAATCAAGGAATATCACTCTCGTATTTAGAACAATTATTTGCTCTATTACGTAAAGGTAATTTAGTTGCAGGAGTTAGAGGCCCGGGTGGTGGTTATAGGTTATCAACTGATTCTAGAAACATAACAATTGCTCAAATTATTAATGCAATAAATAACGATAATGAACATAATTTATCTTCTGAAAATAAAGATGAAATGATTTGGGGAAAATTTAGTGATAGACTGTGTAAATACCTTGAAACAGTTACGCTTAGTAGTTTAATTGATGGAGAAGAGATTAACAATATAACAGAAGATAGCTCAAAAAGAGAGCTAACTGCAGCTTAAGTTATAAGGAGAAATAGATGTCATATAGTAAGAAAGTATTAGATCACTATGAAAACCCGAGGAATGTTGGGTCTTTTGAAAAAGGTGATTTAACAGTTGGCACCGGCATGGTTGGTGCGCCAGCTTGTGGTGATGTTATGAGGCTACAAATTAAAGTAAATAATGATGGCATCATTGAAGATGCTAAATTTAAGACTTATGGTTGTGGATCTGCTATAGCCTCTAGTTCGCTCTTAACAGAATGGGTTAAAGGTAAATCCTTAACAGAAGCATCATTGATTAAAAATACTGACATTGTAGAAGAATTAGCGCTTCCGCCAGTGAAGATACATTGTTCGGTTTTAGCTGAGGATGCAATTACTGCTGCAATTGAGGATTATAAGAAGAATGCTAATAAATAGCATAAATATATAAAATTTAATCAAAAAGACTAAATTTTTGTATATAATGATAAAAGATATATTAATTTTCGGGGAGGTTATTAATATGGGAACAATGCCGACAAATGTTGGAGGGATGGAACGTTTACTACGAATCATTGCAGGTATTGCAATATTAGTAGTTGGACCACCATTAATTGGAATGTGGGCTTTAATTGGCGTAATACCAATACTTACAGGTTCTTTAGGCTGGTGTCCAGGGTATCTGCCATTTGGTATCAATACAAACCACAATCAATAATATAAAATCAATAATATAAAATATTATTTTAAAGGAGACGTATTTAATAATACGTCTCTTTTTTTTTAGGATGACGATAAAATATAATAAAAAACCAGTCTATTGGGAAAAAGCAAAGAAATATCTTATAAAGAATGACCCTGTTTTAAGGAAAATTATAGAAAGTGTTAATACCGATCATTTTCTATTACGTAATTCAACATCCTTTCAAACTTTAGCGAATGCAATTATAGGACAACAAATTTCAATTGCAGCTGCATCTAGTGTTCTTAGAAAACTTAAATCAAAAATAAAAGCCGTTAGTGCAAAAAATATTTATTCTACAAGCAAAAATGTTCTCGCAAATTCTGGATTATCTAGGCAAAAAATTACCTATCTTAAAATTTTATCTGAAAAGTTTGTAAAAGAACCAAATTATTTTTATGGATTTAAAAATCTTGAGGACGATGTGATTATTTCAAGGTTATGTAAATTAAAAGGAATAGGAGAGTGGACTGCCCAAATGTATTTAATATTTCAACTTAATAGACCCAATGTTCTACCATTAGCTGATATTGGTTTTATAAATAGTGTAACAAGAATTTATAAACTTAATAAACCTAAGTTATCTGATATTGTATCCATATCAAAGAAATGGGGAAAATATAAAACCATAGCTGTTTGGTATATCTGGAGAATAATTGATCCTAAAATTGTTCAATATTAAAACTAATAACAATATAAAATTTGATAAAAAGCATTATACTTGAAATGAATATGAATAAGAATTTTTTTAAATATATATTTTCATTATTAATCATAGTACTGACTACTATTTCTATTGCATATTCAGGAGAACCTGTATTATCAAAAACGGACAAAGTTGAATCAAGCCCCATAACCATCAATGTTGGTTATGTCTCTGAATATTGGATTCGAGGTTCTTTCCAAGCTGCATCAGTATCGCATGCTAGTATAGCTTATGCATCAGGCCCGATTTATTTAAGTGCTGGATATGCAGATTTAAGAGATAGAAAGGGTGGTGCAACTTATAATGAAGGAGAAGCTTTTGTAAGTTTATATGGAAGTTACAATTTTAAGCTG
>Ga0207991_1000253_pt1 | contig 37750 bp, 48 predicted proteins | sample ETN07SmetaG_FD_185786 | JGI IMG/M metagenome (GOLD analysis project Ga0207991, IMG submission 185786) | Marine microbial and viral communities from oxygen minimum zone, Eastern Pacific Ocean - ETNP2014F14-07SV275 (SPAdes) (version 2) | ecosystem: Environmental > Aquatic > Marine > Oceanic ...
TTCTTGTTTCAAGGCCATGTGCTTGATGAGAATGGTGGTAAGATGAGTAAAAGTAAAGGAAATGTTTTGGATGGAGCAGAATTATTACAAAAATATCCCATAGATCTAATACGATTCTATTTCATGTGGAAGGCAAGCCCAATTGAGCCATTGAGTTTTAGCACTGATGAATTAATGTCAAGACCCTATCAGGTGATTAATACACTATTCAATCTTCACCTCTACTTTAAACAAAATAGTCAGTATGACAATTTTGAAAAATCAAATAATATCAAATGGGCAAAGCAAAATAATCTACTCACATCACCAGACATTTGGTTATTATCAAAACTACAAAAATTAATTCAAACAATGACTGAAAAGAATCAGTCTTGTAAATTCCATGAATGTGCCAAAGCAATTGATGATTTTATTATTAACAATCTAAGTCAAGTATACATTCCCATTACAAGAGGAGAGTTATGGGATGAGGATGAGAAAAAGAAAAACAGAAGACTTGCAATTTATGCAGTACTAGATAATGTTCTCAAAACTTTAGATATTTTGATTCATCCATTTTGCCCATTTACAAGTGAATATCTATACCAATCAGTCTTTGATGGAGAGCAAAGTATTCTACTTGACAAGTGGCCACAATTTCAAGAATCACTAGTCAATGAAGAGATTGAAGAATCATTTGATATTATGAAAGATGTTGTATCAGTGTCATCAGCTGCAAGAATGAAAGGAAAGTTAAAGCGAAGATGGCCACTTAATGAAGCACAAATCTGTGTTAAGAAAGGTGACAAAATAAAACTAGAATCATTATCAGAATTATTACAATCCCAACTAAACGTAGAAAAGTTTTCAGTTACTGAAACTGAAAAAGAATCAGGGATGGAACAATTTTTAGAATTAAAACAATTAGGATTACCTGTAAAACCTACAATTGAATTAGAAAGAAAAAGAATTGGTCCTAAAGCAAAACAACACATGGGAAAACTAGTTGCAAAATTTTCTGAAACAAATCCTGAAGAAATTATTTCATCATTACAAAAAGAACAGAAATTTGATTTTGAAATTGATGGGGAAATAATCTCATTAGATAATGAAGATTTTATTATTAATTTTGATGCTAGTGAAAACTTTGCAGTGGCTAAAAGAGAGGACTATTCTGTATTTATCTCAACATCAAGAAACAAAGAGATGATGGCAAAAGGATTGGTAAAAGATATTGCAAGAAGACTACAAACCCTAAGAAAAGAAAAAGGATACAATCCAACTGATGTACTAAATGTTGCATCAATCCTTGATTTAGAAGAAGAATCACTTGAAATGATTAAAGAAAAAGCAAAAGAATTGGCATTTTTAGTTAGAGTAAAACAAGTAAACTTTACTGATTCTTGCAAAGAATACAAGGATGATGATATTGATGGTCAAAAAATCAGAATAGCAGTAGAGTAAGTTTTGAGTAATGAAATATTTTTATTACAACTATAATTTGCAAAAGTAAATGTCTGAATCAAATACACCAAATGTTGTTGGAATTAACATTCTAAAACAAAATGGCCTTGATGTTGATGAGTTGTTAAAGCAGTTAATCACAAATGCTGCAGTTGAATTTACTGCATACTACTACTTTACCAACCTCAGAGCACATTGTACAGGCTTGGATGGAGAGGCACTCAAAGGAATTATCGAAGATGCAAGACTAGAAGATCTTAGTCACTTTGAATCATGTCTTGAGAGAATTTACCAATTAGGTGGAATACTCCCAAATGACGCAACAGAATTTATCAAAATGTCTGGTTGTGAATTCCTACAACTTCCAACAAACCCAACAGATCATAAAGCAATTCTAGAAAAATGTCTCAAAGCAGAACAAGGTGCAATTGTTAACTGGAATAAAATTTGCAAAATGACACATGGAAAAGATCCTGTAACATACGATATTGCAAAAGATATTCTAGCAGAAGAGATAGAACATGAGTCTTGGTTCTTAGAATTAATCTATGGACGACCATCAGGACACATGAGAAGAAAGTATGCAGGAGAAAGACCACATACAAGAAAACACTCTAGAGCTTTAGATATGGGATAAAACCCAAAATCACTTTCTTTATTCAAATTGTTATTTTAATGACGACTAGTGGTGAAAATCAATTGTTTTATCATGGTTAAATAGAAAAATCACGTATAGACAATATGGTCAAACAGATTAGCCTTGATGCATGGCAGATTCAGCAATTAACAGAATTATTAAAAAATGGTTCAGATATTGTTGCAAAGACTAACAAACCAATTGTGTTATTCAGACAAACCTTAGAAGAAGAAGAAGAGTCTTACGAAGAAATTGTATGCACACTTACCAAAGGATATGTGATTGAACAAATGGTCACATCAGGAGGTATACTAGTTCCAAGTTTTCAACAACAGTTTGTATTTACAATTGAAGAATATCCTCAAGAATTATTGAGAAAAAGTAAGGATCGCTTTTTAGAAATGGTTAATTTTCTTTCAGAGCTGCTAAAATAATATCATAATTAATAAGGACCGTAAAATTTATGATTTTTGCATGCAGCTACTAGAGTTTCAAGCAAAAGAATTATTTCGAGAATATGGAATTAATCTACTTGATAGCATATCATCTACAAATATTGAAGAAGCTAGAAAACATGTAAAAGAACTAGGATATCCATTTGTAATTAAAATTCAGGTCCCCGTAGGAGGTAGAGGGAAGGCTGGAGGCATTCAAAAATGCCAAAATGATGATGAATTTGAGCTAAAATATCCACAAGTGATGGATTTGACAATAAAAGGTGAAAAAGCAAGGGCAATTTTACTTGAAAAAATGGCAGACATCAAAAAAGAGTTGTATCTATCAATATTTCTAAATCGTTCAAAGAGATGTTACACAATTATTGCATCAGCTGAAGGCGGAGTTGAAATTGAATCAGTCAAAAATCAAATTATCAAAGAAGTTGGACTAGGAGATGTTTCAGAAGAACTTGCAAAAGAGGTCGCAAAAGAAATGGGATTAGAAGGAAAAACTGCAGACCAATTTGTAGACACTTTGAAAAAATTATCAAAACTAACTATAGAAAAAGAAGCAGAACTTGTAGAAATCAATCCACTTGCAATCATGCAAGATGATTCAGTCATTGCATTAGATGGTAAATTTGTTACAGATGACAATAGTAATTTCAGACATGATGAATTACAAAAATACCAAGAAAAATCAGAAATTGAAGAGCAAGCAGAAAAAAGTGGATTCTCTTTAGTTGAATTAGATGGAGACATTGCAGTAGTTGGAAATGGTGCAGGTCTTGTAATGTCAACACTTGACATGTTATCAGATAATGGAGGAAAAGCAGCTTGCTTTTTAGATGTAGGTGGCGGTGCAACTACTGAATCAGTTTATGAAGCATTGACTTTGATTAGCAAGTTAGATAGAGTAAAAGGAATTTTAGTTAATCTCTATGGAGGAATTGTAAAAACTACAGTAGTAGCAGAAGCATTTCTTAAAGCATATGAAAATAATTTAATTGACTTGCCAGTATTTTCAAGATTGAAAGGTACAGAATCAGAAAAAGCAAAAGAAATGCTTCAAGGTTCTAAAATCAAAATTTTTGATACAATAGAGGAGGCAATTAACGCAGCAGTAATGGGAGTTAAAAAATGACTGACATTTTTGAATTACTAAAGGGTAAACCAGGAGATTCAGATTATGAAAAAAAAGGAGTTATTGTTCAAGGAATTACAGGCTCATATGGTTCACTACATTCAAGAAAGATGATAGAATATGGAACAAATATCGTAGCTGGTGTAACACCAAATAAAGGAGGTCAAAAATTTGATGACAAAATTCCAATTTACAATACAATGCAAGAAGCAGTTGATGCTACAAATGCAAAAATTTCAATTCTTTTTGTACCAGCAAAATTCTTTCTTAGTGCTGCAAAAGATGCACTAAATGCAGGAATCAAACTACTAGTTGCAATTCCAGAGCATGTTCCAATTAGAGACACTATGGAAACAATAGAGTTAGCAAAACAAAAAGGAGCAGTAGTAATTGGTCCCAATACTCCAGGAATTATGATTCCAGAATTAATTAAAATAGGAATCATGCCTCCAATGCCTTTCAAAGCAGGAAAGATTGCAGTATTATCAAAAAGTGGAACATTACTTTATGAAATTTCAGATGCATTAACTAGTGCAGGATTTGGGCAGTCAATTACAATTGGTATTGGCGGTGATCCAGTTAACGGAACAAGACTCATCGATGCTTTTGAAATGGTAAAAGATATTCCAGATTTGGGGGGATTAGTAGTAGTTGGAGAAATAGGCGGAGATTCAGAAGAAATTTTAGCTCAAAGAATAATAGATATTGGATTTAGTAAACCAACTGTAGCATACATTGCAGGTAGGGCAGCACCTAAAGAAAAGAGAATGGGTCATGCAGGTGCAATTGTAATGGGAACTTATGGTTCTGCTGAATCTAAAATTTCAATGTTTAACAAAGCAAATATTCCAGTAGCTAAAAGACCTGCAGAAGTTCCAGTTTTACTTGCAGGGAAGATGGAAAAATCCGATTAGAATAAAAGAGAGAGATTTTGGAGAAATACAAATGCCCATTACAGATCCAGAAAAGAAACGCATTGCACAACAAGCACGTCTTGTAATGAGAATTTGCTTCAAATGTGGAGCTAGAAATGACATCAGGGCAACAAGATGTAGAAAATGTCGAAATCCATACCTGAGATTAAAGAATAGAAATCTCGGAGTAAAGAAATAGAACTAGAAATTCATCAATCTTTCTCTATATGCTACAATAATTGATTTAATCTGACTGGAGTATTTCATGATAAAGGGTTTTGCAGATTCAGGGCTATCCAATTCTTCTAAATATAGTTGAAGATCATCAGGAAATTGTTCATTCATTTGAAATAGAATCCTTGATGCATCAACGTATTGACCAAGATTTTCAGCATACTCAAATTCTAATTGCATGCGATCAATTAGCATATCAAATTCCTGCAATGACATGTCAAATGTTTCAGGAATTAGTACAAAAAGCTGAGGTAATTACGAAATATCTAAAATCTAAAGACAAAAAAGCTTGTGTTTTTGTAAATCTGTTGGACCGGTCGTCTAGTTTGGTTTGGATGACGCACTCACACTGCGTAAGGAAGAAATTCCCGCAAAGGTCGTGGGTTCAAATCCCATCCGGTCCACTTTAAAATTTTCCACATTTAAGAAATAAAAGTAAATAATATATCAAAATTTTTCAGGATACAAATGATGCTAAAATCATCATAATAATGATTTGTCTTATAATAATTAGTTCAAACATTCAACCAATTTTTGCTGAGATTTTTTTCCCAACTACAAATTTTAGATTATATTATATTCCCACATATTGCGAGGACATCCAGTAATTATTACAATCCATAAACCAGATCAAACAATTCAGATCTTGAAAACAGGTACTGCAAATAGTGGATATTTTGAAACATTATTAATTTTTGATAAAAACTCACTACGTGGAAACTATCATGTTTCAGCAAGTTATATCGGCCATGTCGATATAGGCATGGATGTATCATTTGAAATAGTAGATAAAATTATTGCACCGTCTATTATTTCAAATGAACAAGATACTGAGTCAGTAATTGTAGCAAATCCAAATGTATCAAATCAAATTGAAACAGATTCAGAGGAGATAATTCCTCAATGGGTAAAAAACAGTGCAAGATGGTGGTCTGAGGGAAATATTGATGATGAGACATTTGTAGATGGAATAGAATTTCTAGTTAAAATAGGAATTGTCAAAATGAGTTAATTGAAAATGATTTTTGACATCAAATTATATTATTTCAAATAATTCTTCATAGAATTCATATACAGATAAAATAGTGAAATCAATCAAATGAGTAAGAATTTTTGGCACGATATTGAATCAGGGGCAGACATTCCTGAAATCATCAATGTGATTGTAGAAATTCCAAAAGGTTCTATGAACAAATACGAATACGATAAAAAACATAACATGATAAAACTCGACAGAGTGTTATTTTCTCCATTTCACTATCCGGGAGATTACGGACTAGTTCCTCAAACATTATCTGAAGACGGAGATCCACTTGATGCAATGGTTCTAGTAACAAATCCAACATATCCAGGAATTCTCATCGAAGCAAGGCCAATTGGATTACTCCAAATGAAAGATGATGGGGAACCTGATGACAAAATTATTTGTGTCTCAACTAATGATCCACGATACCTACATACCTCAGATATTTTTGATATTGAGGATCATTATCGTTCAGAGATTGCTCATTTTTTTCAAGTCTACAAAGAGTTGGAAGGAAAGAAGGTAGAAATCCAAGGATGGAAATCATCAAAAGAAGCAAAAATTGTAATAATTGATTCAATAAAGAGATACAAAGATACTTTGAAAAAATATTAGAAGTATGTCAAATGAATGTAACCACTTTGCACAAGAAAAAAAAGGAATTTCACCAAATACAAAAAACTGTGAAGAATGTGAAAAAGAACATCTACCAGTAGTGGCAATTAGAATGTGTTTAACATGTGGGCATGTTGGTTGTTGTGATTCATCAATTGGTAAACACGCAACAAAACATTTTCAGGAGACAGGACATCCAGTAATGAAATCAATTCAAGAGAGTTCTCAAAAGTGGTGTTATGTTCACGAAGAGTATTATTAAAAATAATATTTCGTTTTAATTTAAATTATTTAATTCTAAAATAGAATTTACTAATCCATCACCTTTCTCATCAGGTTCAGTACTAACCATCAAAAATTTTTTTTTCGTTAAATTTATTGTATACAATTTGACTTTATCCTTAACTATGAGACTATATTGATTAGAGCCAAGTGAATTAGACGCATCATCATCATTCCATCTATTAATTTGCTGAATAATAGATGATTTCTCATCTTCATCACCAAAATAGGATTCAACATCTTTCCGCATCCCTCCTTGAGTTTTTTCATTATTTTCCCAAATTGTAGTATATCTCACCATAGGAAATATAGAAAAAATATTACTAATCAGAGGTGTATCATCCATTTTGTATTTTAGATTAGAGAAATCAGTTATTTTTAGTTCCCAATATTCTACGGTGAATCATTTTTTAATAGTCAAAAATGGGCTCAATTAATGATGAAATATCAACCTGGAATTTGGGATCTTACAAAACTTGTAAAGGATCCAAAAAGTCCAGCATTTCAAAAACAGATTAAAGAATTAGAAAAAAAGGCAGAAATATTTGAGAAAATCAAATCAAAATTAAATCCCAAAATATCATCTAACAAATTTAAAAATATTTTACAACAAGTTGAAGAAATTTCTGAAAATATGAGTAGAATTGGAGGATATGCATCATTATCCTACTCATCAAATACTCAATCAGATGAGGCAACATCTCTAATGAGTAGAATGTCAAAATTGGGTTCTGAAATTTCAAATAAAATTTTGTTTTTTGATTTATGGTGGAAAACACAAGTAGATGACAAAAATGCAAAAAGACTAATGAAAGATGCAGGCGAGCTTACAGAATATTTAGCACACAAAAGACTATTTGCAAAATATGCACTCAGTGAACCTGAAGAAAAAATTATTAACACATTAGATGTAACAGGAATTTCTGCACTTGTAAAATTGTATGACAAGATTACAAATTCATATGAATACAAAATGAAGATTGGAAGTAAAAATAAAGTATTGACAAGAGAAGAGCTTACAAATTATGTTCGAAGTGCAAATCCTAAAATTCGAGAGACAGCATACAAAACAATTCTTGGCAAATATACTGAAAATAAAGGCGTAATTGGAGAAATTTATCAAAATATTGTTCTTAATTGGAGAGATGAGGGTATCGAAATTAGGGGATACAAGAGCCCAATTTCTATGAGAAATATTGGAAATGATGTAGATGATAAAACTATAGAATCACTTCTTGCAGTGTGTAAGAAAAATTCTCCTGTTTTTCAAAAATTCTTTGTACAAAAAGCAAAGATGTTGAAAATGAAAAAATTGAGAAGATACGACATATACGCACCAGCAACTGCAAACATTAAAGAAAAAAATTACACATATGATAAATCAGTTAAATTAGTTTTTGAATCACTTGGAAAATTTAGCAGTACATTAGAAGATTATGCAAGAAAAGTTTTCAATGAAAATCATGTTGATTCAGAAATAAGACAAGGTAAAAGAGATGGAGCATTCTGCAGTACACTTTCTCCAAAAACAACACCATTTGTACTAGTAAATTTTACTGGAAAATCAAGAGACGTGTTTACCTTAGCTCATGAATTAGGTCATGCAGTTCACAGTCAAGCAGCACAAGACAGATCTATTCTGGTTCAAGATGCACCATTACCATTAGCAGAAACAGCATCAACTTTTTCTGAATTATTGTTGTATGATAATTTATCTGATAAAATCTCAGATGATGAAAAGAAAATAATGCTTTCAGAAAAAATTGATGATTTGTATGCGACAATTCTCAGACAATCATTTTTTACAATTTTTGAAGTTGATGCCCATAAACAAATTGGGGATGGAACTACAATTGATGAAATTTCTAAATTATATCTACAGAATTTAAAAAAGCAATTTGGCAATTCAGTAATTCTGTCTGATGACTTTGCAATAGAATGGAGTTGTATTCCACACTTTTACCATACTCCATTTTACTGCTATGCGTATTCTTTTGGAAACTTGCTTGCATTGTCGTTGTTTCAGAGATACAAAAAAGAAGGCAAAGACTTTGTCCCAGCATACCTCAATATTCTTGCTGCCGGTGGTTCAAAAAAGCCAGAAAAATTGCTATCAGAGTATGGATTTGATATAAGATCTCCAAAATTTTGGCAAGAAGGATTTGATTATGTCAAAGAGCAAGTCAAAGCACTTTCGTCACTAAACTAGATTTTATAATAAATGGGGCTGACAGTCCAACGCATGGACTGCCAGCTTGTTCCCCGAACGGTTTGAATTCGATGTCAAGTCAAAATGATAGATAATCTGATTTAAACGTTTGAAATTATTGTAGGTCCAATTTTTTAGGTTTTATCTTTCTACTAGTTCCAGCTAAAATACCAAGTGTAATTCCTAGCTGATAAAGAAAGTAAAGTAATACCTCAAAGGTACTAGGAGTAAGATCAGTGAATCGACTAATTCCAGTAAAAACTAACAACAATACACTAAAAAATAAAACAAATGATTTTACAATTCCACTAATATTTGTAAATTTTAATAAAACAAAAGTCATCACAGTAACTGAAATAGCCAAAACTGTAAGAAACCCAGTATTCATTCCAAAAATCAAAAAGATTGATGATGCTAGTTCACCGGGTCCATTTGCAGATAAATTTGTAAAATCAATTTTCTCAGGTGATGCAAAACGTGGGACACTCAAAATGGCATTTATCAAAAATAATACAAATAATGAAATCGATACAGTCTTTAGATGATTTTGTAAACGTGGAAATCTAGTTAGAATTGCTCGTCCCAAAATAATTCCTTGAAATACTCCAATACACAAAGCACTCAAAACTGCAGTTAATGAAAAAATAGGATCTTGAAATACTTCAACAAAAAATGGAATTAATGCCATTATGTAATAATCCCATTAATGATGATATTAGCTAGTCGATAATTTATTTGATAAAAAAATTAAATAAAATTTAGACTGTTGAATTTCAAAAAAATACAAAATAGGAATAAATTTAATTATTTCATGATTTGAGGGCAAATTGTGAAAAAGGTTTTATTTTTTCTAGGATTAATTGCGCTAGGGGGCATTTCAACAGGTTATGCCTATTCACAAGAAATTAGTCTTGCAACATTTCAAGAAACTGCTCAAATAATTATAGATAAGAGTATATCTCAAAATGTAACAGCGTCAATTACATTACAAAGTACTAGTATTCAAGAAATCAAAATTCCAGCAGAACTAGAACAAAAAATCAGAGATAATAGTAGAATTGAGGCTATAATTTTGACTAACCAGGCTCAATGTGTTCTAGGAGTAGTTGACCAATCATGTATCATAATTAATGTGGCAAGAGACCCAGAAGTTATGGGAATTTTTGCCATTCAAGATGAAACTCAAGAAGTTGCAAATCAGTACATTGATGAAATAAATCAAGTATTTGATACTGAAGCCAAATTTCATTCAGTTTTTGTCCATACCAATGATGCATCAAATTTAGCATTAGAAACATCAGGGGTAGTTTCAGGTAGTGGAGCAATTTCAGCAGTATACACAATGCCCATGGAGGATACAAACTCAATGTATGAAAAAATCTCAGCCATTTTACTTCCAAAAATAATCAGAGATAGTGGAGGATTCTACAATGTTGCTAAAAATTTATCATTTGAGGAAAACGCAAAGATGACATTCTCAATAATTCCATTAGATACAAAATCACTTTTACAGTTAAAATTATCAGTAGATTATACAAACAAAGCATCAACAATTTCTGAAATTAATCCATTAGAATTTCTCAAAGTTGAAAATATTAAAAGATCAGAGTATTTTTCATCAGCGTTTTATCCACTTAACTCTATTATTCAAATAGTAATTTTGTCTCCAGAAGATGAAAAAATCTCCAATATCAAAGGAAACATAATTCCAACTCAGATTATAGATAATGAAAAAATTCCAACAGATGTTACAAAAGAAGGATGGATATTTGACCCGCAAGAAGGACAAAGAATTCAAGGAAAATATATTTTCGGAGAAGAAACATCAGTGAACAAAGAAAAATTGAAATTTTCTCTAGGGGATGGCAGAGTTATTCCATCAGAGGAGTCAGAGTTTGATGAATCAATTGTTGTAGTTACTATAATTTCTATAGTTGCAATAGCTGCTGCATTATTTTATCTTAAAGGATATAAAAAATAATTATAACAAGAGAACAGCTGCTGCAAATACTGTGGTCCATTTTCCATCCTTATCACCCCTAATTACTTGAGTCATGTTTTGAGTTTTGTAGATTTCACCTGAAATTGACCACTGTTGTCTTTTTTCATTCCAGGCTTTATCAACATCAAATGGAATACCTAAGGAGGATGCAAGCATTTGTGCTGCAATATCTTCAGCATAATCTCCAGCCTGAGTTTCATTCTGACCAAAAGATTCGTATTCAGAAAGGTATCCATATCGATTAGTATCTTTTGGTTGTGCAATACCCACAGATGCTGCACACATTCTATGAGGCTCATTAGTTTGATTTTTGGAATAAATTGTAAATAGGATTTGTCCAGGAGAAATTTGCTTTAGTCCTTCTTTTCGAGAAATCAATTTTGCTTTTGGTGGAAATATACTTGAAATTAACACAAGATTGGTTCCTGCAATTCCAGCATCCCTTAGGGCATATTCAAAACTTGTTAGCCTATCTGTGTGAATACCTTTACCTTTTGTAAGGAATAATTTTTTGGCAACTAAATCTAACATTTCTAAATTGTTGAAATGTAATTATTATTTATACTTTAATTCAAAGAACTATTTCACAATTAATTAATTTCAAATTGATGGCATTGCCATTTTTGCAACAAGTGAATTAATCATGTTTCTTTTTCTTCTTTCTTTTATCTGGGTCTTTTTTAATCTGAGTTAAAAAGAGAAATGCAAAAAATGCACCTAATCCGACATTAACTACGCCCAAAAATGTAATCATTACTGTAGCATCAGCATTTCCAGCAATTGGAGATAATCCAACAAGTATGCCAAGTGAACCAGTTGCGAAAAACATTACCATCAAAACCTTGACTTTAATTGGTTCGATGTATCTCATATCTGATATCAAAAAGTGGCATTATTATAAACTGACGGTCAAATGGAATGTTTTTTGCCAGTGATCTTTCAGATTAGTATCCAAGTAACATTTTAAACCTGAAAAATTTCATTTGATTTCGTGCCAATGTAGCTCAGCCTGGTTAGAGCAACTGATTTGTAATCAGTAGGTCGTGGGTTCGGATCCCGTCATTGGCTTTTTAAAATTCTTTAAACTAATTCAAATCTATGATTTGACAATACGATTAAGTATACTAAATTTTGGAATAGAATCAAATGAGTTTTGGTGGTATCGAGTCAAATGAAACCAAGAATGAGAATATTTCAGTAAAAAAATCAACATTTAATGGATTAATTATCGGATTAATTGCAATTACTGGAATTGCAATGTTTTTTGCAGGATCATATGTATTGAATTCAGATTCCGATAAAATATCTCAAGAAGAACTTCAAGATGCAATTTCAAAATTAGAGATTAAAATATTACAAAATCAATTACCCACCACACAACCAACATCCCCAGTAAAAATTTCAGCAGACAATGATCCAATTATTGGGAATCCAGATGCCAAAATATCAATAATTGAGTTTTCAGATTTTCAATGTCCATTTTGTGCAAGATTCCATGTTCAAACACTTCCGTTAATTCTTGAGGAGTATATTGATGAGGGAAAAGTTAACCTAGTTTTCAGAGATTTCCCCATACAAAGTATTCATCCAAATGCATTTCCTGCATCAGTTGCAGCAGAATGTGCAAACGAACAAGGAAAATTCAGAGAGATGCATGACAAATTATTTGATAATCAAAATCAATGGAACAGACAACAAACAGCAGATGCGGTATTGATGTTTAATCAATATGCAGAGGAGATAAAATTAGATCAAGAAAAATTTGAGTCATGTCTGAGTAATGGGAAATACATTGATGAAATTAAAAAAGATCTTGAAGATGGGCGAGACTATGGAGTTTCAGGAACACCCGGATTTTTTATAGGAAATGACAAAATAGGATATGTTGAACTAAAAGGAGCTCAGCCATTTGATAGTTTCAAAAAAGTAATTGATGCTCAACTAGACGCATAATAACAAGCGTTTATTAGACGTTTTTAGAAATGGCGGTTATCGGAATAATGATGATCAAGCAATGAAGCTTTTCGTCATTGCTTAAGAGAAGAAAATAAAATGACAAAATTTAAAGATTTAGGATTAGACGACGACTTACTGAAAGGAATTGTAGATTTAGGATTTGATGAAGCATTCCCAATCCAAGAAGCAGTCATCCCAGTATTACTAACAGGAAGAGATGTTGTAGGACAAGCACATACAGGTTCTGGAAAAACTGCAGCATTTGCATTAGCAATGCTACAAGAAGTTCAACCAAGAAATGGAATTCAAGGACTAATCATGGCCCCAACAAGAGAGCTTGCAATACAAATTGCAGGTGAGATCAGAAAATTTGCAAAGTATACAAAAATTAAAGTGGTAACAGTTTATGGCGGTCAAGGAATGGGAATCCAGCTAGATGCACTACATAGAGGAGCCGAGATAATAGTAGCTACCCCTGGAAGATTAATTGATCATCTCAAAAGAGGTTCAATTGAGTTACGAGACATTACCCATATTGTTCTTGATGAGGCAGATACAATGCTTGATATGGGATTTGTAGATGATATTTCATTTATTTTAGATTTAGCACCAGAAGAAAGAGTAATGTCATTGTATTCAGCAACAATGCCTACTGAAATCCTAAGATTATCTGAAGAGTATCTAACTAATCCTAAACAATTCCTATTAGATTCAGACGATCTAAGTGGTGAGGGAATAGATCAATCATTTTTAGTAATCAAAGACAGGGACAAATTCAAGTATCTAATTGATTTTGTAAAACCAATTAAAGGTCAAGTAATTGTGTTTTGTTCAACAAAATATAGAACTAGAGATGTTGCAAAATTTCTCCATCAAGAAAAATACAATGCAGTAGCAATTGAGGGAGACATGTCACAACATAGAAGAGAGCAAGCTATGGGCAAATTCCGTAGCGGAAAAGCAGATATTTTAGTTGCAACAGATGTGGCATCAAGAGGAATTGATGTTCCAAGAGTAAAACTAGTCGTCAATTATGATGTGCCAAATGTAGAAATGGCATATTTTCACAGAATTGGAAGAACAGCTAGAGCAGGAGCTGAAGGAAGAGCAATTACATTTGTTTCATATTCATCATTAGGTGATTGGAATTTAATCAAACGTCAAATCAAAGCTCCACTAAAAGATTTGAATCAAGAAATGGGAATTCAAATTTCAATTCCTGATCCTCTCAAAAGACAAATGCCATCAAGAAGATACGGTGGACAATCCAGAGGAGGCGGTTATTCCAGAGGAGGCGGTCGTTCTGGAGGATATGGAAGATCTGGTGGTGGAGGATATGGAAGATCTGGCGGTAGAAATTCAAGAGATGATAGAGGAGGAGGTAGAAAACGAGATGATGATAAAGGGAATAATAGCTACGGCGGACGTAGTAGATGGTAATTGATGTTAAAACTTAAAGACCAGAACTACGTTAAAGAGATTAAGTAATGCACAAAGGATTCATTTTATTAAATTGTGATTTAGGGGCAGAAGAATACATTGTAGATGAATTAAAACAAATGCAAAAAGTAAGTAATGCGTATCTTACTTTTGGCGCATATGATGTAATTGCAGATATTGAAACAGATGATCAAGAAGAATTTGAAAAAGCAATTGCAGTTATTAGAAAACTCACAAGAGTAGTCAGTACAATGACACTAAATGTAATTACTCCCGAATAATTATTTGATTTTCTGAGATAGTCAATTCCTAAATTGTGCCACTTTGGTATCATTAATTATTTGTAAATTATTTTAAAATTTGATTTATCCAAAAAGTTTCTAAATATTATCAGGCCATCTGAGGTGGAGCTTGTCCGTCATATCCTTGTTTTTTGTGAACAGAATCAATAACTGACCTTGTAAATTTATCAAATTTTTCATCTTTCATAGAATCAATGACTTGATCTACAGTTTTGTGCATGTCGATTTCTTTGCATCGTCGATCAGCCTCAGAACAATAAAACTCAATGTAACTTTGAATGTAATCATATTCTGGTCCTTCAATTCCTATTTCTGCTCGCCTTCTGCTGAGTCTTTGTCTCCAATTTTCACTCATTGTATCATTTTTAGTACTTCTTTATCGAATTTAAAGAAAAATTCTAATTTCACTTGAATGACTTTGTAACATTTGTGATTCGATGGCCACAATTTGCACAAAGATTGACTTTAACATCAAATCTAAGTTCTCCACATCGAATACATCTGATAAAAGCCATAATACATTCAAAACAAACTAAGAATTAAGAATTATCTTAATTTTGAAGCAGAGATATAGATGCTTGAGCTATTTTTGTGGGTAAAATGAGATTCACTTAGCACTAATGTCTTCTAATCTTCCATCTCACTCATTTGCTTTTTGAGTTTCTCTTCATTTTTTTTCCAAATGTTTATCATTTTACTATGATAAGAAATTTCTTTAATTGTCATAGTTTTTTCATCATGAATCATTTCTTCGATTTTTTGTTCTAACTGTTTTTTTGTGTATTGATGAAATTGAATTTTAGATGTTATTTCATCTAGTTTTATTTCTTGATATTTTCTAATTCGTTTTTTAAAAAAATCCAATGCTAGCTAAAAAATAGAGAGAAGGTACATAAAAATAATTTCAGAGGGCCCCAAAGGTGACTTGTAAAATTTGTTTAGAATTCTTGATTGAGGATTAGAATGAGCCCACGGGGATTCATGTACCTTTTGGGGTATAGAAATGAAGGATTATAACATATTTGAACTAAAAATTAAAAGTGAGTCTTTGGAGCAAACTGCAAAAGATTAGTTTCAAATGGCAACTCGTTATCTGGGTATCAGTTGTGGCAATATTATTTCTAATGATATATGCCGGGTGTGGTTCTATTCTCAAAGTAGATTGTCATCAGATCATTCTAAGATTTAATCCATAGAGGCATACATCAATCAAAGAATGATTGTTATATGAGACAATTTAGAATTATTTCAAATTGCAAAAAATTGATTATGAAGGTAAAATATGGGTTTTAAATTATAATAATCCAGAACCACTATTAGATCACGCAATACACATGTTAGAAAAACATGGAGTGAAACGTGAAGATATGGAAATAACTGAAACACCAACTACCAAAGTAGGCGATATCATAATAGAAATTTGGCCATATGAACTAATTGTTGGAAGAGTGAGAACAATTAGAAATGACTCATTTATCAGCGGAACTGAATTCAAAATTGAATTAAAATTAGATGAAAATGGAAATTACGTAGATATTCTTTGAAGAAAAAGAAAATTCAAAACATTGTCATTATTGCCATAGTTGTAATTTTAATTGGTTCAATTATTGGATATAATTATTCATTTGAAAAAGGAAAACAAAAAGGATTCCAATTTGGAAATGAATTAAATCAAATTGAAAAAGATGTTAATGATTTACAAATAAAATTTTATTCTGAAAAAAATAGTTGGAAAGAAGGAGATATCACAAAAGAGGAATTATTAGAGTTCTATGAAGAACATTTAACAAAATTCAATGAAGTAATTTCTAAATATGACCAACTAACACCTCCAGAAATATTTGAAAGCTCAGTGGCACTGTTAAAACTATCATCTGAAACGCAGTTGGAAAGTGATATGCAGTTTATTGAATGGATTGCAACAGGGGATGAATCAGCAAAAATTAGATCAGATACACAAATTCAAGAAGCTTATGAATTTCAAAATTTAGGACTAGCTGAATTTCAGGCAGCAAAAGCTGGTGTGAAATATTATGAAGGTGGTGAAAAATTTGAAGCACCACAAGGAGTATCATCACAAAAAGTAATTCAAATATCAGAAAATATGAAAAGGCAATGCGACAATGAATTCAAAAATGAATTTGAAGAATTTGATTCAGATGAAATAGAAGTTAATTGGTTTAATTGTATTAATGATGCAGAAAATTGGAAAATAGATCATTTACCTTAGTAAAAAAAAGAGATGAAGATAATTAGGCCGAGGCCAGATTATCTGTCGGTGTATTTACCACCTTGAAGATTTTGACATGATAGTCGCCTTCAAAAAAATGGGTGGTGTTACCATCATCTACGGATAGTACTCGTAACCTATACTCAAAGGAGTTATCACCCTTCAATTTTACCTGTGCAACATGAATAGGATCTTCTTCTAGGGACTTGAAGAATTGAATAATCACAGGATAACCTTGAACAGGATCATGGACTTTACCTTTGATGGTACCCCAAGGCATGGCATTGTTTTCAGGAATGCTCATTACAGTAATTGTTCTTTGAAGACTTCGTTCATCATCGAGTTTTATCTCGGTAGTTTGAGAAGTCTCTGCAAATGCAGACATGTCTGTTAAAAAAATAGACATGCTCAAGAGCATTCCAAAAACACCCAAAGTCATCAGACTTTTTGTGCTGCCAATTTCTTGGATATTTGATGCAGAAATCATACTCATGCTGAAACCCCACATCTTGATCTTTGATGAGACTTTTCTGATTTGCAATGACTTGTAAACAAATCAAAATCATGAAGAATTGGTTCAATCTCATAAAGAGACTCCATAACATCTACATCATCAATTCGTTTTGTGCAGTTCCACTGTGAAGATGAAAATCCACCACTGAGAAAAAAGTTGTCAGTTTTTGGCTTCATTTTTTTCATCCCCACAACATGGTATTGGTGATACAATTGTCTAGGCATTCTTAATCGCTCTCCTCAAACATAATCCAAGAAAGACCCATCAAGTCTTCATTGGTGATTGTCTGAGATTGTCGCAAGGGTTTTGACACTGCTTTTACAGGGGTTCTTGCAACCTGAGTTTTAGGAGGCGAGTGTTGCCAATTGTGTATGATTTGCTGCTTCATGCAATAATTGAACCTGAGTTATATATAACAAGAGATACCGTATAACGGTATGCCTCCTGAAGATGATTCAACATTTGGAAATTTACAAAATTACAAGTTGTATCTGCGTCCAAATTCACATAGTCATTACGGATCAACATATGGAAAAAAATCATCATTAAACAAACATCAACAAAATGTCCAGAATTTACTAAAAATTATGAGTAGAAATGAGGCAATGACTACTTGGGATTTTGCAAAAATCTCAATAACAAATGACATATCAAAACTTCGTGAACGAGAAAAAATTTACAGACGATTACTAGTAGGAAGAAAAGACAAAGGAAAACATTCAGACGGGATTGTAAATTTAGGGCTAGTTGTAAAAGATGGAAAAAGTTTCAAGACAGGAATTTCTGACAAGTATAGATTATCATTGTATGGAGTGCTGTATTGTATTGATGTGATGAATCTTGATGATAAAGAAATAGATAGAATTGCAAAAAAATATGCCAAAGTCTTGCCAAAAGTTTTTGGAAAATGGGAGTATATTAAATCAAAAACAGGAAACAAAGTGTATGGAATTAAACTCTTGGCAAATGGATTACTTGCAGACAATCCACAGATTCAAGTCTCACCAGGCATTCCATTTTATGAATTAATGTCATACGTGCACATAAAATATCAGAGAAATTTTGAAAATATCTCAGAAGAAAAATTAGCAGAACAAATTTCGTATTGGTTTTTTGTTAATTTGTTATATCAACCATTACAGAAAAACAATACAGTAAACATTGGAATTAAAAGTTTAGACCCAATTTTTGAAACAGATATAGAATTAAAAAAATGGTTTCTAGTTTTTTTTAAAGAATCTACAAAATATTTTCAATCAAGATACAATGTACTAAAAAACTCTAAAATTTGATAACTAGTTTTGTGAAGTAATTATTTTGTTTAATTCATTTAGATCAAAAGGTTTTGTTAATAATCCATGTAATCCGGAATTTTTTGCTTTTTCAAATTCTTTGTTATTTATTGCATAAGCTGATGTAAAGACAATCTTTGCTTCAGGATTATCTTTAATTATTTTAAAAAATGCATCATAACCATTCATCACAGGCATCTTGAGGTCCATTAAAACAATATCAGGCTCAGATTCCTGGTATTTTGTGATGGCATCCTCTCCATTTTTAGCTGTAATTACCGTATAATTTTCGTATTTTAGCATGTATTCTGTTGCCTCTAAGAACTGAATATCATCATCAACTAAGAGAACCCGGAAATTAGTCATTATTCTAATCTAGCCCCCATACAGGTAATCAATTTTTCTTGAATCATGATTTAGGCAATTTGATTGAAAATATCACAGGGTTAGTCTTTGCAGTAATGGCTCCATCATGTTGCTCAACAATATTTTTACAGCTTGAAAGTCCTAGTCCAGTTCCCTCTAGTTTAGTTGTAAATAGTGTATCAAAGAGATGCTTCAAATCTTTTGATGATATGTTTGGTCCAGAATTTTCAAATTCAAGTGTAACATCAGATGATGTTTCATGCATATCAATTGAGATGTGGCCATCAGTTTTATCAATAGACTGAATTGCGTTTAAAATTATATTTACAAATACAATTAATATTTTTTCATGATCAAAATTGATTGTAATGTCTTTTTTTGGAATATTAATGATAATATTTGATGGAACATCCAATGTATCAATTGCTTCCTGTAGTGTTTGGTTAATTGAATGTGGATTTAGTATTAATGGTGTGGTTCTAACATAGTTTAGCACTTCTTCAACCTGATGAGAGATTCGTCTTACAGAGATATTGATACGATTTAATTCCCTAGAGATAATTTCATTTTTATTATTATTTTCTTTCTCAATTATTACTCCAGAATTTTTGATAGTGCCTAACGGGTTTCGTATGTCATGTGCAATGTTTGATGAAAGTTGTCCAATCACTGAGAGTTTTTCTTTTTTGAAACTTTGTGAACGTTTTACTAATAATACTAACAAAACCACAACTGTAGATAACAATAAAAAGATGGTTTGGATTTTTGAGAAAAAGATGGTTTCATCAATTGTCTTGTTTATTGATTGAGTAGGTGTGACTACTGCAAATAAAAATTCATTTTTGCCATTAACATTTACAGGAATTCCAGAATTAATTCGCTCACCAATATCATCATCCAAGGTAAAAAGAATAGTAGACAAATTACCTTCAAGAACATTTAGAATGTGTGAATTAAGAATAGGGTTTTTGCTAACAGTATTTTGAATTTCATCACCGAAAAAATCTTTTCCCACATTTTCCATATTAGGGTGGATAAGCAACACATGATTCTCATCCATTACCATCAAGAATTGGGATTCAATGTCATAGATATTCCCATGACGCTCAAAAAATTCACTTGATGCAAATGTTATCAAAAGCAATCCCATAGAGAGATTTGTTTCTTGATTGATTATCGGAAATGTTATTGCAATTTCTGGTTCATCATAAAGAAGAGTGTTAATTGACAAAATTTTTGGTTCTAACTCCATGATTTGTTCTTCTGAATCAATTAGTGATGATAATCCCTTAACGGTAGCTCCAACAAATGAATTATGAGTTTGGCTAACTTGTGATAAAACTATGAAATTTTCATCAAGGGCTAAAATTTGTGCAGTTGGAGAGATAGAATTTAGTCGATTAAATGTTTGCACCATTAATTGATTTGATGCTACAGTTCCAAGATCATTTTGTAGTTCATTTGTTCTAGATAGTATATCGAGTTCAAATATTATTAATTCTAATTCAGAGCTTATATTTTTAGAAATAGATTTTGTAATAATTTCTTGAATTTCAGTGTGATTTTCAATTATAGCTGTTTTGATATTTTCCTCCTCTATACTGTAAATTTTTATTGTAACTGCAATCAATAGGGCAATAATTGCAAATGTTAGCAAATACCACATCCATTTTTTTTTATTTGAAGTTAGTTCCAAATCAATCTCCTAATTTATCCCCACAATATTTGGATTTATTTCTAATTATTATTGATTCCATAGTTTTATGCGTATAATCAATTAAAACCCAATTAGCAATTCACAACAAGTCTGATTTCTGTAACATATCTAGAGTGGATGATAATTCATTTAGTAATTGTTCTTTTTCAAGAGGAATAGGTTTTGAGAAAATTATTGGAAAGGTAATTGTAAGCATGTCTTGATCAGTATGAGAAATTCTTACAGAGTGTATTGTTGAATTTATTTCAGATAAGAAATTTTTCCACTTTATTAGATGCTCAGATACTCTAGTTACATTTTGCTCCACGTATAAAATATCAGTTTCCAAATCTGTATCAAACAAACGAAATTTGACTAATGGAATCATCAACATTCCACCCAAAATAGGATCATGGTTTTTTTGCATTGCTAAAATTATTTCAGCAGAGTTGTCTTTTGGAAAAATATTTCCATAATCAGGATCAAAGTAACCTGCAATCAGTTTTTTAGAATCAAATATACGATAATATTCTTCATCAGATTCTATTTTCCACAATAATTAGAAAATTATTGATGAATAAATAAACGATTAATCAAAGACAATTAAATAAACAAAGATGCAATAAAAAAAGAATGGCTATTTCAAAAGAAAACAAAGATTTCATCGATAGTTTAATTGATTATTACATTAGTGAATCACAATCATACAAACAAATTGCAGAGAATTTTGTACCAGAGATAGAATCAGTTCCAGATACAGCATTTGGAATAATTACAGGATGTGTGTATTCTGGATTTTTACAAGCACTCCAAAATCAACAACTAGCCCCAAGTTTAGAGGATATGCGAGAATTTAATCAAATTATAAAAGAGCGTGCCCCATTAATTAAAAAATCAATTTTAGAGGCCAATATACTACAAACAGATGAAAAAATACCAAAAAATGAATCCAATAATAATATCGAAGATAGTTCTAAATTAGAATAAATAATTTGAGAAAAATAATTTGCATAAAATCAATACAGTTTAATTTCAATCAAAAATGATGTCAATCATGAAAATTGATGGGAGTAAAATCATATTCTTTTTTGGTGTACTATCATCAGTGGTATTAGCATCAGTGGTATTGTTTTTTTCAATTCGTTAAAGATAAATCATCGAGAGAATTCAGTAATTTATTGTCAGCAACAAATGAATTCAGAGTTACACAAATAGTGGATAACGGTAAAATGGTTCAATTGACATTAATTGAAAATGTCACAACTGAACCGATTTCACAAAAACAGATGATAATAGAGAATGTCTCAAAAAAACTAGATTCTGAAACCAAAGAACAAGTAATGCCATTATTAGAGGCAATACTTCAAGCACAGCCAACTGTGAATATTAAAACATATCAACAAACACAAATGACAATGGCAATGCCAAGATCAAGATATGAGCATATTGGAAGACCTCAAGTTGGAAATATTCTTTCAATAGATTTGAAAAAAATTTAGATGCTAGAATTTATCTCATCAAGTGTATGTAATGGTAATGAACATGAAAAATCCTTACACACAAAAACTGTAGTTTTTGATTCAAATGTTTTTCCAGCAAAAAATTGATATTCAGATAATTTTTGTAATTGAGTGGAATCATTAATTGTCACTCTAAAAGAATTGGGCAAATATTTTATCAATAGAGATTTACAAATATCAGAATTTTCTTGATTGATTATAGTAATCTCTAAAGGTTTTTCCAAGTAGATTGCAAGTGTATTGAGTAAATATCCAAATCCAAAAGGATTTTCTGCAGCCATTTGTGCCTGAGATTCCAAAATTTTCAAAGTAATATCAAGGAATTTTTGCTCATGCAAAAGATGATACAATCTAAGCAGTACAAATGCTGAAACAGAATTTCCAGAAGGTAGTGACAAGTCATAGTTACTTTTTGGTCTGATGATTAATTTTTCATGGTCATCTGATGTCATAAAGAAATTATCATTTTCAGCATCCCAAAAGTGATCAATTAAATGAGTACCAAGTTTTGATGCTAGTTTAAGATATTTTAATTCAGGTTCAATTTCAAATACATCAAGTAATGCATTTACAAAATAGGAATAATCCTCAAGATATCCATCAATTTTTGCAGTTTTATTTTTATAAGTACGTAATAGTTTATCACCATCAAAAAGATTTTCTTCAATGAATGAAATACAAGTTTTTGCAGCATCAAGATATTTTACATCACCAGTAACACGATATCCCTTTGCAAATGCTGTAATCATTAATGAATTCCATGAAACCAAAATTTTGTCATCTAGTCCTGGAGAAATTCTATTTGAGCGAACTTTTAATAATTTTTCAGAAGAAACCTTTAGAATTTCTCTCACCTTTTCTTCTGTACTTCCAAAATTAAAGGCGACATTTGTAATATTTAGATTATTACATAAAATGGTATTTCCCTCCCAATTACCACCATCAGTTACATCATAAAATAAACAAAAGATATCAGCATCATCGCCTAAAATTTCTTTAATTTCTTTTTTAGTCCAAACATAAAATTTACCCTCAACACCTTCTGAATCTGCATCATATGCGGAATAAAATCCACCTTCAGGAGAAGTCATTTCACGTAAAACAAAGTCAAGTGTTTTTTGCAAAACTTCAAGATAGAAAGAATCATTTGTTATTTGATATGCCTCAGCATAATTTACTGGAATCAATGCATTGTCATAAAGCATTTTTTCAAAATGAGGAACAAGCCATTTTGCATCAGTTGAATATCTGTGAAAACCACCTCCGATTTGATCAAAAATTCCACCATTTGCCATTTTTTTGAGAGTTTTGAGCCCAAATTCAGTGAATTTTGAGTGTCCCGAAAGTTTTGCATAATTAAACAAAAATGAAACATTTGCAGCATTAGGAAATTTTGGTGCAGAACCAAATCCACCATATGCGGAATCCCCTAATTGAAATAGATTCAATGCAGCTTCATCAAGTAGTACACGTTCTAATTTTGAGGGAACTGTAATTTTTTCTGCTTTTTGTAAAGTGCTTAGAAATTTTTCAGCAGATTTTTCAATATCTTTTGGTTTTTCAATCCAAGCTTGTGAGAGTTGTCTACAAATACTTCCAAATCCTGGACGGCCATACGAATCTAATACTGGAAAGTATGTTCCAGCATAGAATGGTTTTTGATCAGGTGTAAGAAAAATACTCAAAGGCCAACCACCCTGACCTGTTGCTATCTGACAGACTTTTTGATAGATATCATCAATGTCAGGTCTTTCTTCTCTGTCAACTTTGATGTTTACAAAATTTTTATTCATAAATTCGGCAACATCATTATTTTCAAATGATTCATGTGCCATCACATGGCACCAATGACATGCACTATATCCGATACTTAGAAAAATTGGTTTATTTTCATCTTTAGCTTTTTTTAGTGCTTCATCATTCCAACCATACCAATCAACAGGATTGTTTTTGTGTTGAAGTAAGTATGGACTAGTTTCTGAAGATAGATGATTCTCAACCATGGTTAATCAGATTCGATAGATTATTTGTACTTAGAGTTAACCCCAGATTCCTCGTCCTTCAGTTAATTCATAAATTCTAACATTAATTTTTTTTAATAATTTTTCTTTAGATTTATGAGCTTTTTTATCATGAGAATAGTCTTTTTTTTCAAGTAATACAGATAGTCTACTTATCTGGTCTAGTGAAAGGGTTTTGAATTCATTTTTAGAACTTGAAACAAGTTTCAATAGATTTACTCTTTCTTTATCCTCATCAGTAATTTTAGTCATAATATAGTTGAGAATTAGTCCTTTATTTTTCTAATGAGAGAATCTTAAAATTTAGTGATAATTTTTTGTAATTATGGAAAAAATGCGTGCAATGGTACTCTCAGAATGCGCAAAAATTGAAACAAATCCATTGAAATTAACCCAAATTGATAGGCATGAAATTAAACGACCAAACGAAATTTTGATAAAAATTGAGGCATGTGGAGTATGTCACTCACAGCTTCATGGAATTGAGGGAGATTGGCTTGACATTGGAATTCCGCCATCACTACCAACAGTTCCAGGCCACGAAGTAGTTGGTAAAATAATTGAAATTGGAGATAGTGTTACAAAATTCAAAGTAGGAGACAGAGCAGGGATTACACCACTCCTTGAAGCATGTCAAAAATGCCAGTACTGTAAAGAAGGAAAAGAGTATCTTTGCGAATCATCAATCATTTTAGGAGAATCTTTCAAAGGAGGATATACAGAATACATTACAGTTACAGAAGATTTTGCAACCAAAGTTCCAGAATCCATGAAAGCAGAATATGCAGCACCATTATTTTGTGCAGGAATTACAGCATACAAAGCAGTAAAAGCAGCAGAACCAAAACAAGATAAAAAAATTGGGATTTTTGGAATTGGTGGAGTTGGACATATGGCAGTACAATTTGCCAAAGTGGAGAATTGTAATGTGATTGCATTTTCTAGAACTCAAAGTCATCTGGATGTTGCAAAAAGATTGGGTGCAAATGATACGATGAAATTTTCAGAAAACCAAAAAGAATTTCTATCAACACTAAAAGAAAAACATGGAACACTTGATGCAGCAATTGTTTTTGCACCAGCAGATATTGTAACTGATACTGCAATAAAATCAGTCAAAAAAGGAGGACTAATTGTAATTGCCACAGTAGGAGAGAATCCAGCATTTAGTGCATTTGAAGAAAAGACAATTAGAGGAACGCTAATTGGCTCCACAAAAGACATGGAGCAAGTAATCAAAATATGTGATGAAAAAAATATTGAAGTAATTACACAAGTGTTTCCTTTAGAGAATGCAAATGAAGCACTCAAAAAATTAAAAAATTCAGAAATTGAGGCAAGAGGAGTTTTAATTCCTTAATTTTTTGGGCTTAAATATTGGAATAAATAATTTGCATTATGAATTGTAAAAGATGTCATCATACGGATGAAATACACATAGTAAATGAGAACAGTAGTTCGTTAATTAAGGCTGGAAAATGCCAAATTCCAAATTGTACATGTCAGCAATTCGTAGATCCTATTCAAATAATTGATGAGGATTTACTGTAATAATTCATATATCAAAAAATTTTTAGAAAAATATGGATAAACACAAACCATCAGAAGAAATGATAAAAGATTTAGATAATATTTTATCAAAACTCAATGCAATGGAAATTGTTGCATCAGATGATTATCAAAAAAGTTCAGTTAAAGTAATGAGGGCATTAGTTGAAGGACAAATGCATTCAATCAATGAGTTTGGTCATTTGAAAAAAGCAATGGATTTGTTAATGTTACAAATCTTTGATGTTCAAAACAAATCTAAGAATTAAGTTTGGTATCACTAATCCCACAACCAGTGCAACGATAAAGCGTGGATTTTGCTAGAATTTTTTCTGATTTCATTTCTGCACCACAACATGGACAAGAAAATTTTTCGGGTTCTTTAGTTTGTCTTACAACATAATCAGGTTTTGATTCAATGGTTTCATCAAAATTACAAATAGGTTTGTAACGATTTTTTATTTTATTGACAATATTTTGTCGGTATTCTTTACTGGATTCAAATAAAGGCAATATTGCAAGGTGTAATGATTTTTCTGAAACTGCATGTTGTGTCCAACATTTGAAATGTGTATTTTTGGTAAAAAATGATACATCCTCTGTTTTTTCACAATCTCCAACATACACAATGTCAAATTTATCACGGTCTCTAGACATTATCAAATATACCAATTTTTCCATAGGTGGACCCCATTCATCAAGAAGAATGGGTCCAAGAAACTCATACTGGAGAATTTGAATACTCAATGAATCTATTTTTGATTACTTTCATTTCTTTCTTCCCAAAGATCACTAAATGGTACTAATTTGATCGCAAAAATCAGACTTGAAAAGATTAAATTCAAGAGCGATGGATTTTTTGTAAATGAAAGACCCTCACAATTATGCGCAAGTAGGATATGCAATGATTTTAGTAGCTGGAAGTTTAGCTGCAATAGGTCTCATGTCATTGTTTTTGGCAGAAGATGTACTCTTTGCAGATACTATTGCAAGAGACAATACAGCTCATTTTAACGAATGTAAAGAAAATGATTTCTTAGAAGAAGGTTGTGAGAGATACTGGAATAGAATAAATAATGAAATTTCAGGAATTTATGTAGATTTACCTAAATAGTTAATATCCATTTCCAAAGTCTTCTAACATGTTTTGATTTTTTGTCAGTCTATTCATTGCATAAAATGCACCACCAACAATTCCTGCTTGATAAAAAGTATACAAGAAAACTCCAGATGATGTTGGATCAGATTTTGTGAAACTGAGTACAAGTATAGTAAAGAAAATAAATGTTCCAACAAAAGTTACCAATCTATTTAGAAATCCAGAATCCATTCCAACTATTCTTTTAGTAGCTGCAGCCATTAGTGCAATGCTTGAAATAATTAGAAAAGTTGCACCACCATTGTTAGTTACAAAAGAGCTTAGCCAGGGCAATAGTCCATTTTCTAGGATTGTAGTATCAGGCATTATACTACCTCCATTAATTGCAAAGTTTACAGAACTAAACATACCACCCATTACAAAGAAAAATAAGAAAATTTTTACAATTGATCGTTTTATAGGACTTCTAATCTCAGATGGCTTTACTGCTCTCTCTGTAATTCTAACGCCATAAAGAAATCCTATTGCCATTGCAGGAAGAAACATTATGTTAATCAAAATTGGTGATTCTTTGTTTATTGCCTCAATTTGAGGATGAAAAATAAGAAATAAAATTATTGCAAAAGAAGCTGAGGCACCAAATAGTATCAAACCCAGATGTTTATGCTCACTTGATTGATAGGATCCCTCCCAGTTGTACATTTTGTATAATATTGAAAAAATCATTAAAGACTGAGCCCAAAAATCATTTGGTCAAATTATCAATTCTCTTTACCCTTTTTAGGACTAGTCTGTTAGATATCTCATGAAAATAGGCTTCATAGTAAGCATAATTGGAATAATTGTTTTGATTCTAGGAATTATATTTTATCTGCAGGGATTGTCAATTGTGGGGCCAGAATCATCTTTCATGTATTCTAATCCAGAATGGATCACATATGGATTTGAAATAATCATTGTAGGAGTCATAATTATAGGAGTAGGATCTGGAATTAAAATTATCAAAAAAAGTTAGTTTGTAACACGAAGTGTAATAGTACTACGAATTTTTTGTAGTTTTCTAATTTTAGATGTTATAAGTTCATTCATTTCTATAGAGGTGTCTGTAACAAATTCTGCAACAAGATCATAACTGCCAAAAGTAATCAAACAATTTTTTATTTCAGGAATTTCAATTAATTTTGAACAAAGTGATTGTTCTTCTCCAATTTCACAGCTAATTAACATGAAAGCTTTTTCCATCTAAATCATATTATCTTAAGAGAAAGATTAACTTAAAGACATCTAAGAAATTTTATTGTATAATGGATCTCAAAAACCAGCAATCATCGGATCATCAGGTTTCATAATTTCTCTTAACAAAATTGTTGCAAAAGAACCGCGAGACAAAGTAAACTCTGCCACATCATCATGTGAAAAATAATCAGTACAATGAATTGCCGCTTGTCTAAAGCCACCCTCGTTGCTGACTTCTTGCATTTCTTTTATGAAGAAATCTTTTGGAGCGATCTCTTCTTCTTGTAATATTTTTGATATTTGATAATCAAATCTTGTTTTTTTATAATAAGAATAACCAACAAATGGTAATGCCAAATATTGATCCATTCCTTTCACATATTTTCCAATTATTCCTTTAAAATCAAAACAGACATCACCAGATTCTGCCTCAAAGAGGTTTTCACCATCAGAAAATGCAGAACTCAATGACTGATTAAAGATAAACGACTGATAAGCCTGAATGTAAAATCTCCTCAAAGATAATGGAATAGCATGAATTGCCCTAAGTGGATCACCATGATCAATCATTTCTTCTAAAACAATTCTTTCAATATCCATTTGGTATGGGACTTGGTCAAAATATTTTTTATAATTTGCAGGATCAATCAATTTTTCTCGAATCTCAGTGTTTTCTTTAGAGTCATAACTTGAGGTAAATGATAAAACCAAATCAACAGCATTTTTGAAATCTCTTTGCAGAATTGCTTTACCAATAAGATGAGTTACGGGTCTTTTTGAGCCAAAACGTTGGTAGCCATAAAAATTCAGAGTTTTCTCATAATCAACAAAAGAAGATAAATCATTTGTGGATTCAGTGATTTTAATTTTAAAGTGATTTCCTATCATGTCTTTTTTTGACAATGGTTTTTTCACATTTCCAATTTTTTCAAGTGAATATTTTTCAGTAGAAAAAGAATCAACACCTCGTCCTTTATTTCCAGCACAAACAAATTGCTCAGTTATTGCAGATGCATCTTTTAATCCAAGTGCTTTTAGTCGAAGTCCTTTCTTCTTAAAAATATCAGATAGGGCATGGTTGGTGTCAATCTTTTTCTTTTTTAGTTTGTATACAGCATAACCATCTTTCTCACCAATAGAATTTTTTACTTTTTCAGAAATTCGTTCACTCACGTGAAAATCTTCAGGTTCAATTCGAATTTTTCCACCTATTCCCTTAAAATTTGTACTATAAACTGAAATTCCAATTAAAGAATCTAAATGTGGAATCACTCTATTGTCACAGTGACATATTTGCTAATTGCAACATCAGAGGATTGGACACCAAGAAGAATTTTGTAGGTTCCAGGAACTGCATCATCAGTAGTTGAGATTGTAGTATGAATTGATCTAGGGTTATCAGAATCTAATTGGAATGATTCAGGAGTATTCATTTCAAGTTCAATATTCAAAAAATTATGCGTAGTTTCAAGAATCAGTGAAACACCCAAGCTATTTTCAGATGTAGGATATACGATAAAATTGAGATGCTGTGATTCACCAGAATTCATCACAATAGATGGAGTTTCTAGTTGAATTTCAAGAGGTAATGGAATTGAAGTATCTACTACGCCAATATTGTTTTCTACCCATTCAGTAAACCAAATTTTTTCCCCATCTATAGCAAAATCAAAAACTTGAGCTAAACCACAGTCAGCTATCATCATTCCAGTTCCAGGATCACAGTCGCCCCAATTTGGATTCTTTGATGGGATTTGATATTCTACAAGTGATTGTAATTTTGGATCCATTACAGAAATATTATTTGCAGTTTGTTCATTGAAAACAAGACGTCCTTGATCATCAGTATCAATCCAATAAGGTCTAGAGATAGGAGATTTTATAATTCCTGTTTGATTTCCATACGTACTAAGTAATGGATCTGCTGTAATGTATTGAATGAATTTTTCAGTCAAAGGATCAAAACTAAAAAATGATGATGATGTTGTATCAGCTAACCAAATTTTACCATCATCAGTTACTGTAGCTCCATTTGGTGTAAGTAATGCTCGGGGTAATTTGTAAACATCAATAAAATCATGTAACGCAAGGAATTGTTCACCAGTACTTCTAACAGAATCAAGATAATCATTTTGATTGAATTTAACTAAAACTCCACCTTGTTGGAATAACCAATTTGTATACCAAATGTTATCATTTGCATCAACTGTAAAATCTGCAGTTACAGAATCATCAACAGGAGATGGAATACTTAGATAATTTACTTCCTCATTTAATGGATTTGGATCAAGTAATGTGATTTTGTTTCCTGTAAAATCATTAATAATTATTTGAGAGCCATCAATTTTGAGTCGTTGCGGTAAAGCATCAGCATCAGTTGGATATGCTAATCTAGTGTATTCTTCAGTAATAGTTGAAAACTTCCATACAGAATCATATGTTTCATCAGTATACCAGACAGAGCCATCAGGTGCATAATCAATTCCCCACATCATAGAACGAGCACCTGGAGGCCATGTAGGATTATCATATTCAGTAAATGTTTCAGTGGTAGGATTAAATTTTCCCAGATTTCCAGTATTAGTTTCAGTAAACCAAACATTTCCATCATAGTCAGCTACAATTGCTAATGGATTTGTACACACTGTGGGAATAGAAAATTCTTTTACATACTTTGTAGATTTCGCAATACTCGAACCACAAAATTGATCACGTTGATTATCAGGAAAGTTATCAGCCGGAGTTCCAGTTATTGTAACATCAGGATCAACTTCAGGTGGTGGGGACATCATACTTTGTAATCCAAAACCAGAGGTAACCATAATTCCACCAAAAAATATGACTACAAAAAGTCCCTTTTTCTTCACATCTGAAAAAATATTGAGCCGGGTTATATCTTATTCCAAGAAAGAATTATTACAATAATTTTAGATCTCTAGTGATTTTATCAATGAGATTTTCAGGTGCAGGTCCAATTGAAATGCAAGTTGTAGTTCCAGGGGATATCTGAGTATGACCAGCATCTGTAACTTCAGACCAAGGGAGATTCAAATCAATTGCATGACGTTTGACTTCTTGTAAATTTTTGAGACCTATTACTTTGAGAACGATTTTCTCTTGTCCTCCCCACCACTCTGCAAACCATTCAGGATGTGATTTTCTTACATGTTCTGCTCCAAGAACACAAGCATGACCTACCTGTGCTGCAATCTTTCCTTTTCCCATACCAAGATCAGTCCTTACAACAATTACCTGTTTGATATCTCCCACACCATAATCAAATACAGGCATAATGAAAAACTTTGGAATTAAATAATTGACAAAGAAACAAAATCTGTGAGCTATGAGGTAGTGATTGCAGGTGGAAGTGTTGCAGGATTATTATGTGCACGAGAAATTGCTTCAAAAGGATTTTCTGTACTAGTAATTGAGGAAGATTATGAGATTGGCACTCCAGAACATTGTGGGGGATTAGTCAGTCTTGCAGGGTTAGAGGAATTAGGAATAATACCATTTAGAAAAACATTTGATCATATGATAGAAACAGCAGAAATTATAGCACCAAATGGAAATAAATTTACAATTAATTCAAAAAAACAAAAAGTTATTGAAATAAGTAGACGGGAATTAGATAAACAAATAGCTTTTCAAGCTCAAAAAAATGGTGCAGTAATTAAAGTTAGAACAAGTTTCCAAGAAATTACAGATACAGGAATCAGAACAAAAGAAGAAGAAATTGATTGTAAAATTTTTGTTGATGCTAGAGGGGTATCATCACTAATTCACAAAGACAGAACAGGAATTATTTCATCTGCTCAATATGAAATTTATGCAGATTGGATTAAGAAAGGAAAAGTAAAAGTCATGTTTGATCAAGAGAAATATCCAGGATTTTTTGCATGGGTCATCCCATCAAATGAAGGTAAAGGTAAAGTTGGAGTTGCAGGAAGAGGCATTAACGTATCTGAAATATTAGATGAAATTTTAAAAGAAAATGGGATTCATTCAACAATCAGGAAAATTTATGCACCCATTTGGATTAAAGGACCAATTAAGAATTTTGTTGATGGGAAAACAGTAATCATAGGTGATGCTGCAGGACAGGCAAAACCTACTACTGCTGGAGGAATTTTCACAAGTGGAATGGGAGGAGTTTATGCAGGAAAAGCAATTGCAAAATTTTTGAAAACAAATAATCAAACAGATCTTGACGAATATCAAAAAAGATGGACTGAAAGATTTGGGAAAGAATTTGAAAAACAAAATTTTGCAAGAAAACTTTTAGAGAGAATTGATAACCAAACAATCAATAAATTATTTGAATCAATCACACCAGAAATCATAAAAGATATTTCAGAAAAAGATGATTTTGATTTTCATACAAGTTCAATTATTAAATTACTTGGAATGAAAGGATCAATTAAAACTGCTCAAGCTCTAATTGGTGGGGAATTCAAAAAATTATTGAGATAATTTATGCTCAAATTCCAAGCAAGGTATAAATGAAGTTTACAGAAAATTGGAGTATGTCATCTAGTATTTCCTTACCAAAATGTAGTTGTTGTCACAGACATATTATGCCTAATGATAAATGTGTAAAATTTAATTGCCCAAATTGTGGCGGTGATTTAATTTGGAGATGTCAAAGTTGCAGGGAATCAGCAAGAGAATATACTTGTTCTTCATGTAACTCGCAAGGACCTTAAAAAAATGGCTCAATTATTATTTATCACAAAAATTCTTCCAACAGGAATAGATGTGGATTTAGATAAATTAGCAAAAGACATCCAATCAGCATTACCTGAAGGGATTAACATGAAAAGACATCTCAAAGAACCATTGGCATTTGGATTAGAATTTTTGAAAGCAGAATTTGTTTTAGAAGATAAAGAAGGACAAAGTGACGCATTAGAGAATTCCGTTAAATCAGTAGAGGGCGTTAGTGAGTTAGAAGTCCTAAACATGAGTAGAATGTCAGTTGACATGAAATAGGTGATTTTTTGGTACGCAAAGAAGAGACTTTGCAAATGCGAATTGGCGAAGCAAAACAAAGAGACGTAGGTAAAAAACGAGCCAGAATTGGTCCAGACGCTATGGATTTTCTCAAAGTATCTCCAGGAGATATCGTAGAAGTAATGGGTTCAAGATCTAGTTGTGCAGTTATCTGGCCAGTTGATGAGGATGAAAAGTTACCAGATACCGTTAGAGTAGATGGTCAAACTAGGAAAAATGTTGGGGCATCATTAAATGATATTGTAAAAATTAGAAGAGTTTCATCAAAGTTTGCAAAAACAGTTTCAATTACACCAGTTAATGAAGCAGTTACAGTAGACAAAGAATTTACTGATTTTGTTAAAAACAGATTGAAAGGATTACCAATTGTTCATGGAGATGAAATTTCAGTTATGATTTTAGGCAATTCAATGGATTTCAAAATTACAAAGACTATACCAAAAGGAGTAGTCAAGATGGATCGTACAACAGTACTTACTATTTCAACTGAAACTTCAGTTGATAGAAAAGTTCGTGTAACATATGAAGAAGTTGGTGGACTACGAGATAAAATTAAAGCATTGAGGGAAATTGTTGAATTACCATTAAAGCATCCAGAATTATTTGTAAGACTAGGAATTGAACCACATAGTGGAATTTTACTTTACGGACCACCAGGATGTGGAAAAACACTTCTTGCAAAAGTTATTGCAAGTGAATCAGAAGCTAACATGTATCTAATAAATGGCCCAGAAATTATGAACAAGTATTACGGCGAATCTGAAGCAAAGTTAAGAGATATTTTTAAAGAAGCTAAAGATAATTCGCCTAGTATAATTTTCATTGATGAAATAGATGCACTTGCACCAAAAAGAGAAGAAGCATACGGTGATGTTGAAAAAAGAGTTGTAGCACAATTGCTAGCATTAATGGATGGTCTCAATGATAGGGGAAATGTAATTGTATTAGGTGCTACAAATAGACCAGACAGTGTTGACCCAGCTCTTAGAAGACCAGGTAGATTTGATAGAGAGTTTGAGATATCAGTTCCTAATGAAGATGGACGACTAGAGATTCTTGAAATTCATACAAGAGGAATGCCGCTTAATGATGACATTGATCTAAAAGATTTGTCATCAGAATTGCACGGATATACAGGTGCTGACATCAAATCTCTTTGCAGAGAAGCCGCACTAAAATCAATTAGGAGATATCTACCAGAAATAGATCTTGAAACAGAAAAAATCTCATCAAAAGTATTACAATCAATGGAAATCAAACTAATTGATTTTTACGAAGCAATGCAGGAAGTAATCCCCACAGCAATGAGGGAAGTTTATGTTGAAAGATCTAAAGTGTGGTGGCAAGATGTAGGAGGATTAGATAGTGTCAAAAAATCATTAACTGATAATTTAGTCACTGCAATGAAAGAACCAAGTAAATTCACAAAAATTGGAATTAAACCACCAAAAGGAGCTTTGATTTATGGTCCACCAGGCTGTGGAAAAACACTCCTTGCACGAGCACTTGCAACTGAAACTGGTGCAAATATGATTTTAGTTAAAGGTCCTGAAATACTTTCAAAATGGATTGGTGAATCTGAAAAAGCCATAAGAGAAATTTTTAGAAAAGCAAAAGCATCATCGCCATGTGTTGTAATTTTTGATGAACTTGATTCACTTGCAAAAAATAAGACAGGAGAAGGTGGTGTAGGGGAGAATATTCTAAGTCAGCTACTAACTGAAATTGAAGAAGGTGTTTCTTCACGAGTTGTAGTAATTGGAATTACAAACAGACCAGATGTATTAGATAATTCTCTATTAAGAACAGGGAGATTAGATTTAGTTTTGTATGTAGCACCTCCAGATGAAAAAGGTAGATTAGAGATTATCAAAATATTAACAAAAAAGATGCCATTAACTAGTGATGTAAAATTACAAGAGATAGCAGTTGCAACTCATAATTATTCAGGGGCTGATTTAGCAGCACTTTGTAGAGAATCTGCAGTTCATGCAATGCAAAATAACTCTGAAAAAATATCTAGTCAAGACTTTGCAAAGAGTTTGAAAAAAGTTAGACCATCAATCACTAAAGAAGTAGATCAATGGTACAATAATGTGAAGGAAAGTATATCTAACGTAGTACCAAAATCAGAGGATAAAACATTCTACGGGTAAAAATGGCAATTCCAATCAGAAATACTGTATTTGATAAGATTAAAGAAGTAAATTCCTTAACTGATGTTGAGCTTTACAAAATTTTAACAAAAGATGATAATATTCTTTCAGAAGGTAAATTCAACAAGATACTTTTAGATTTAGAAATACTTGGCCTCATCAAAGTTGCATGGATGACAAAAGATGAGCGTAGAATAGAGATAGTAGTTATCGAAAAACCAGTGGACAAAGTTGCAGAACAAAATAAAGAAGCAATGGAGAAAGATTATGAAGCCAGCTTCCCAGGTGTCGATAAATAAGTTCTAAAATAGTGGAAAGTGAAATGCTGCATCTAATGCAACTGCTACAAAAATGATTGTAAGATAAGGTGCAGTAACCTTGTATGCTTTCCAAGCAAATTCAGATGTAGGTGTCTTTGTTAGTTTGTAATGATACACCAACATCATTCCACCAGAGATTGCAGCAATTATTGTATAAACAATGCCCAGTCCATCTGGAATTAATACAAGTGTAAATGAAAATGGAAGTAAAATCAGTGTATTTCCTAGAATATACTTTGATGTTTTTTGCATTCCAATTACAACAGGCAACATTGGAATATTAGCGGCTGTATATTCATCTCTAAGCTTCATTGCAAGACACCAAAAGTGGGATGGTGTCCAAACAAAAACCAAAAAGCCAACTAGAAATCCTAACAAATCCATACTGCCAGTAGCAGCAGACCATCCAGCCCAAGCTGCAGCACTACCTGCAATTCCACCAATTACAATATTTGAAGAGTTGCGGCGTTTTAGCCAAACTGTATAAATTATAACATAAGAGAATATTCCAACTGCAATAAAGAAAGCAGAAACTGCATTTAGTGCAAAGAATCCATAAATTACTGATACACAACTGACTGCTAATCCATACAGCATTACATGAGATGCTGCCATTCGTCCAGAAGGAATAGGTCTAGTACTTGTTCTAGTCATTTTTGGGTCAATATCTCTATCATAATAGTGATTCAGGGCACTAGAGCCAGCTGATGCTAATGCACCTGCAACAATTATGTGTAAATAATCAATATATTCAAGATTAGGAGCACCATCAACTAGCTTACTTGCAGCATACATTGAGGTTACAGCAGTAATAACTAAAAGAACAACAATTCGGGGCTTGGATATCTCCACTATTTCTTTAAATCCCAATTCACACTATCCTATTCCAAAGCCATTTAATTTCTTCGTCTGACATTGATCTACTACATTTCAAAAGGAATAAGTATCTCAGTCAGGCCAGCTACGTTAAATGAGTAATTGGGACCTCATGATGCCAGGAATGGGACTAACAGCCATAGGTTTGGCTGGAGTTGTGATATCTTACGCAGGTATTGCACACACGTTCATCGATGGTATGCATGCTTTAACTGGCCTTACGATGTTTTTAGGATTAATTTTTCTAGCTGTCGGTATTCTTGATGGAGGTATTTCAACTAGCAAAAGAGCAAAAGTAACGACTGTAGTAGTTATTTCAATTATTTTGGGATTTGGAATGTATGGGTTTACAATGAATACATCCGACTATACAGCAGCTCTTGTAGGAATTTTATTGGCAATAGCAGTCCCAGCAATAATTATCTCATACTTGGCAATGAAGATGCCAAAATCTGTCAAACAGTTCGGAGGTATTACAATATTGGTATCAATTACTATAATTATTGTTTTAGTAGTACTTGGATTAGAAGGTCTTGATACAGACATGGTTCCACAACAAGTTGGAGTAGATGAACCACACGACGACGTTACATCATCGGGGCCAATGTTTGCAGTTGAGATTCTAAAAGATTCTGCAGAAGAAGGAAATCCAGATTATGCACCAGATGTTGCAACAGTTACACAAGGTGAAATAGTAGAGTGGACTAATGCGGATGGTGCTGCACATACTGTAACTAGTTCAGTAGACTTTGGAGAAACATTTGATTCTAGTTTAATGAGTCCAGGTGATGTGTTTACATTAGATACAAGTAATTTAGAAATTGGAGAGTATGAATATTTGTGCATCGTTCATCCATGGATGGTTGCAACTTTAATTATTGAAGAACCAAAAGCACCAATCAAAGTTATGATTCCTCAAGGAGCTGCAATTCCTGAAGATGGACAAATCTATTATGATCCTCAAGTAGTAGATACTACAATTGGTACTACAGTTGCATGGGATAATACAGACAGTACAGTTCACACAGTTACATCAGGTGAAGCTCCAGAAGCTGATGGAATATTTGATTCAGAAATGATGACTGCAGGAGATATGTTTGAATTTACATTTACAGAAGCTGGAAGTTACAATTATTATTGTACATTCCATCCATGGATGGTAGGAACTGTAAACGTAGAATAGATTTGCAAAAAATCACTTTATCGCAATCAGATAAAAAAATT